>CEUI01059949.1_pt1 | contig 11422 bp, 12 predicted proteins | sample 531411 | NCBI WGS metagenome assembly CEUI01 (sample SAMEA2622841, study PRJEB7988) | marine metagenome | isolation source: saline water (ENVO:00002010), including
TCCAGTGTGATTTTGGTCGCACCATCGAGAATAGTCGAATCTCCGGCGTCAATATATGTTCCGGTGGTAGTTCCATCGAAATGCAAACCGTAGCCCGAGTCACTAGCCTCGACTAGTGTTGAGGTTGTTTCTCCACCGGTAGGGTTCTTTTTAATTAGTTGAAAATTTGACATGCTTAACTAAATGGTGCGTTCACGATTGCAACATAACCGCATCCGTCACCGGCTGTGTCATTATGTATCTCCCATTGATCCATGGTAAAGTGAATGCCGTCTGGCCCCGTCATCGACAAAACATCTCCCGGCTCAAGTGGAATTTTCACGTTACCACTAGCCTTGCGTAAGTAGACTGTTCCTGCGTTTTCGGTTTCTGCGGCTTTATGAGCGACAATAATAAGTGTGTCTGCCTTAACAGTTGAGGCTCCGAGCGCCGAACTTCCGTTTGCCCCTGCATTTGTGACGTATGCGTCTGCGATTGTAAGCGCCATGCCGTTACTCTCCCTGAGAATAATTCTGTATCAACTAGGCAAATCCTTCTTGTTTAACCGTCGCTGTGGTCTGGAAAACGGTCTGCTCCCAATCGGATCCAGACCAAGCCCTTATTTCAAAGGTGGTTTCCTTCGTCAGATCAGTTCCAAGCCAAGTGTCAAATGCGCTCGTGGTTAAATCGAGAATACCCGTATGAATACCGGCCCAAACCACCCTTAAAGTCAGTCCTGACGCAGAGGAATTGGCATAGACAAGTTTTGTTGTGGTTACTCCGGTTGCGGGATGAGCTCCTGTGTTCGTAATTATTCCCTCTTTTAGAATTTGAACCGAAGTGACAACGCCACTAGCGGCGCCCGTAACCAAAACAGTTGCGGCAGCATTTGCGCTTGTAGTTACAACTGTAGCCGTGTCGCCTATGTTCCAGTTGGTTCCACCAGAAATGATTTCAACAGTCCACAGCTTGTAAGCCTGCGTCATTACAATTGCAGCTCGCTCGACAGGTGGGTGGTCTACCGTAACGAGCCCAAGCTCGACAGACGTAGCCTCCTCAAGAGCTTCATATTGATGAGATAAACCACCTCTGGCATTAGGCATAAGAAGCTGAAGCTCAATCGGAACCTTGTCGCTGTTGTAAAAAGCTGGAAGCGTGTAATTCGTGGCGTCAAACGGTGATTTGACAAGTTTCTTTTCATTTACATCGCAGAAGAGTTTCAGCAAATTAGCCATGCAGTAATGCTAGTGCCTGAAATACCTGTTTCAACTAGCCCGTATGCAGAACAGGCTGAGTCAAGCAGATGCAGTAAATCCATTGACCGGCTGGCGGTGTTATTGTGTTCTCGTCGCCGTTTAAATTTACAATTACGTCGTCGGTGGATGAGTCTAATCGTTTTCTGGCGAGCTTGGCCCGTGTCGAGGTCGATGGATAACCGGAGCGACTTGTGTCAATCGTGTAGAGGTAAACTGAATAATTCGATGCTGTCGATTTGGATATCAGCTTGGTCAATAAATTAGTGCTATCAGTCGCTATCCCGAGTGAATTAATATACGTCGTCGAGTCAGACAATCCGCTAATATAAGTGGAACCTGACAAGACCGGGGTTGCAATAGGTATCCTCCAGTTGCCAGCTTCAGCAGTTTCAAATATGTCGCAATATCCGAGTGATATTGTGTCGAGCCAAAAGACTTCTTTCCGCTCAAAATCCAATAGCGCATATTGTTTTTCAAAACGGAATTTGAATCCCATGGTAGCTGCCTTGGCTTTTACATCGGCAACCGTCACCCACCTGTAGTCATCCATCACAGCTTGGTCGCCAGCAGTTGCATTGGTGTAAATATCGTCTGGAAAATCCTGTCTCTTTTTTATGTCTATCCCGAGTCTTTGATACAAAAGGTGCTCTGCTGACCCGTCTGTAAAAGACGCATAACAATTCTTTGGTGCTAGGTATGCAGTATAATTGTTGAATATTCTAATATCCCTTGGGACAGGTGCTAAATCTCCAAAGTAAACTTCATCAAAGCAGAGCGGTCGAATCTTCTTACACCGCTTGAGCATTGTAACCATGTCGTTGTAATGCTCCTTCAATAAATTCATTCGGATGTAAAGCGTGTCGTCTCCTCCTATAGCATTTTGAAATTGCGTTATAGATGAACCGGCTGCTTTTTTAAGTTCCAGCTCATGTGATACATCCCCTGGCAATGTAAGTGGATAATTTCTGTTGTCTGTCAGGTTAATGTTAAACGGCTCGATTTTTGTGTTAACTGCACAAGTTTGAAACTGAACATTTGATTCCGTTAAGGTTCCGATATTGTTCTGCCCGAAGTCTGCTCCAGACTCACCGACAGGATCATTTGTTATATCCAGATGCGTGTATGCGCTTCCACGATCTTCGTATTGTTTTGGGTGCTTTGGCCCTTCAAACATTCGGTGATGCTTGTAATCATAATTTGGCCAACCGGATCTTGAATTAAACTTGTGAGCAATAGCCCGATCAGTAACAACTGAAACCTGTGCGTCGTTACTGCCATCCAATGCGAGAGTAAAATACGGGCTTCTAATGAAGCCCTTATACACTCCCTCCGGGTCAGTTACAGTCAGGTCTGTTGCAATTGGCCAATGCTCTGTTGAAAACAGAATCGGTCCCTCAGTTGTCAGTTTTACATTCTCTCCAAACGTCGAGCAATAGCCTGACATATTGGATTGATATTCAGTAATATAATCACCGACAGTTGTGCTGGTTCCGTTCAGAAAAGCTATTTCGCTAATGCCTAATACGCCATCGCTTTGGTGTGGGTCGTTATCTGGCCGTTCCGGTTCTCCCATCTTCGTTTCCAAGACAGCATTAGCACCTCCGCTTGCACCTAGATTTAATACCCGTGGTGAATTATTCCAGACGAGTAGATTTGTGCTTTGTTGCCACAAATAAAAAATGTCTTTGCTGGATGACTTGTTTATCGTTGCACTTGTGCCTGTTGTAGTGGCGGTTAATCCCGCGCCGCTCATGGCAGAAACAAAACCGGCAAATCCATCAAAAGTTATACTGCCCGTCTCAGGTGTGCTGCTTGCATTAGTCGCTCGGAAGTAACTTAAGTTGCCTTTATGGAATACAAGATCCGCAATCAAGGTGCTGTTGCTTATACTTGGGAAATATCCAGCAGTTTGGTATTCGGAACCGATATCCGTGTATGTCTGCGGGTCAAATGTAATTCTGCACGGAGGTGGAATAGAGCCGTAAAGGGTTCTTGAGTCTTTACGCTGTCCTAGTGCTTCCAAGATGTTATACAGAAATGAAGCGTTTGTGATATTATTCGCTTGCATACTCGCAGGGACAAATCCTGTTTGTGATTTAAAGTGTAGATACCTTGGGTCGTCCCTGAAGCACTTGAAAAAATATTTATAGGTTGAGTCATAGCCTGAAGTCACCGAGTCGCGTCTGACGCATCTCTGTGAATACTTCGGTATGGTTAGACTGTAATTGTTACTTGTTGCTGTGCCGAAATAAAATGTGATGTCATTGCCCGTGCAGTTGTGAAGCTTGAAGCAGTTGTATTTATCGTATGAGTTACTGAACTCAAACTTGTATGTGCCGTCGCCGTTATCAATCGCATCGCCGATCAGGATTTCTGCAACGGCAAAACGCCACTTTTTTTCCACGTTCGGCTGTCCCTTATCCCAAATGTAATAAGTAACACCGCCGGTAGTTGTCGTGTGTGCTTTAAGTGAAAAATCCAAGCCAAGCCCAGCAGTCGAAGTGGCGTATTTTAACGTGCTGTCGTAATAGTTAAACGTCGCACCGCTGGCTGCTGCATCGTATGTGCTTTGGTTGTAGCTTGCCGGTAAGCTTGTATTTAAAGAATACAAAACAGAGGCATCTGTCGCGTCGTGATTTCCAGAGGTGTAGAAATAAAACTCCTTACCTTTTATTACACTTTCTGGCGGCGAGATAATTGCGACAGGATGGGCAAGGTAGGTAGTCTTGCCATCCATTACTTTATCGACAATGGTGTCGGCTTCAGACCACAGCTCATTCATTTTTTGAGCCGTTGGCCTAGAACTGTTGCCTGTTAAATAACTTACAGCCACACAGCAGCACCCCCTGAAGAAGATGAGCCACCTTCGATTGCTGAAGTTCTGCCCTCGTTAACTACTCCACGAGTCGTGTGTGCAAACTTTATATTCCGAGAAACAACAGGACGTAGCGAGGCAACAACATCTCTCATTTTATTTTGCCAGACAGCCTCCCGGCTGGATCCGCGCAGTTTTGGTGGTAATCTAAATGACATTATGAAAAAAGCGGATAATCAAAAGAGAACCAATAGTTGAGCCACCATTCCTGTTGCCTCTCGACTGTGCCTCCTGTCGTGTAGGTCATTTGCGGTGCCTGTTTCAACCAACCGTAATTCCATCTGTAGCTTAATCCGTTCAGCACATCACCTGATGCCGCGAATGCGTTCTGCGTAGATTTATCAACTGCTGCTACTGACTTCACAAGGGCGACCGGCACATCTGTTTCTCCCTTTAATAATAAGCCGTGCGTCCAGACTTGATCTATTCCAGCCGTGGCAAGTTCCAGCTCATAAGTTGTAGTAACAACTTGCGATTTGCGAAGCACCCATTCGGTGGTGATAGTGTTCTCCTGTCCTAGTGCATACTTGACCAAGAGAACCTTGTGAATGCTGCCCCAGCTGGCGCCAGAAGGCAGACTCGTGCCTGTTGCATCTGTTAGAGCGTAGGACAGGTTCGGATCTACAAGTTTTTTTGCCTCACGCTTAATGTGTGCGATGTCTCTGAAGTCCTGAATAACATTCGCCTTTGGGTTTTCGTCTACAGACCGTTGAACCGACTGCCCTAACAGCTCCCAAGTTGTCGGAATGACTTCATTGTTCGGATTCTGCGGCTGCGTATTGTCACGCGCATACCTCGCAGTCATTGTTGCAGTCGGACCCTCTGTGTTTATGTCCAACTGGTCTGCAACAACTGAGAATCTTCCAGCTAGGCGAAGTATGTTCTCACGCTCGCCCTCGTAAACCTCTTCTGTCGTCCAGCCGTTGCGCTTGTCATACGAGTAGCGGCGAGAGTTTAGCTGCGGATTAACTGTTCCCTTAAAAGTCGGCATATTAGTAGTCGTTTACGTTTCTTAACTTGAGCCCCTTCGAGATCATTTCAAAAGCCATGCGATCAAGATATTTTTCCATGCCTGTTAATTTTTTAAGCTGCGACTCTTGAATGCGCTCTGCATTAAACGGAGCCCGACCCACCATTGCCCCTACCGATTGCATCGGGGTCATTGAGCTTCCGATTGGTGATAATTTCTTTGAAGAACGAATCGAGTCCAATTGTCCTGACAGTTTTTGTATGCCAAGAAGTTCGTTTGCCATTCTTATATCGTCACCGGCTATCTGTGCGCGGTTAGCACGTTCCTGTGCATCGGCAATCTTTTCCTTAACCTCGCGAATCTGATGTTCGACGTTTAATGTTTTCAGTCGGCGCTTAAAGGCATTGTCATCTATTTTCTCCATCAGCTTCTTGAACTTTTCCTCATCTTTTCTGCGCTGCTCGGCCTCCTTTTCAAGCCGTTCCTGTTCTTCTGCCTTTTTCTTTAGCGCAGCCTGTCCTTCGATCTCCTTTTTCTTTGCCTCTTCATTAACCTTGTGCCGTTCCCTTGCTGCTTGTAGTGAGCTGAGCCTGTGCTCGCCTGTGTCTGGATCCACCATTGAGCCGCCGGTCAGTTTCGAGAAAAACGCACCGCCCAAGTTACCGATATTTTTGAAAATATTACCTTTTCCACCCGCAAAGATTTCTTCGCTGAACATTCCTATTGCAGCAGTCATTTCTGAACCGAAATTTTTCACGCTGCGTTTTGTTTTTTCCCAGCCGTCATTCATCCTGTCGAGTTGCTTGACAGTATCCTCACCAAGCACATCCTCGTTGCGTTTTCCGATAGCGTCCAAGATTGGAAGCAGCTTTTCAGCCTGACCGCCGAGAACATTAAACAGATGGCCAAGCGTCTCCACACGATCACTTGAAGATTGAACAGTATCTGCCAAAGCAAAAAACATCTCCTCCTGACTCATTGAGTTTAGCTCTGACATCTCAACACCAAGAGCCTGAAAGCTGTCGGCATATTTCTTGTTACCGGCAGCTGCCTCCTGACTTGTTCGGGCCAAGGTTCCGAATCCCGTCATTAAGCCCTTGAATGCAATCCCAGCCTCGGCTGCCTCGATCTGTAACTCTTGAACAACCTTTGCAGATACTCCCATGCGAGCGGAGAAATTCATCACATCATCTGCCGCTTTCATTGCACCGGTTGTAAGGTTACGCATTCCCGCAATAGCACCGGCAAAGATTCCGGCCCCGATGATACCTTTCATGGTTCCCATCGCGGTTGACAATTTACCGACAGCACCCTTGGCCTGATCTGCACCGCGAACAAAACCGCGATTGTCCATCGACATCGTTGCCTTTAGGTTTACTGCCATTAGTTGTTTACGGGTTTGCCTTCACGCATTGCATTTTTCTGTTCGTCGGTCAGGCTTTCAAAATACTCCTCAAATTTAGCGGCTGAATCTGCCGCTTCGTCATCTTCTTTCGTGTTGATTTGCAGCATCCCGTCAAGCTCAAGCATTGCTGTCATGTCCCAAGCTGAAAGGGCAAAGGGTTGGTTCATTATTTCCCGTGGCGTTAAAGTAGATTTGGAAAGTAAAAACGCGCGGAGTGTTTGAACGTATGGCGCCCCTGCTTTCTTTTTTGTGCCTCCTGATTTTTCCTCGGCCCAATACTTTGGCATATTCTCCAAGGCATCATTTATGTATTTTCCGAAGTCTCTGCTTTTTTCTGCAAAGTCAAAATTGCCAAGTCGTTTCGACCATTTTCTAGTAAGCTCAAAAATAGACTCCTTTCGAGCCAGATCAATAAACTCCTCGTATGTATGGCAGCACACAAGGACACCAAGCATCAGGTCAGGTATGGTCAGAGCGCCGCCACAAACGTAGGCACATTCGAATCGTTCGAGGATTACCCAATGCCCAAGGCTAAACGGCTCCAGCTGTTGGCCAAGAAGCGTAACAGGCTCGGGTATTGCAGCTTGGAAAAAATCTCGCACATCAAGTAATCGTATCGCAAATCGCGGCTGCGTCTGAAGTATATGCTGTGATTGTAATTCTTGCCTCGGATTCGTTCGATCTTGTCATGCTAGCGGAACGCACCGTGTATTCACGAGTTGAACTTGAACCACCATCAAACTCCTCCGCGCCGCCAGCATCAGTGCCGCCACTGGTTCCACCTAGCGTGTTCTCATCAGTCTCGTTTGAGTCAAGATCGGTCAAAGTTATCTTCGACCCAATATCAGGCATCAGCAAATCTGCATTTGCTTTTGCATTGGCAACTTGACCGGACGAGGCTTTAGATGAAGGAATAACTTCAAAAGTGAATTCCCTTACTGGGTCACTATATACGGCTGAAATAACGTCTCCGTCATAATCCCGAATCAGCTTTTCATTAGATCCCTTTGTGAAACTTGCACTTTGGTTGAAGAAATCAAAATCAGAGCTTGTGGTGAATCCAGCAAATGAAAAATTGCCGCTCCCCCAAAAAACTGCTTTGCCTTTGAATGTAGCCATCTCTGTTTAGCTAACTGCGGTTGTAATTGTGTTTACATCACTTGTGAATGCAGTAATCGAGATCCGTGCTTCAGATTCATTGGATCGGCTCAAGCTTGCAGAGCGAACAATGTATTTGCCAGCGCCCTGAGAGGCTTGGTCTTCATCTGTTTCAGTTGAGTCGCTATCTGTAAGAGTAATGACTGTTCCTATGTCTGGCATTAAAGCGTCTGCGGAAGTTTTCGCAGCTGCTATGCTTGCTGCACTGGGGATAACCTCAAAACTAATTTCCCGCATCGGGTTGTAATAGACTGCGGCAGCAGAATCGCCGTCATAATCCCTAATGATTTTCTCGTCTGCGGTCTTGGTGAAATTAAAGCTCTGATTCTCAAAAGTTGCTCCAGTTGCGAAGCCTCCGAAACTTATATTTCCGGCACCCCAAAAAACGGCCTTGCCTTTAAATGTCGCCATGAAGCGGATTCTTCCCTAATACAGTCCTGTATCAACCACCCAAATTACTAGGGGGTGAATCGTCCGTTTGAAGTCCACTTTTTAATGGCACGTTTGGCTTTTCGGCCATACATCTCCTTTAACGATTGCTGCATATTGCGAGTCCTGTTTTTCATTGCATACTCCATTACCCGCAACGAAGCCCCTCCCGCTTGAACGTGACGAACAAGGTTGGCGACTGTTATTTTTGGGGTCGGATTGTTTGCCTTTGTTGCATCATGAATTAGCCCAGCCGAATTGTGCTTTGTGATCGAGGAAATTAAGCCCTTAACACCCAGCCTTCGTGCCGCTTTTTTCCAGCCAGCCTTGCCTCGCATTACGCTCTGCTGGGCTTCTTGAATGTATGCTTTCTTTGCCGCCTTGCTTGTTACATACAGCCTTTCGTTTGGCCGCTTTACTCTGCCGCGACTGTTCTGGAATTGCTTGTGATAGTCTTTCGGAACAGACGCAGCTATTTTTACTTTTTTATTTTTACCGGAAAGTATCTGTGCAGCCGCATCATAGTCTCCCGCCTTTATATGCCTGTTGATCGCCTTTTTAGCTGCCCCCTTGTTTCTAGTGCCTTTCCATATTTCAAGCTCCTGAAGGGCGCCGACAACCTTGTTTATGTCCCTTTCGACAGCCTGTTTCCCGATCTTCTCCTGTGACTTCAAAGACTTGCCAAGCTCGCCGCCTTTGCCCGATGTCGGTGGGGTTAATTTAACACAGTCCTGAACAAGCAGCTTTGCCTGTTGCCGAAGGATTTCTGTAGCACCTTTTTTTGCCTCACGCTGAAGCTCGTTAAGCGTGGCCTTAAACGCTGCGACGTTTTCAAAATCAAGCGCAATATCGCTCACGTTGCAGACAGGATGGATGTGAAGCTCAACGAGGAAACAAAGAACCGTTCTTCAAGGGACTGACTTAACGCATAGTCGTGAACGCTTGAAACCAAAAGTGCCTCATCTGTTCCGTTCAGGCTTGCCTCGATCCCGTCATCCATAAACAAGTCGCGCATATTTGCTGTCCTTGTCTTGTGTGTGGAAAGTGCATTAGTCGCGTCTGCATTGGTGTAAATACTCACATTACAATCCGCTTCCCATAGTCCCGTGTCGAAGATCCTTTCACGCGCAGAATCGCAGCTCGCTATGACGCAATCCTCCTCGCGTGTCCCGTCGTTTAGTCCCGTTGCAACCGTAATTGCGCTGAAGTTACCGCTTTCAGTTAGCAGTTCCTTGCAAGCAGCTTCAAGCCGCAGGTCAATGTTGTTATATGGAGCAGCCATATCATTTAATTAGCCAAGCTTTTAAGTGCATAGCTGATTACCTTTCCGTCTGATAAAAGTCTCGTATGCACTCTGTATTTATTATTCACGAGCAAGGAGTCATAGCTTGCCGTTACCGTTAACTCGTCACCCACGTTTAGGTGTGTTGTGAAATCCTCATTCTTGACGTATAGCTCTGCGTCATAGTCGGGCGTTAAGCCTCCAAGCTCCACGGTTGACTCCTCGGATACCTCACCGAGATAACCGTTAAAGCTCGATCCACCGAAAGTAAATGTCGTGGACCATTCGGCCAGAATCGCATCAAAGTCTGCAATAATCATTGTTCCAAATGCCGTGTTTAATATTGCAAACGCAATCGAGACATAACCGCAGCCATCGTTAGCGTCTGTGTTTTTGATTTCCCATTGTCCAAGGTTAAACTGTTCGCCGACAGTCGGGCTTGCCACGCTAAACACACTTCCAGAACTGACAGGAATCTGAACCGTGCCGCCTGTCTTGCGAAGGTAAACAGTGTCGCTATTGTCAGCATCTTCAGTTTTACCAACAACGAGTAAAAGGTTTGTCTTAACATTCTTGAGAGCGCCAAGGGGCGTATTAGTTCCAGCCGTGGCATGAGTAATGTATCCATCCGTGATTTTTAAGACCGCCATCTTGCCCTAAATGAGAAAAAGGGGCTTCCAGCACCATCGCCAGTCGCCCCTTTGAAACATGTAACACCAAATTATATCAGTGAACCACTAATTTACTAAATGAGAACGACTCGGCATGGCGAACAGCAATGTCAGTCCACAACGAAGTAACCAAACGCACCTGACGCTTGGCAGCCTCTGTAAATGGATCAACAACGATGTCCAATCCGTTCCAGTTACCAATCAGCAAGTCACTAAAGTTACCAAAGATAATGGCAGACTTCGTGTTTGTTGCATAGGTGGCCGGCATCTGGTTTGACATATAGCAAGGATAACCGTTCACCTGTCCGTTTTCGTAAACGAAGCGGCCTGTGTTTGATGCAACTTCAGACTGCTTTAGTTTCCCGATGTATTTTGCATTCGTGACGTATGCAAGGGATCCAGTTAACGCATTATCGACTGCAACTTCGCTCTCAAGGTTGACAGCGTTGATGTAGTTGTTGGCGTTTACCGTAATCGTGCCGACTCCGGTTTCATTCATGATACCTTTCGGCTGATCTGAACTACCTGTTCCGTCAACTGCTGCCAAGTCCTGTGCAACAGCGAGAACCGTTGCAAGGTCATTGCGAACAAACTGCTCAATATCAATCGAACTTTGGGCAAGCAACTGCTTGCTGTAAGTTGTCATAGCACTCAGTCCTTTAGGGGACATTGTTACCTGATCAATTTGGGCAGAGGTTTCCGAAACTGCGGCAACCTCACCAAGCCAAGAAGCTGTAGCAGCTGCGCTCTGACGAGGAATCGCAACGTCACCGCTCAAGCCGTTTAGGTAGGTAGCACCTGTTTGTGCAATGACTGAATTATTGCGAAGCAGATCAATGAAAGAACCGGCCAGTATGTTAGTGGCAACCGTGTTGCCTCCGTCTACAGCCGTGCCTACATTCAAGTCACGCTTCAGGACATCAGTCGGAACACAAAGCCCGTCTACATTTCTGCCGTAGCGTTGCTTTGCAGCCTCGGACACTTCAGCCTCTAGACCTTCAAAGCGGCCCTTGTTGCAGAAAGTATCAACAGCACGAGTGATCGAGAAATCACGAACCTCGTTGTCATTCATCCCGATCTCACCGTCATCAGTCGGAACTTCAAGCGGCTTTTCGTTCAGTTTATTATCAAGAATGTAGCGGGAAAATTCGCCAGCACTCCGTCCCTCTTGGATCGCATTTAATGCGTCGTCCATGCAGTTGTATTGATCGCCCAGCTTGGCAATCTCTTTGGCCCGTTTTGATTCTGCGCTGCGAACTTCGTTTTCATTCACAACCTGAACCTTCGGCGCTTCAGTAATATTTTCAGTATCCATTTTTTTTGTCTCCGGTTCTTGACGAGTCTCCTCGACAGATTCTTTTGACTTGGGGTTTTCTTCGACACTACGGCCAACCCCT
>CEUI01028682.1_pt1 | contig 11418 bp, 3 predicted proteins | sample 531411 | NCBI WGS metagenome assembly CEUI01 (sample SAMEA2622841, study PRJEB7988) | marine metagenome | isolation source: saline water (ENVO:00002010), including
GCATAGCATCCCATTGCTTAACTCTTTTTGTACTTTCAATCATTGAAGGCGGAGTGTAGAACTTTAAGTAGTCAGATGTACTAGGATCTAATACTTTATATAAGTTAGGACCTTGAGCAGGGTTATCTACATGTGCTAACCAGCCATTATCAATAGCGTCCTGTACATCCTTTTGAGTCGTTAAACGTTTTACAAACTCAGTCATTATTTTGTCCTTAGAATCAACCTGACGCTCCATAGCTACTAGAGACTTAATATCTAAGTTCTTGAGTATGGTGTTCTTGTTTTTCATTAAGAAATCTAAATACTGACTCTCAGTACCCATTTCTTTCTGTACAATGTTTTTTAAAGCGACTTCAAGATCTTTTTGTAGGTTTTTAGAAATAATATCAAATGGTAAATCTATATACTTAGGGGACGATAATATTTCAAGAGTTTTAGCTTCAATGGCTTGTTTCATTTTATCGCTAATACCTTTCTCACCATTAAACTCTATTTCTCTTCTAAATTTAGAGTATTCATGTTCACCACCTTCTCTTTGTGATAAGTTTCTTTCACGTATTTGAGCTTGTATAGATATATTTTCTTCTTCAAAAGTTTCAAGCACATCTTCTTCTGCAACTTGCTCTTTGAATGTATCAGCACTTTCATCTATAGAATAAGTCTGTGTAGTTACTTCTTTGCTTTTAAGTGCATCTAAAATTTTATTATTTAGTTGACTGTTAGTCCAACCTGAAAGACCATACTTACCTAACAAACTAGGACTTAACTTAGATTTAATTTCACCCCAAGTCATTTTAGGTATTTCATCTTTTTTAACACCAGCTTCAACTAAAGCTGCGAATATTGGATTAGGATTACCGTTTTTAAATTTCTCTTTCCAAGGGTTAAATCTACGCATATGTTGCATCAATCCTATTAAAGATGTGGAAACAAAATCTTCTTCAGAGAAATTTGGTAGATTTTTAAATCTATATATTTCACTACGTATTAAAGATTCTAAGTTACCATAACTTTCTACTATAGCAGCATCCGCTCCTTCCTTCTGCCAAGATTCTAAATTGTAGTTATCAGGTAGCGCATCAATTTTCTTTTGAATTTTAGCTGACTTCTGTATTTTATCTGACACAGCAAATACACCAGCTCTAACTAACTGTTCACCTCTTTTTTTAGCTAACTTAGCAGCTTCTGACTCACTAGCTTTGTTAATATCAGTTTGAGTTATTTTACCTTGTTTAATTTTCTGTGCTATAGCGACAGCCATACCTACTACGTCATTAACACCAGCTAAATCAATGTCGATACCAAATTTATCTTGCATTGTTTGACTAACACCAAATCCAAATATAGAACGTAAACCTCTATTACTTGTTTTACTAAAGTCTATTCTATTACCAGCAACTTCTTCTAAGAAGTTTGTAAAAACTTCTTCAGCTAATAATCTACCTTGTGCATCCCTTTCAACTTCAATACCATCAACTCTAGTAGTTAATCTATTATACAATGCTTGATCATTTACTTCTGCCCAATCTAATATAGCTTGAGCCATACCACTAAATAATTCTGGATTTTGTTTAAACGCTTCTGCAGCGAATGCATGACCTAACTCGTGAGTTCTAACCTCGAGTTTATTATCTTTAGCCATGTTATCAGTGATAATAATACTTTGACTATATCTTCCTTCACCAAGATTGAAACCGTGATCTCCTCTATCATAGGCTTTTACGATCTCTTGATAATCTGCTAATTTCTGCATATCAGCATCGCTTTTAACTTCTTTGAGACCAATTCTTCTAACATCAGGAAGTATTTTTTCTTTTACCCAAACTTCCCACTCTTCTCTTGATCTTATAACTTTCAGATCACCAAGTAAATTATGCTTCTTAGCACGTTTAATATCTTTTTCTATTTGCTCTAGATTATAGATTATCCTAGCCTCCTCTTTTATTTGCTCATCTGTTACTACAGCTTTTTTAAGTTTCAACTTTTTAGCTGCTGCATCTATATATTTTTGAGCTTTTTTAGGATTTTCATGTAAGAAAATTTTCCATTGAGCTTTATGGGAAAAATTATTTTTTAACATATCTTGTTCATAAGATTGCCAAGCTTCAAATTCCAACTTTAATTTATTAAGCTCTTCAGTCTTTGCATCTTCAGATAGTCCTAAGTTATTATCTTTTAGTAAGTTGTCATATTTAGTACGTAAAGTCTCCATTTTACCTCTTATGTTGTAAAACTTTCGTGCGCCTTCTTGACTCAAACCTCTATGCTTACCAGTACCAAATATTTTTGATTCCAACTCTTCAATAGCCTCATTTCTCTTCTTAACAGCTTCTTCTACTTTTGGAATAGCAATTTCACGCAAAGCAGGGCTTATACTATTAGTATAACCAGCATACTTTTCTATAATAGCTTGTTGCTCGTTAATAAATTCATACGCAACGTTATCAGACATTGTGGCTAAGTAAACTCCTTTTATAGAAGGTATACTACCTAATCCAGCATCTAATAAAACACCACTAACAAAAGCCTCTGCTAAATGTGAACTCAGTGGCACACCATCAATAGCGTTTTGTATTATTTGAGTAACAGCTTCAGATGAACCACCACCCCAAGCGTCAATTACAGTATTATAACCTATAGCACCTACTATTCTTTTTAGATGCTTAGGATCTCTTATGTTTTCAATTGTTCTAGGCGCTCCTTTAACCTTAGACATAGATTGTATACCTCTAATTCTAGCACCTGTAAAGTAGTAGTCTAATATTAGTTCAGGGGCTGTATAAGCTCCGGCAACAACAACTTTTTCTAATATAGATCGTTTCTTAGATTCAATACCAAATGCTTCAGCAGCTACCTCGGCTTCAATATCTTCTATAGTCATTCTAGAGTATTTCTCTCCAAACACACTACCACCTAAACTAACATAACCAACAGGTCCTGAAGCTAAAGCTGCTATTATTGGAGCTTGCTCTGTAAGCATGTCAGTCATAGTCCATTCAAAGAAGTTACTTACACTACTAAATGCGTCATTAAATTCTACAGCATCTCTGTAGTTAGCTCTTAACCCAGCTGTCATAGCTTTAATTTCGGTCAATACTTTTTGCTGTTCAGGATTTTCAGAAGTTCCCATCGACATGTTAGCGTAAAAGTCTATAAAAGCAGCACCAGTTTTTACAGCCATTTTATTTAAAATACCGTAGTTCTTTCTAGCAAGAGCTAATCTTTGATTTACATCTTTTACGTTAGATCCTTCTTCAGCTAACTCTACTAATGTTTGCTTAAAATTAGATAGTTCTTGATTAAATACGTTTACGTTATTATTGTACTGGTTAAACTCTCTTTCTGATATTATATTACCATTATTCAATTGTAATTGAACATCATCTTCAGTTAACTCAAACTTGTGTTTTGGATCTTGTAATTTCTCTGTAAAAGCATCTAGTTTGCTTTTTAAATTTAAAACATCATTATGTTGTACTTCAGATAAAGTTATTTTTTCAGTATAATCACTTAAAAAGTTTTGACTACCAACAGTTAAAAATCCTTCTAACTCTTTAGGATCAACTTTTGGGTCCCAAACACTTTTAAGTAATTCAGACATTTTAACTCCTAACACCCACTCATTACCTTCTACTCCTCTTTTTCGGCCAGCGTTATTTTTAGCTTCAATGTATAAGCCTTTAACTTTATTCTTCTTTATTTTTAGCTCTTCTTCAGATCTTAATCTAATAAGAGCCACTTCTTCAACATATTCTCGAGCCTGTTCTCTACGAGTTGGATCTTTCATTAGATCAGCAATATCTTTATCATTGCTTTTTAATAACTCTTTGTAAATGTCATCAAGAAGTTTTCTATGAGGATATATAAGATCAGGACTACCGTAATGTTTGTACTTACCTTCCGTTCTATCAGGAGTTATTGGATCGAATATATCTGTAGATGGAAATTTACCATCAACTTCCTCTCTCTCTTCAGTAGTTAAACTAACAGCTTTATTTAGTCTACTAGTAAAATCAGATATTTGTTGTCTTTTGATTTCGTACTTTTTGTCAAATTCTTCAGTACGATGTTTATCAATGAATGATTTTAGTTTAGCTGTTTCACCGTCATAAGGAACTTCACCCTTTAGCGAAGCCATACCATCAAGGTTAAGTTCTATTTCTATAGAATCTTCACCGTCTGGAGAAGTTATTTTAACTCCAGCAAAAGATCCACCTCTATCTGTAGCCATAAAGATTACTTCTGAGAACTCAAAATCTGGATACCTAACTCTTAATTCTTCAACTGCTCTTTCATCTTCTTGATCAAAAAATGATTTAACAGCGAATTCATCATCTAGCCAACTATGAATCTTTGGTGGCTCCGAAGAACCACTTACCGATTTGGACCCCGTACCTGACACCGCTACTGGTCCTGTAACTGCGGTGCCTTTCTGCTTTCCCGCATCAGATAATTTAACTTCAGGATTTAGTTTTAGGTATTCATCTAATGTAACACCTAATTGATCTGCTCTTTGCTTTACTTCTTCTTCAGTAAAAACGTCAGTTCCAAATAAATATTCTGGCATGCTTGTTTATTTAAGTTGTGATTATAGTATTACACGTACTAAGGCAGTTTGCTCTTAGAAATCATATACTGTTCTGGTGCAGCCATTCCTAAATTAGCCATCCATAATTCTTCTAAAGAATCATAATACTCTACTGTTGTTTGTGATCGGAACTCAGGATCAGTATCACCAGGATATTTACTTTTTTCTAATGCATATTGAACACCATCTTCTATTAAAATGTCTCCTGAATATTTTGGTACTACAGAAACTTTTGTTCCAGCATCTCCAAAAGGCCAAGCTCTAGTATCACCAACTTTCATGTTGGATAAAGATTTATATTCCGATGTTATCTCTGAAGGTCTAAATGTATATTGACCTTTGTGATAGCTATATACTTTATCGTTCTTACCTTTTGCTTCTTCACTTCCTTCAAGTTCATTCAATTTTCTAGCTCTAGTTCTATCGAACTCACCCATGTGCTTTTTAGTATTAAAGTCTATCCAGAACTCTTTAACATCAACTTTAGTTTTTGCTATTTCATATATTAAATTATGAAAATCTTCATCCGCACTTCCATCAGCAAGCATTTGATCAAAATCATCATTTTCAGGTAGAAAATCTACAATAGCTTGAAACTTTTCATTATTAGCTAAGTAGTTTGCAAAATCACCACTAGCTACAGCTTCAGTATCAAATATAGCTGTAGGATCAGACATGTAGTTATTTGATATTAAGTTTTTTATTTGACTTTCAACTTGACTTTTTGATCTTGTTAAGTCGACAGCTAAACTTGTTGTAGTATTTATCAAATCTGTATCCGCATTTAAAAAATCTATATTAACACCTTTAATAGGTTCAAAATCAAGAACGTTCTTAAAACTACCTTCTTCACCCATTGGATCTTGTATCATCACATTACCATTCTCATCAACGGTCCAATCAATTCTATAATCTCCGACTTGAGCTCTATCAATAAACATCTTTTGTTGCATATTATACTGTCCACTTCTTGAGTCAGCTACGTCAATAGCGTTATTTTGTAATGCCATATTTCTATTAACTCCGGTTATAAAGTTAGTAGTTTTCTCATTGACAGCATTTAACTGAGCATTTAATTCTTTTTTCTTTTCTCTACCAAGTAATGGGTTAGCTAGCTTTCTAGCTAAAGAATCGTACTCATCTTTATATATAGTTAGTTGATCTATCTCTTTTTGATTAAAACCAGTAATCTTAGCTTGATTAGCCCTATTCTTAGCAAGTGATTCTTGAGCTCTCTTCTCAAATGATTTTTGTATGCTACTTAGAACATTACTAATAGGAGTAGCGAAATCTGCTTGAGCTGCTTGAGCATGGTATGCCGCTGTTACCGCTTTTACTAATTCTGCATTCATTATATAACACTTTTAAATTCAATATCTATCTTAGAGTAATCTACTATGTCAAATCCACTATCGTTTCTTACAATAGCATTTTTAGGAATATCGTCAGACATTACTCCTTGGAATCTACCTTTACCTAATTTTTCATCAATATACTCAAACGTATATATATTAATACCACTAGGAGATTTACCAATCAATTCTATATTTTTCTTCAACCTTCTGTCTGATAAGGCAGCGTATGAGGGGATAGCTTTTATAACATCACCAGCTAAATTCATCCACATTTGAGTATTTTGCTGTCTTGCAAGATCCGCGGCTTCTTTTCTACCAGCAGCTATACCCAACATAGTCTCTTGTTGAGATATTTGTCTACCAAGTGCATCACTAGCACCTTGGAATTGAAGCGTTTGAGCATATTGTTCACCACCTAATATTAATTGTTGCTGCATATCAGCACCACTCAATATCATCTGTTGTTGCTTTTCAGCACCAGTTCTTTCTAAAGTTTGTATTTTAGAAGCTTCTCCACGTGCCAATCTTTCATTTTCTATTGCTTGCTGTCTTATATCAGCAGTGTTCGCTGCGGATTGCTGAGCCGCTTGTCGACTCATCGTTGTAGTTAATGCACCAAAACCAGAACCTCCAGCTCCGCCACCTAAAGCAGCTAATTGATCAGCTTGTGATTGAGCGAATTGAGCACCTGCTAACTCCGCCGCTGTAGTGTCTATACGAAGATCTTCGAAAGTATTTTCCATACCTTCATACACATTCTTAGCGTCAGCGTATACATTTTCAGCGCCAGCATATACGTTTTGAAAGTCAGCATATACATTTTGACCTACATCCATCGCACCATACGCGGCCATTTGTGCATTAAAAGCTGCATTAGCCTGTCTTTGTTCTCTTTTTCTTCTTCTACTACCAAATAATTTTAGTGGTGAAGCTTTTTTTCCGTATGCCATAGTGTTTAATTTATCATTTTTATAATCACAGTTTATTGACTACTGTTAGCGAAGCCTAAAGATAATCTAAAAAGTTCAGCTTTTTCAGTAGATGTGTTTTTCATTTTAACCTCAGCAAAATAACCAGTTAGTGAACTAAGATTTACTTCGTCATCTTTTACACAAAAAATAAAATCATTTTGTGAGGGTATAGGATTGTTTTCAGTTACTTCAACAACTAAAACATTAGAGTGAACACTTAACACTTTACCTAGCTTTTTAATTTTAGTTTCATCTAATTGGGTATTAAAACCGCCAAGTGCTTCTACTGCACAGTAATATATAATATCATTATTACTAATAGTAGAATCTATACTTTCGTCTAATATTAATCTAGTTATATTCATATTATACAGTTAAAATTTATTAATCAATTGTTATACCTCTTGCACCCATTATATGCGCAACATCTTGGCACCATTTACCGTAATTGATACCCCCACTTGCACCATTTAAGGCTGCTGCGAAATAAGCTATTTGAGTAGGTGGACCTCCCTCAAAAGTTGCACTAGCATATAATTGATTACCTAAATATATATTTGAATGGTGTGTATCCTCCTCTAACATAGCAACACCTCTTCCACCAGCTGGATTAGCGTGTTTGGGATCAAACATGGCATTCATCGTATACTGGTATCGAGCGGTAACTCCTTCAGGTGTAGCTTCTAAAACTACAAAGTACCATTTATCTGCAACTGGTTGATCTATAAGAGTAGTTGACACGCTTTCACCAGCTATTCCACTTCTACACATTATTCTCACTTGACCTGTGGCGTTTGTAAACAATCCAAAACCATAAGAACTGTAAAGATTAGGTGGGGTGTACGCTACACCAAATTGGTGGGGGTCGGGTAGATCTGCACTCATTTGAGTTTGGTATTCTACCGTAAAATTACCAAAAATTATACTATGTCTATCAGATGCACTTGCATTATAACCTTGAGCTTTAAATACTATAGCAAACGTAAGTTCTTGCTGATCTGGAATCCCTGTATTTAATCCATGAAAAAACAAATCATTTAAAATATTTACGTGTGAAATATTTTGTTTAACATGCGTGGCGGTATTATTATATGTAAAAGTATCATAAGTGATACCAGGGTCACTTTGTGTAACTGGATTTCCAGCTGAAAGAAACGGATTAGCCTGTAGACTTGCGCTTGGACTGAAACAACTGAAAGTCATAGCATTATCAACATCCCACTCTCCATCTGAATCTACAGGTATCATTAACTGATTATCTAAACCAAATATCCATTGCAATGAAGAGTTACCCCAGCTGCTTATATTAGGATATGCATCTGGACTTAAGTACGATTTTAAGTTTAAAAATTCATTATAATATTTTTCTCCTAAAGAATTTAAAGATGCCGTACTAAAATGAACATTATCTCCACCACCTATTGCAGATAATGAAGTTGTAGTGCATTTTTTTACTCTATAAAATAAATCAACAAACGACTGATGTACAAAACTAGTCCAGGTATTAGTATTATCGCCTCCTTCTATTAAATCACCAATAACAAAAGGTGTAGTACTATCTGCAGCATTAATATCATGTCGCATTTTCTGCGCCATATAGTAGAAATCTTTTATAAAATCATTATTTTGATAATCTTTTTCACCTTGATGCCATAAAATACCTTCAAATGTAGCATCATCAGCTAAGGAAGCCATTAATACATTAACCATATTTACAGCTGTGGTATATCTAACTTGTCCAACTCCCCATTTATCATCAGTAAAACCAGTTCCACCTTCAGCTGTTGGTATAAGTATTATTTGTCTATTATCGTAAAGATTATTTTCTCTAAGTTTAATTACAAAATTCTTAGCTAATCCCATGTCACCAGCATTCTCATCTACGTGATCTAAAGGAGATGAAGCATCGTGCAGTGTTGTATCTGTATTATCAGCATTATAAGTTGTATATTTATATTGTTTAATTCCTGAGAATTGAATAGGATAAGAAACTCCATCATCATCATCCCTACCAACCATATTTGATTGACCAGCTAATAAAAATACAGCTGGACCTTGAGTAATATAATCAGCACTATGAGGTCTTCGTTGTACTCTCAAATACCAGCTAGATATTCCTACGTGGAATCTAAGTTTAAAAGTTATCCACGAAACAGAGTGAGTTACACTGTCAATTATGTAAGTATTTGGTACTGAAGGTATGTGAAATTTTATATAATTTTCAAAACCTATTGGATAACCCAAAGCAGCACCATCACTATGAATAGTAGCCTCAGGAAGAGTAACACCTTGAGGATTCGAATTATGAACAGCTGCTGAAATGTTGCCAAGATCAGCATTGTTATTACCACCAAAAACTTGATATACCGGACTAATATCTGAAAAATAAATTTCTAAATCAGCGTGAGATTTATTAAAACCTACTATACAATCTACAGCGTTATAAGAAAGATCATCTAAAGTTACAGCAGGATTGGCAGTAAACTGAAATGAATCACCTATACCTGCGGCTCCACTTTCATTAAGTATAATCTGAGGTATGCCAACGCTTGGTTGCAAATAATCAGTTGGATTAGTTAAACCTGAATCTACGAGAATTAATGGTGATATTCCTCCACTAGCAGAAAGTATTGGCAAATGCGTAAGACTTTGACCAAAATTAAATGGTGTTGTAGTAGTCATTATACCATTAAATTTAAGTGAATCTTCAACTACAAAATTAACTCTTTGGGTTACTATAAGTGCACTAGGTAGCACATCGTTATTTGTCACTGGGGTTATTAATCCATTTGACTGTGAATCATTACCAGTAAATTCAGTACCAGAAGGATATAAATAAAAAAACCATTGTCTATAAGTATGATGTTGATATACACCTTCTTGATCAGAATCATTAAAAGTAAACTGTATTGTACCATTACTAGCAGTATCAGTAGGTGACATTGTAATTGTAGGTGCTTCTGTTATACCAAAGCTACTATAACCACTTTCCCAAGCCATTCCACTTATCCAACTGTAATCTAGATTTTGCTCATTAGTTGCATTCCATACTGGTTGCATATTTCCTTCGGGATATGAAAATTCTTTACAACCAACTAAAGCAAGCACTGGAGTATTTCCTTCAGAGGAAAATATCGAAGTCGTAATAGTTCCACCATTTTCTATTTCATGATATTGAAACACGCTTGATTCAATATTTCCCAAATCTACATCTTGGTATAAAAATTCAGGCGTTATATAAAATCCACCAGGATTCACAAAGAAAGCCGCTGGTGAAGCTTCTTGAGATATTGTAATAGTTTTAGCAGGATCACTATTTCCGTAATATGGATGTTTTATATTAATCATACCAACTCTATTATTGAAGGTGGTATTATTTGGTACATAAAGTGCCCAGAGAAAATCATAAGGAACTTGAGTAGTATCATGAGTATCTGTTATATCTAAAAATGCAAAATCGGTTATATCTGAACTATCATCTATAGTAATAGTGAAATCAGTTGGTGATAAAAGTCCAATATCAAAATCACTTAATTGTATACCAAAAAATATACCGGATACATTTTCATGAGCAACTTCGTAAATTTCATTATTTAATGGTAAATCAAAATAATTATCTTCCTCAACATAATTTGATTGATCACCAGTGTATAAAGTAAAGTCATCTAAATTATAGTTCCATGCTCTCTTTTGACTTAATGTAAATTCCACAGTTAATATTGAATTTGGTCTTTGTACAAGTACATTTACTGCTCTTGTAGCAGAATCTGGATTAGATGGTATATTGAATGCAAAATTTAATATATTTGAAAAAGTAGCATCTTGACTTACAGTCATACTATCTTCTAACCAATTTACAGAAGTAGATTGCCCATCTAGTATAGTTGAACTATCTACAGAAAATGTAATAAAATCATTAAGTGGCGGGGAATCCACATATACCCAATTATCTTCGGAATTTATAACTGCTTGATAATTTAGCACACCTCCATCTTGATGTATCTTAGTAACAGATAAATTATCATCACCTAAAATACCTTGATAATCACTAGTAGCGTTAATTAAACTTACTTCTAAAGTATCACCACTTGCTTGGACAACGGCAATACTGTTTAAAGCTTTACTAAAATCACTACTATTTATAGTATTCCAAAGATATATGTAAGCTCTTCTCAATTCCGCACCTGTAGGTGGTTGATTTGAAACAGTAAAAGACAAAGTGTCTGCTATTGGATCGTAAGAACTATTATTAAACTGTATCCAATTGGCTTGCTCATCGGTAGCAGGCCAAGGAGGAAGATGGTGAGCTTTATAGGCTGCAAAATTTCTTAATTTAGTATAATTTCGTGTTAAATTAATAGTATAACTTTGTGAATTGGTATCTCCAGTAGCTTCAAAAACTACAACTGATTCATTTACATATATAGAAGGTTGTACAGTAATAGGATTTAATATAATTATATCGCTATAATTAAATGAATTAAAATAATCTAGTTCAGGT
>CEUI01024794.1_pt1 | contig 11397 bp, 5 predicted proteins | sample 531411 | NCBI WGS metagenome assembly CEUI01 (sample SAMEA2622841, study PRJEB7988) | marine metagenome | isolation source: saline water (ENVO:00002010), including
GGCAATAAAGCTGCTGGTGGTAGAGCTAGAAAATCTATTGGTGAAATCAAAAAATTAGTTACAAGCTATAGACAAGCATCCGTTTCAGAATCAAAATAAACAGGGGGTTATAATGGCAAAGTCACAAGGTCAAAAATTTCCAAGTGAAATGATAGAATTACCTTCCGGTGGAAAGTTATATCCAAAAGGCAGTCCACTAAGAGATGGTAAAATAGAAGTAAAATATATGACAGCAAAAGAAGAAGATATACTCACATCACAAAATCTTGTTAAAAAGGGGATTGTTTTGGATACAGTATTAGATTCTTTAATTCTTACACCTGGAATAAAAGCTGATAATTTATTTATGGGTGATAGAAATGCTGTTTTAATATCTGCTAGGGTATTAGCATATGGACCTGAATATACTGTTGAAATACCAAATCCTGACACAGGTGAAAGAATTAAACATACATTTGATTTAACGGACTTACCTTATAGAGAAGTTCCAAGTGATGTTGATTATTCATCCAATGAATTTGAAATGGAACTTCCAGCTTCAAAGGTTAATATAACATTCAAGTTGTTGACTGGGATTGACGAAAAACGAATTGAAAATGAACAACAATCTATTGCTAAAACCGGTTCTACTAGAGATATGACAACTCGATTAAGACATTTAATAACATCCGTTGATGGTAATTCTGATAAAAAAGTTATAAATAATTTTGTAGATAATATGTTATCTAGAGATTCATATGCTTTAAGATCAGAATTACAAAGAATAACTCCCGACATAATCATGTCTCAGGAAGTGGAAATAGGAGGTGATGCGGTCGAGGTAGATATACCAATGACCGTAGAATTTTTTTGGCCTTCTACCTGATCATAGGAAAGTAATACACCAAGATATATTTGCTTTAATTTATCACGGAGGTGGTGGATTTACTCACCATGATGTTTATACTATGCCCGTTTATCTTCGAAAGTTTTACATAAAAGAATTGATAGACAATAAGAATAATGAACGTAAACAACAGGAAGATCAAGTAAAGGCTATGAATTCCAGAATGCCATTCAATAAGAAAATTAAATAAATTTATATATTTTAGATATTTATAGGTGAACAATAATATTTGGAGATTAATGTTATGCCTGAAAAGAAAACATATTTAGATTCTAACAATCTTATGAATGAATCATTTTTATCAGATTTGGGTAATGTTATTAAAAGTGGTAAATTAAAACTTTTAAGAAAAGCTGCAAAAGATAAAAAAGTCAAAAAAGCATTAGATGATTTAAATAAAGCTACTAATAATTTGGAAGATTTATATAAAAAAAGATATGGATCTAATGCTCCTAAATTACATAAATTTTCAATATTTGATTTTATTTAAGGAATCCTGATTTATGCCCAATAAAACTTTAAAAGAAGCTGTAAATTTACAACAACAACTTAATGACGAATTAAGACTTGCTGAAATGACCGGTGAAAAAATTGACAGAAGTCGTAGACATATGATTAACGACGTCAAGTCAATGTTGGAATTGGATATAAAGAGAGGTAAGATAAAATCGGATGAACTTGATATATTAAAAAAAATAACCGATTCTTCCAATGATACTAAAGATTTGGCTCAAGAATTATTAGATATTGAAAGAAAAATAACCAAAGAAGGTAAAACACAAACCTTGATGATTCAAAAAGCGAACTTACAACGAGAAATTGCAAGGAAAAAGACAAAAGGTATGATGGATGATGCTAAAAGTAAAATGTCTGATGTCGATGGTTTGATGGGTGGAATTTTTAGTAGGACTGCAGCATTTGTTAAAGGACCGTGGGCATTATTTTTAGGTGGTGCTACAGCTGCTATTGGAAGTTTTGGTGCTTTAGATAAAAGAATGAGATCTGTGGGTGACAATTTTGGAGCTCTTGGACTCAAAAGTACCGAAGTTAAAAATATAACTAACGAAATGACAGAAGAAGCTGCAAGACATGGGTTAACCCTTGACGATGCAATGAATTTAGCAGGACAATTGTCTGCTAATATGGGAATGTCTTCAGAAGAATCATTAAGATTGACAAAAACTATAATGAGAATGTCTACAACAATGGGAATATCAGGTGATGCTGCTGTTGGGGTATTTAATACTTTTAAAAATATAGTAGGATTGTCTGAACAAGAAGCGTTACTTCAAACTAAAATAGCAGGTACATTATCTAAACAACTTGGTGTGAATCCAAGTGATGTACTACGAGATATAGCTGAAAATTCAGAAGTGTTTGCATCGGCTTCTGGAGAAAGTTTAGGAAATTTAGTTGCATCTGCCGCACAGGCACGAAGATTAGGCAGTAGTTTAAAAGGAATGAGAGATTCTCAGGATAAAATTTTAGACCTATCAACTAATATTTCAGCTGTAACAGCTGCAAATGTTCATTTTGGTATGGATTTGGATTTAACTAGAGCTAGGCAGTTAGCTTGGGCAGAAGATGATTTAGGATTTCAAAAAGAAATTGTAAAAGAATTATCAAGACAAAATTTAAACCAGAAAATGAATAGATTTGAAATGGAATTGCTTGGTGATGCTCTCGGTTTAAGTTTACAAGATACAAAAAAAATGGTAAATGCTATAAAAGAAGGTAAAAATCCAATAAGTGATGTATCAGAAGAATTGGAAGAAGCTTCCAAAACAGCTGCAGGTTTGAAATATACAGATGCTCAAACTGGAGCGGAAGCTTTAGTAAATCAAACAAAGGTTCTTAAAGAATCTATAATAACTGGATTAATGCCTCAATTTGATCAAATAGATGAAAAGTTTAAAGGGATGGCAGTGGGTATGGATCAATTACAACAAAATCATATGAATAATTTAGCATTTTCTAATACACAAGTGTTGGGTGCTATTGGAGCTGTAGGTTTAGCTTATCTATCATTGGGTAAAATAATGAGAGGTATTGGTAAATTAGGTATGTGGGCAGGTAGATCAGTTATGAGTGCGTTTGGTAAAGGTGGTGGTGGAATTCCTAAAGGATTTACAGGTCCGTTGACAAAAGCTGGACTTCCAGATATGAGAACAAAAGCTTGGAAAAATTTTGCAAAAACTGGTACAAAGGGTGGTGCTAAGATGTTAGGTAAAAAGATACCTATTATTGGGGCACTTATAGCTGCTGGATATGCAGGTAATAGAATGATGAAAGGTGATTTTACAGGAGCTGGTATGGAAGCATTATCAGGTATAGCTAGTATTTTTCCTGGACTTGGAACTGCAACTTCTTTTGGTATAGATGCAGCACTTATGTCCAGAGATATGAAAGGTGATTCGGCTGGGATGGGTACTGCTACTTCTCCAGTAACAACTACAACTACTGGTGGAACTGGTGGTAGTGGATTACCAGCAATAAATTTAGCACAATCTACAATAGATTCTTTATCTACAGCTATTACACAAAAAATGGAACGACTGGAATTGAAAGGAAAAATGAGTGGACATGATTTAGGATTGACATTAACTGGGGGACCACTAACATCATAGGAGATTAAAATTGGCATTAAAAGATTTGAAAAGTATTTTTAATGAAGGTATACCTGATAAAGTTACTGACTTTTTTCAAGATACTCATGCCGAAGGATTTACTAAAGGGTTTATACCAGGAACTTCTACTAAATATGTAGAAGATTCTAGTATGCTTGATATTGAATCTTATATGGGAAATAATCCTCCTGTCTATGGTTTAGATAATAAATATTCTGATATAATCAATGTAAGTCCTAATGGTTTATTTTTTGATAAACATGTTGATTTAATACAAAATTCAAATAACCCGTTGTTGATAAATCATTGGAGTAGTATAGGTTTTTTGGATTCCGATAATAACCAAAGTGTAGATTTTTTTGGTGGAAATAATAGTTATTTTCCAAATATTGTACCTGAAATTGATGGATTTACAGTAAAATTACAACATAAAAGTCCTACATTATTTACAAATTTTACAGAAAATAGTACTCTGTCTAATATGGGTGAATTGTTAGAATATAGAAAATATCCTATTTCTGATGATGACTATAGTCCTCCGGAAAAATTATATAATACATATAATTATGATCCAAGATATCCTGATGATGATGTTTTAACTTATAATAAGTATAAGGGAAGTATATATGATGATCCATTGACATTAGCTGGTGGTGATTATCCATTCGGAGGTGGATTATTTAATAATGCTACATATAATAAATATTCAAAAGTGTTTAGAGAAAATCCATACCCATCCATAAAAACAATTTTAGAAAAAGGTAGTATGGTAGGTGATGGTGGATCATTATCACAATTACCATCATTAGAAAAATTTGAAAATAAAACAGGTATAGAATTTTCAACTGAATCTGGTGATAGAGATTTTATATCCTTAGGTACACCACCATCTAAATATTTTGAAAATAACGTAATTAATTTGTCTGCTAGTAGTTGGTATTATAATGGTAGTATACAAGATTGGTTACCTGATATAAATGACTATGTTACACCAGTATTAACATCTACAGGAAAAAGAAGTAATTCTCTTCCTGATGGTAGTGGTAAGTTTTTTGGAAAATTGGCAGGTGATGATTTATTTGGTGAAAGTTTAAATTCAAATTTATCATTTCAATTTTTATATAATAAAAATCATACTTCTTTATTTAATGATAGGTTGAATATAACATTTGGTACTGATGAAACTGGTATTAGAGGTATAGAACCTTATATTATATCTAATATTTTAAGTTTGGGTGATGTAAAACCAACTTTGACAGATATAAAAGATAACACTGATAAAAGAATGAAAGAGTTTTTAAAGAGCAATGCAGGACAAAATTTTAAAGACACAAATACTTTAGCTTCGAAATTACAGATTAATCCAGAAAAATTAACAGGTTGGAATTGGGAAGATGATGGGATAAAATCATTAGCTAATATATCTGATGGTGCTAGCGGAGCAGTTACAGACACAATTCCTTTAGGTGAAGCAGAAAAATATATAGAAAGGGCCCTTTTTAAACTTCAGAATAAATTTAGAGGTAGACAGAGTGAAGAATACGAAGGAGCTGATTTATTAAGTCCTATGGTTGATTATGTATTCCAATCAGAAGATTTAATATCAGCAGTATCGGAAACTGCTAAGAGATTGATTGCACAGGGATATGACAATTCTTGGAAAAAAAGAAAGTATGAATTTGATGGTATCAGAAAAAGAAAAAAACCTAATAAAAAGAGTTTGGGTGATTTGATGACACTTACTCCTATCAATAGGGGTAAATTTTTAAAAATGGCATATTATAAAACTGATAATGAATTAGAAAGTGAAAAAAGTGGAATGCCATTTTATTTTAAAGATTTGAGAGATAATTCATTTATATTTTTTAGAGCTTATTTAGACTCTATTACTGAAAATTTGGCACCTTCGTGGAATGAAGAAAATTATGTAGGTAGAAGTGAACCTGTCTATGTTTATAATAGGACTAGTCGAGATATATCGTTTACTTTAAAGATGTTTGCACATTCTGAAGATGAATTTGTAAAATTATATGAAAAATTGAATAAATTATCTTCATTGTGTTATCCACGATATGCAGGTGATGCTGTTAATTTTCCAGGAAATATAATTAATTTACCAGGACAAAATGTTAATGCTATATCTAGTACAAGACCAAAACCACCATTGACTAAATTGCGAATTGGTGAATTGTATGGAACTAAAGATAATGAATTGATGGGATTTTTGAGAAGTTTAACTTATTCATTCCCTGATGGAGCTACTTGGGAAACTAGACAAGGAATGCGTGCACCAAAACATATTGTAGCTTCTGTAACATATCAAGTTATACATCAAGAAGTTCCAAATAGAGATACTAAATTTTTTGGAATTAGAACTAAACAACAAATACATAGGATGATAGCTGAAAGATTTGTTGATATATTAGAAAGTGGTGTTAGAAGTAACAATCTTGGATGGTCGGTGGTGCAAGGGTTAGTACAGGGTGGTGAAGATTTATTAAGAAATCTAGGTCAAATCCAAGCTTTGAAAAACCAAGAAATAGAAGGGTCTAAAGCCGGCATATCTTTTAAAAGAACACCGGGTGGTTCCTAAACAGATATACCATTATAGGAGAAAATGATAATGTCAAGATATAGATTAGCTGAAAGTTATAGAACAACTGAAGGTAAAATAGTTAAAAAAACTATAACATATGATGATATAGAAAAATCAGATTCAGATATAAAGGTTTTAACACAACATGGTGATAGATTTGATTTATTAGCAAATCAGTTTTATCAAGATCCTTCTTTATGGTGGGTTATAGCTAAAGCTAATAATATGAAAACTAATAACATACCAGCTGGCAAAGTTTTAAGAATTCCTTCAAATATAAATTTATAAATAGGTAATATAGGTTATGGCTAATAGTATATACAATTCTAAATTCGGTAGTAATATTGAACAAAATATTTTAGACGAATTACGAACAAGACAAACTTTACAGGGAAAAACTGGTCAAGGGGAATCTATTGATGAAGATATACTACAAACTGGTAGGAATGTGATCAATGCTGTTCAAGGTACTACAAATGCTTCTTATTTATCCAGTACAGCTCCATGGGCAAGAATGTGGACTGCTGTTCAGTATGATCGTGTAGATAATGATTTTGATAATCCTTATTATTCTACTCAAGATATAGCTGACGATGGTGATACTCGTGTATATCTTATCGGTAATAACATGTACAATGATTATAAAAAAAATGGTAAGATAGCAGAACCGGTTGGTCAGATGTTAACCAAAAATATGTTTATGAAACCGAATGCTGGTATACAAACTATAGATTCACAGCGAGAAGGTAAAGGAAAATCAGATAATTTTGGTGCTGTTATAGTTACAACTGTTAATTTTGTTGTTTGGAATATAAATGATTATAACAATATTTTTTTAGAATATTTTTTAAGATTGAATGCAAAAGTATTTGTTGATTTTGGTTGGAGTTCTGCTGAAATATATGATCCTTATAGTTTATTTGTTGAAAATAACAAAGATAAAGATTGGTATAATGAAATATATTCAATGGGTGGTACTGATGAAAACGGAAAAAAAATAAAAGAAGGAAAGATTTCTTTATCTAAAGGAAATTTAGAAGTTTTGTCAGGTGTTGTTACTGATTATAGTTCCAAAGTTAGATCAGATGGTGGTTTTGATTGTAGTATAACAATAAAATCTCAAAATTATTCCTTGATAGATAGATCATTAAATACAAATGTTCTTTCTAATACATTGGATCAGGACTTTAATGTTGCTTTATTAAATCATGTAAGAAGATTTGGTTTAAAAGATATAGAATCTTTTGGAAAAAATACAAATTTAAAAGAAAAAATGAATATGTTGAAAGCTATATCTAGGAGTAAAACTATAGATAATCAAAATAGGACCAACAGATTTCAAGGATCATTAATATCCAATTTATCATATGGTACTGGATTTCATGTTATTACTAGAGATGAAAAAGATGCTAACATTAGTACAGCAGATATTGTCAGTGGTACAGGTGGTATGGCGGGTGGTGCACAATATATATCATTAAGATTGTTAGGTGAAATATTAACAACATGGTTAGGATTTTATAGGACATCTAGACAAAATCCAAAAAAAGACGATGTGAGATTTGATTTTTCTGGAGAAAGGTTTACATTTAATAAATTTTTGTTATTAAAACAAATGTATCTGTCTAGAACCCATAGAGGTAGTCCAGCTCAATGTCCTGATTTTTTATATCCAACTAGTAATGAATTTGTTATAATAGATGGTGATGATAATTTTAAAGATGAAGTAAAGTTGGTAGATGCTTATGACATTGTAGAAAATGTATATAAAGACAAATACGAAAAACAAATTAAAAGTGCACAATCATTAACTGGTGGTGGAGGATTCAAACCTGGATTTAAACTTTCATTTGGTGATCTTCTGGATGATATAGCACTACAAATTTTTGGAGAAAATGCTACAGATCAACAAAAGAAACAACTAAAAATAATAAATACATATGTAGATACAGGAACAGAAGCATATGCAATGTCAGATTATATATTTATCAAATATAGATGGTTTAAAGATTTGTTGGGAATAGGTCAAAATGAATCGGAAACTGTTAAACCTACTGTTAAAAATATTAAATCAGCTTTGACTCAACTAATTACCAGCTTAAACCAGGAATCTGATAATATATTAAATTTAAAAATATCTTCGGGTGGAGAAGCTGGATTTAATACTATTAAAATCGTTGATGCTAACGTAAGTGCTATTCATGACAGTATTCCTGAAATGATGGTTTTTGATGTATTTTCAAAAAATTCTATAATTTCTGATTTTAATTTAGAACATAAATTACCTCAGGATAAGTTGGGTATGGTAACATATTATTCAAATACAAATAAAGGACATTCACAAGAATCGGCTAGAGATCATGATGAATTAGTTGCTAGTTATACAAATGAATTATTTGATGACACTAGGTTTACATATTTACCTGATTATAATTTAGAAGAATCAAAATTAATTTATGAAACTAATAGTACTTTAGGTGCCGGTAAATCAGGGATTGATGCTCGAGATAATGCATATTTAAATGTGAAACTTTATGATAATGTATCTGAACAATTATCAAATAACTCACATGAAATCAATCAAACTAATGAAGAACAGAGTCAGTTATTAGATAATGAAAACTTACAAAATGAAAATTCAGGAACAAAAATAACAGGCAAGGAAACAAGTGACACCAATAAAAAAGAAGCAGCATTTAAAGAAACTAATACATGTCCAGGTTGGAATACAGTAGATGATATAAATCAATATTTTGATCAATGGATAAATAATAGTAGAATGAATTTGGTATGGGGAGGTACTCCTCCATTGTGGTTTGAATTAAGTTTTTCTATGAAAGGTATTTCAGGTTTAAATGTTGGAAACATATTTAATATAAATTATTTACCAACTAAATTTCAAAATAAAGTTTATTTTATAATTCAGTCAGTATCACATAGTTTAACAGCTGAAGGATGGGTAACTACTATAGAATCTCTTATGAAAACAAATTCTGCAGCATATGCAGGTAAAAATTCTATAAGTACTAAAACTCCTTGTTTACCTATACCAATAATGACCAAGAATGCATTAAGAAATGAAGGTATGGGAGATGAAGCATCCAGTAAATGGTATGATAATATCACTAATAAAATTACAGATGCTGGTGATGTTTTATTAAATTTAAATCAAAAAAATGTTCCATCTAGTGTAGATTTACTGGATATTCCAAGACCTGTGGAAGCATTAGTTAGGCCTAAAGTAGAAAGTTGGATAGATGTATATGGTAAAAATTATCCAAAAATATCAAAATCATTGTCCTTTATGCTTGATATTGGTGCTGGAGGAATGTTATTACCATTAATACCTCTTGGTGCATTAACTAATGTTTCACTAAATCCTGATTCACCTGATGGTGAATATGATGAAACAGATGAAGCTGGACTATACACGGAAAGTACAGAAGATGCGGAAGTTTCAAGTAAACCATTAGAAATACCTGGTTGTATGGATAATTCAGCATGTAACTATCTTTCGATTGCAACAGAAGATGATGGTACATGCTTTGATGATTGTTCTAAATGTCCAGGAGGTTTGGTGGATGGTGTTACACTTTATTATCCAACACAAGCTGATGGAACTCCTCATGGTGATGTTGATGCTGCACTTTTATTGTGTAATGAAGTAACTCCACCTGTAGGTTATGCTGAATGTCCAGATGGAAATATGATGACTAATCCTTGGGGTGTAGGTGATGAAAGTAGTGAATGTTACACAGACTATTTTGAATCGGGTTATGTTTGTATAGACATAAACACTAGACGAGATTTTGATTATGGATGTGAAGTTGGATTATGTCCAGGTTCCGCTGATATAAAATGTTGTCCTGGATATCCTGATGGTGTTAGCATGTATTGTGCTACCGATTATACTGGTGATTGTTCAGCTGAAGGTGATATGTCTGACAGTTGTTCAAATTGTGTAAATACAATAACTCAGGGTGAAAATGCAGGAACTTTAAAATGTGATCCATTAAAAAATTGGAATGAAGCTGATTGTGGATCACAAACAATTCCAAAACAAGATAAATTTGGATATGAATATTGGATGGATCAATGTGGACAATGTAATGGTGATGGTACTTTGTGTATGGGTTGTATGGATAAAGAAGCTAAAAATTTCTGGGGAAGATGTGGTGAATATGATGGTATCAATGGAGATATGATTGATTGTGATTATCCATCTGATGATCATTTCAATTGGAAACCAAAATATTTTGATAATACTGACTCACCAATGTACTTGGCTGGAGTGATAGAACAATTTACACCAGCTAATTGTGTTTACCACACAGAAGAAGAAAAACTATCTCGTGTTGAATCAGCTACCCTTACAGCTGGAATGGTTGGTGACTGTAGTAATCTTACAGATGCTAATGGTTTACAACTAAATTATTGTGATTTAAAACGACAATGTGAAGATTTACAAAGAAAACTTATGCAGGTATGGCAATATGTTCCGGAAGAAACTAAAAAATATTATGAAGACAATTTTTCCAGTTGTATGTATGGTGGACATGCAAATAGTCCGGGAGATTTCGGTTTTGGTATATATCCTAAAGCAAATAATGTTTATTCTTCAGATTCATACGCATTAACTACCGCTGAAATTCAAGGTGGTGCATTTTGTAATTGTGTTAATTCTAAACCTTCTATTATTCCTGGAGAACCTCCAGTTATTGTGGGTGGTGGAAAGGTTGGAAAAGGTAACTTATCGAATGATATAAAAATAGCTCAAATGAGGATGCAAGATCCTAATCTTTCTGAAACAAATCCAAATTATCGTACAAATCATGGACAGGTACAAGGATGCATACATGAATTTCCAACCGACGGTAACCGTTTTGAACATGTAGTAGAAACATCATATCTTCTTTATGGTGACTGTGGTGATATAGATGTAGATTGTGCTTCTAATTCTATACCAGAAGCGTGTACTGATCAATTTTCAGGTTATGAAATCAGAACAGACTGTACTTGTAATTCACTTTACGAATATTATATTAAACCAGAATTGGATAAGATTATATTAACTAATGGTAAAAAATGTTCATCTATTAAAACATTGAATACATTTATGAATAACGCTTACATTGAACATTCAGATGGTACTTCAACACAACTTTATCCAGATCCTGAATCAGGAGCTCCAGCACAATGTTTTTTCGAAGCTGGTGACAAAATAGTGTGGGAAAAACAATGTTGTGAAGAACAATCATTAAATATGACAGATGGTGCAACTGGTAATA
>CEUI01033648.1_pt1 | contig 11385 bp, 17 predicted proteins | sample 531411 | NCBI WGS metagenome assembly CEUI01 (sample SAMEA2622841, study PRJEB7988) | marine metagenome | isolation source: saline water (ENVO:00002010), including
GTAACTGACAAACTCCTTGGTTTCGCTTATGTAGTACTTAGCGTCTTCAATACTCATAGCAAAGCTCCTAATTTACTATTGATTTCCCACAAAAGATACACAACTAAACCTAACTCAGCCGCCAATATAGTATGATACCAAACCCATCTAGCCTTGTATATCCTTAGCTCCAATCTTTTTTCTTCTTCCACCATTTCGTACCTATGCACCACTTCCCTTAGTTTATGTTCAAATATCTTATCCTTCACAAGCTAGACACTCCACATCCTCTAAGTTAATTCTTGGTATTTTTATGTTAACATTCTCAGAGTTTCTAGCTGCGTTGGACCTTAAATAATACATTGATTTTAGCTTTCTAGCTCCTACCCAATGAACGCTATTAACGTACTCTAAATAATCATCGTGTATTGCTTGAGGTTCAGTAGCTTTAGGGGGAGAAAAGAATAAATTAACTGATTGACTTTGGCAAATGTATTTTTGTCTTTGGTGTGCGTGTTCAATAACCCACAACTGGTTTATCTCAGGAGCAGTTTTAAATACCTCCTTTTCTTCCTTGCTGAGTCCCTCAATATTTTGCACAGAACCTTCAGCAGCCGCAATGTCCTTCCAAGTCTTTTCATTGTCTAACCCTTTTTCTTGAAGAAGAGATTGAAGATACTTGTTCCTAACTTGGTAACTCCCGGTAAGAGTTTTATGCGTATATACGTTAGCACGTATTGGTTCAATACTAGGGCTAGCTCCACCGCATATAATAGAACTACTAGCATTAGGAGCAACTGCAAGAAGATGACTATTCCTAATACCGCTGCCAACCATATCAGGAGACTCCCCCCTGCTTTTAGCCAAAGCTTGACTAGCTGCAACGGCTTTTTCTTTAATAAGAGAGAAGGCTCTATGGTTAAAGCTTGAGGCGTACATGCCCTCAAAAGGAATTCCGTTGCGTTGAAGGTAAGAATGAAACCCCAACGCACCAAGGCCAAGCGCCCGTTCTCTATACGCCGAATAAGCTGATTTAGTAAACCCTTTAGCTGAGTCTTTGACATAACTGCTAAACCTCTCAAAATTAATATTGTTCGCTTTAAGCTTAGAAGTATCTCCTATTGCATGGTTTATAAAATGTTCAATAACATTGTCAAGCATAGTTATTAAATCACTAATAAATAATTCTTCATCTTTCCATTCATCAAAATGTTCTAAATTAACTGAGCTTAAACAACAAACAGCTGTTCTTTCTTCGTTGGTAGGCAAAGTTATTTCAGAACATAAATTAGACTGAGTGATTTCTAACCCTAATTCTTTTTGTTGCTCAGGTAAAGCTTCGTTACACCTGTCAAGATTAACAATGTAAGGTTCTCCGGTTTCCGCTCTAGTATGTATAAGAGACCACCATAAATCTCTTGCTGACACAGTTTTTATAGCTACCCTAGTTTTAGGGTCAATTAAACGCCATTCCAAATCATTGTAAACAGCGTCTAAGAATTCATCATTTATAGTTACAGCGTTATGTAAATTTAAACATTTCCTGTTTAGGTCTCCTCCTGTTGATTTACGCATAGCCATAAATTCTTCTATTTCAGGATGTGTTACATCAAGATAAGCGGCATAAGAACCCCGTCTTGTTACGCCTTGATTAAAAGCCAGCATTTGACTGTCTACAATGTGCATAAACGGTATTGAACCAGTAGATTGACTACCTGCAGAAGTAGGTACACCATTACTTCTAACATGACTCCAGTGTGCACCCAAGCCTCCACCTCCAGATGCCAACCATATGTTTTCGTCATAATGATTAGATAAACCAGCCCTTGAATCAGGAACGTGATTGAGAAAGCAACTGATAGGTAAACCACGGGTTGTAGCTGAGTTACTAAGGAGAGGAGTACTAAAACTAAGCCAATTCTTACTTGCGTAACAATAAAGTCGCTGCGCAAAAGCGTAATCGCAATGTCCTTTATAAGTTGCACAATAAACAGAAGCCCTCGCGAAAGCTTGTTGAGCATATTTTTCCTCCTTCCAAAAATAACGATCTTTTAAAGTGTCCAAAGAAAAATCGCTCAAATTTTCTTCCTTAGACAAGTCTATTTTTATTCCTAAATAATCTTCAATCATCTTCTAAATTCTCCTGTTGCTCCATGTCCAAGATCATTTGTTTTAAATACCATTTGGCTTTTTTCAAATCCTGCAGACCGTCTTTATAACGGTAGCGGTGTAGGTATTTCATAACAGCTCCGTAGCAATACGCATGAAATTCACTACCTAATTGTTGCTTAATGTATTCTATGGCTTCAATATCTCCATTATTGTAATGAATAGGTTTTGTTACTGGATCATAATTTTTAGAATCAGAACTAGCCATGTTTATAAGCTCAGCGTAATTTTCTCCCATTTTTTTAGCGCCTAATCTGCTCCTATTAAAAGCGTCCCATTCAGCTGGAGTTGCGTCGTCAATACTCATTATTGTAAGTCTCCTCCGTTGTTTCGTCTTTTAAATCTTCTTCAAAAGTATCTAAGCGTTTTATAAGCTTATCTTCAAAACGCTCAAGTAATTCTTCACTAGTTACTTCCAAAGCCAGCATTAAATCGTCTACTTCGTATCTCTCAAGAAGTTTTTCTTTTATTTCACTCATCGTTAGAGACATAATTCATTAACTCATCTTTTTGTTGAACAGTAAAATATTTAAAATTTTCTTTGTCGCACCACTGAGCCATGGTAATTTTCGCTCCTTTTCTTACTTTTTTAAAAGGATCGGACAAAACAAAAATTAATTCTTTGTCGCAGCAGTCTCTAATAGCTTTATATTTAAGCGTATCCCCTTGACGAAAATAACCTTTACACTCAATCATTTTGCCAGTTGGTGTGTGTACAAAATCAGGCTTGTAAGTTCTTTTGGTTATATAAGGTACGTCATAAGGTTCATACTCAAACTCTTTTTTAGGATAAAGAGCCGAAAACGTCTTTTCAAGCCCGGATCTAAATTTATATTTAAAAGATTTCTTGGACTTTCGGCTCATTATGCACCTCCACTAAAAAACGTGGTCCAGTTGAATAAAGAAATGTCCTAACGTCGGGATAACAAGTTTTTTTGAAATGACAATAAGAACAACCAACGGGTAACTTCATGTTGCCACTTTTCCCGTCCGGAACAGGATCGTAACAAGGCTCCGGTCTTTCTTCTTTTTTAACCATTTCCTTTACATGTTTTATTCTAGCACTTATATCTTCTTTTATTGTGTCATAAACAGAAGATTGTTTGTCTTCCAAATCATACTGAAGAAAAGTTAAGTGTCCGTTTTGTTTATCCATTGCAAGCCACCCAAATTTCTTTTCCCCTTCGGAATGAGAGTAAGCTTTAATTTGATCTATATACCCAAAAGGATCATCAAAAGCTAACGAACCATCTTTGAATTTTTTAAAGCCATAGGAACTAGTTGATTTTACATCCGTCACTACTCCGTCTATACGGCAATCCATAGAGCCTTTGATGTCTTCTACTTCACAGGTTTTCTGTTCGTCAGTTACAGTATGTCCGGCCATTCTTACAAGAAAAAGAAGCATTTCTTCTATTAAATGCCCATATAAAAATTTAATTAAATTATGAGTTTCAAGAGGTTCTTTTTCCAACCCTCTGTAATGATTCCATAAAAACCTATCCTTTCTACCTACATTGGAAAGCCTAAGTTTCCTTGCGTCGTATCCCCGGCTAATAAATTCCTTACGCATTAAATCTTTAACTGCTTCGCCAAAACGATCTATCTCAGCTTCAGCGTCAACTTCATTATCAACACGTTTAGTCTTTACTAAATTATAAATGTCTTTAACTAAGGTGTTAACTGTTTTCATTTTTTTCGTCCCAAAATTTTAGTTTTCTTGTTTTAGGATCAAACATTAAAAGCCTAACTTCCAATTTTTTTTGTTTTGCAGTTAAAGTCATATTACTATATCTTGTAGTAATAGTTTTAACGTCTATGAGAATAGTATTTCCCTTTGAGTCCATAGCTATTAAATCCACAGGACCACTACACCCCGCATTTTTAAACACTTCGTACCCTTGATCCCAAAGCCAAGTTACAGCGTAAAATTCAGCTAAATCACCTTTCCTTGAGGGAGAAAAAGAAGACTTGTTTCTTTTGTACCTTTGCCTAATGGCTGATAATCTTTCCCTTACATGATTGCCAGATTTTATACTGGTTCCATTTTCAGGGTAATAGTACCAAAGTTCCCCGTCTACTTTCCGTATGTCTGCTTTTTTAGTGCGTTTCATACCAATTGTCTCCAATTTTATAATCTCCGGTTAAAGGGCAAAACAAATTAAAGTGCATACCTGCCGCTTGAATACTGTCTACTGCCAGCCTGCCAAAACTTTCAGCTTGACTTTCAAGCACTTCGGCCTGTATCTCGTCATGTATATTACCTACAAATTTATAGTCGTAATTTCTCATATTAGCATACTCTTTTAAAATTATCAAGGCTTGTTTCATTACAATAGCGCCTCCACTTTGAATAAGAGTATTTAATCTTGTGTGGTCATATCTAGGCTGCATTTTTCTACCATCAAGCCCTGTTAAGTCACTACTTAAGTCATCCCCTGCGTATCTTGAATTGACTGCTTCTTTAAGATCTCCAAATGACTTGAAATGGCTTTCAAAACGCTCTCTAATTCTTGTACTTGTTTGGTAGTCTCCTCCAAAAATAGAGGCAAGTCGCCCATCTGAGGCTCCGTAGATGAGAGCATATAACCATACCTTTGCTGTATCTCTTCGTTCAAATCCAAGAATTTCTTTAATAGTGCTATGTATGTCTCCTTCGACCACTTCATGTTTAAACTCCTCGTCTTCCATGTAACTAGCTAAAATTCTTAATTCCAGAGCTTTAGCGTCACATCCTACAAGTTTGTAACCCTTTTCCACGGTCCATAATTCACGGCATTGTTCTCCGTATGGGCTGTAACCAGCGGGAACCTGAGCTAGATTAGGTTTAGAATGGGACATGCGGTAAGTTAAAGTCCCACAAGGGTTAACCTTACCATGTACTCGGCCCGTTGTTATACTTAACGCATCGACCCAACTTTGAACCTGAGCAATTCTTTTCTGAACCATCAAATAATCAGATATTAACAACGCTTCAGGAATGTTTTTTATACCTGACAGAACTTTCTCGTCTACTACTGGCTGTCCTGTCTCAGTAAATTTATCAGGTTTCCATCCAAAAAATTCTAAATATCTTCCTATTTGTTGGCGGGAACCTAAATTAAAAGGGGGAAAATCTATACGGCTAAACGGGCCTTCCACAGTAGTCCAAGAGTCTCCTAAAAACTTAAGTCCTACTATGGAAGTGCTTCCGTCTTTCTTTATCTTCGGTTTTACCTCCTTAACATAGGTAGCTAAAGGTTTAAAAGTTTGCCTTACTTCATCTTCCAAGTCAAATAGTTTTTCTCTTAACTCTGCAAGTAAACAATATGCTTTTTCTTCGTTGAACTTCCAACCGTTTCTTACCTGTTGTTGAATAATAAACTGAACTTTATGTTCCATTTCAATAGCTTGTTTTGAACACCCTATGCGTTCAAGAGCGGCAGTTAGATGTTCGTAAGTTTTTTGATTAACTTCAGTGTCTCTTATGCAATATTCTTCCATTTCCTTAGAATACTGATGCCATTCACTATGATCGCCTTTTGGAAAACCTAGACGTTCCCCCCATTTTTCTAAAGAATGTCCTTTAAGTTGAGGGTCTAGCAAGCGAGAAAGAACTAAAGTATCTATTACTTTTTCTTCCGGTATATCAACACCCCAAAGAAACTTAAGTACAGGAACATCAAAACCTATTAAATTATGACCAATTATTTTGTCCGCTTTGTTTAAAACTTCTATAAGAGTTTCAGCGCTCCAATGCACAACAACTTCAGAAGAAGTAGCGCACCTTGTCACAGCCATCCAAATTTTAGTAGCGTTCAACCCGTCAGTTTCCACGTCCAAAAAAATCATTAAAACGAAGAATCCCTAATTCTACCCTCCGGGTTAGCTACTTCCGTCATTCTACCAGTTAAGCGGTTGTACTTTAAATAACAAGAAGCTCCTGTTTCCCCTGTGTAGCGATTTTTTAAAACCCTGACTGTAGTAGTGTTTCGTTTATCCTCGCACTCATGTTGTTGAGAGCGTTGTAAACCTAGTACTATGTCGCTAAGTCCTGCTATTTGGCTAGAACCTCTAATGTCATTCAAGGATATTTGTGATCCTTCTTCAAAAGACTTACCCACAGTCCTGCGCAAATGAGAAACTAAAAACATGCCAATTCCTAACTCTTGTACTAAAGTTCTTAAGTTAGTAACTATTGTGTCTATAGCTTTTCTTTCGTTATCTGTCTGCTGTCCGCTAACTACTATTGAAAGGTGGTCTAAAATAACCCATTTACAATCTAAAGCTTTTGCCATGTATCGGATACGGGCTAAAAGCTTGTCTTCGCTGGTTGAACCCCAATGGTCATATAAGAAGTAACGTCCTGTTCCTAATGTGTTTTCCCAAAAAGGTTTTATAGTTTCAGAATCCAAATTCTCTTCTAAATGCAAAGGGCAATCAGCTTCTATACTCATCAAACCTAAAGCTGTTCTGGCTATATCTTCCTCTAAAGCTATTACCCCTATATTGTCGTTAGTGGCACTCAAAAGATAATGTTCTATTTCCCGCACTAGTTGAGATTTACCCATGCCAGTGCCTGACGTAATGGTTACTAGTTCATTTAATCTAAACCCATGAGTCATTTCGTTTAAACCCGCCCAAGGGTAAGGGATAGACGTAACCTTCATTTTATTTGTTATGGCATCCCAAGTAGAATCACCGGAAACTATACCGTCAGGCTGGTAAGTGCGGCTGTTCCACCATGCTTGATTAAACTCCTTAATGCGTTTTTTCTGAAGCATTTCCGATGCGTCTTTTTCAGGTAAAGTGCATATTTTTAATTTGTTAGGGCTAAAAAGATCTTTAACTGAATCTACGGCGGCTTGTCCTGCTTTATCTGTATCAAAGCATAAAACAATAGAATCATAACCCTCCAGCCACTCAAGCTGAGCTTTTATTTCTTGAGAAGCGCTTCCCGCCCCTGACCTAAGCGAACAGACTTCCCATTTGTTATCGAACATGGCCGCAATACTTAAGCAGTCAAGCTCCCCTTCGCATAAAGTTAAATATTTACCTTTCCCAGAACAAGTTTCCTGCCCGAAAAACCCTACATTGTCAGAAGATCCCAAATAGCTAAATTGTTTTAAGCCATTCTTAACTGTTTTTTTCTTAAAACCCTTGACTTCTTTACTGTCAATATCCCTGTAAGGATAAAAATGAGTTTCTATATTACCCGAAGCGTCAAATTGAACAGTTACCCCGTATTTTTCACAAGTTTCCTTAGGAATCCTTCTATCGTCTATAGCGGAAACCACCCCTCTTGCTTCTTTGTCAGGGATTAAAGACTTTTTTTCCATTTGTATATTTTCAGCCGTTAAAGTGTTAGAGATGCCCCCTGCTTCGTGATGATCGCAGAGAGATGAAAAACAATGAGCCGAGCCATTAGAGTAACGTGCGAGAGCATCACTACTCCCGCACTTTGGGCAAGGCTCATGCTTTACGAACTTAGAAGCCCTCGTCAAGATCGCCGCCACTGCTAACTTCTAAGACTCTCACAGCGTTTAAGTATGTCGGGCATCCATGCGCGGGGTTCTCCGGGCCCAGTTTGTAGGCCACTCTTACCCTTGAATTTTTAGGAATTTCTTCAGGATAGACAGAATCATCTTTATCCACAACCTTAACTGGATACTGTGAATAAAACTTTTTCTGAAGTGAATCTTGGTAAGATTTTAACTTTACCTTTTGACTCTCAAGCTTTTCTCCTGCTTCATCATCCAAAGTTAACACAATGGAAAACTTACCAGTTGACTCTCCATTGTATTTTTCGTGTTTAGTTAAATTGCTAAACGCAACTTTTCCTTCAACTATAGCCATAAATGGCCTCCTATGGTTAATTAAAAAGGTTACTTAAGTGTACTTAAGTATATATAACTATTATTATATAGTAATACTAAGTTATCTTAAGTATACTCAAGTATTATTATAGCGAATAAATTAAGAAAGTCAATGAATTATTAAATAAAATCATTAATGTTAATTTCATCTATTTCATTATCTTCAATAGCTACTTCATATTGTATACTAGCTAAAGTACTTACCTTGTGGCAGACGTTGCACAAATCTATAAACTCATTTGTGTTTTTATCTCTTCGGTAAAGTTCTTCTTGCTCTAGTAAAGTTTCACAGGCTTTGCAACGCATATTTTACCTTAATGTATATTTAAAGTTTCCGAATAGCTTCCGATCATTTTAAAATATTCATTTTCAATTTCGGCATCTGTTAGAATTTCGTACTCAGCTTTCAAACTGGTTCTAGCGTAGTTGATAGCCTCATTGAAACTATCAACTAATGTTCTCAACCTAAAATCCAGCATTTCTTCCACCATTTGCGCTCTTGGATTCTCAAAAGCATCCGATTGAGGGTCGGTGGCGTCCGCATCGTGGCTGTATTCATCGGACACTGTGTTTTACCTCTCTTTTAGGGTTAAAAATAAAAGAAGCCAAGTTGTCGCTATATTTAATAGCTTTTTCTTGTCTTTCTAGCTCCTTTTTACGACCTAGCGCTAAGCGGTCAAACTTATTATATCTCATTTCATTTCCTTTCGTTTTGTAGTTTAGCCCTCAGGTTTTTTGAAGGCTTGTTGTGAATATAGCAGATTGTGCATAAGTACTCAATGCAGCCTGATGAATTAGTAAATAAAGCAGTGGCATTTTCCGCATTGCAATGGGCACACCTAGTCTTCATAATAACCAGCGAGTTTATTTATTGCAGATTGAGGCACTTTAATAGGCTCCAGCTGTACTTACTTCGCTTTGCATACCATTCTAAGCCATTTTGTAATATGGCTTTTTGTAGTTTTACTGTAGAAAGTACTTGTCACCAAAAAATCATTATCCTCAGTCAATACCGATACGGGCGTTTCATAACTAAAGAGAATTTTCTTAGTTTTCCCCACGTAGCCCTTCGTTAATACTGTCATATTAGCCGCTAAAGGCTCTATTTTAACTTGAAACATTGTTTCTTTCCTTTTGGTTAGTTTGTACACAAAAACGCCTTAAAATCGAATTAAGGCGCTTGAGTCTACCAACTACCACTTGATACGTTTAATTCTTTCTTCAGTCCCTAGTAAATCCCTTGCCAACTCGTCCAGATATAGCCATTGTTCTCTGGGCGCTTTGCAGTTCCAGCACTCAGTCCTTTCTAGCCTCAAATGCTGGGCGTGGCTTATCTGCTGAGAATTGCACTTAGGACAAGCGTGATAATCTTTTAATGGTATATTACACCAACGAAGCCTTTTATTATTGAGCACTTCTTCTGGTTCAACGTAACTCCAGTAAGCCTTTCTAAAATTGCCGGTCTGTTCGGTGTGTGTTCCTTGCATTTTAACTCCCTTAGGAACCGCTAAGCGGCTCCCCTGTTTTCTTGTAACGTATCCAGATAATCTACTGCTTTTTGAGCCGCTGCCGCCGCCTTAAAAATAAGTTTATTATCATCCTTCAAAGCCTTCAACCAACTAGCCAAATATTGCGCGTGATCTTCTCTTGGCTGATTTGAAACTTTCAGCTTAACACATTGAAATGTAGCACCTATCTCCGCAACAAGCTCTTCAAAAGCATAACCCATGTTATTTTTTAGTTCTAACCTGTTTAGTCTGCTCTTATGTCCGGTCCAGTGGGTAAGCTCATGCAGTAAAGTTGAATAGTAAGTTTCTTCTATCGTGCTGGTAGAAGTCGCGAAAAAACTACTTTTATCAGGCATTCCAATAAAATCATCTTTAGGCTTGTACCACGCTCCGCTGTTACTTCTTTCAATCCTAGCTTGAGTTTGTTTAACGTAGTTTTCAACTTGGTTCATTACTTCAAACTTACTTGGTAGCTTTTCAGGTTCAATTGTAGGTTCTTCATAACCATCAACCTGAGCGCTTGAAAATACGCTATAGAATTTTCTTATTGCGAATTTTTCTTTTTTCTCAGTTTTTTTATCTTCTTTTACGATGGGTTTGAAGAATACTATTTTTGTACCTTTTTCTTTAGCTCTAACTTGAGCGCCTATGGACTTCCATTGGTCATAACTGGCCCACGCCTGTTCCTTTCGAAGTAGACCTAAAATAAGAACATTAATACCGTTATAAGTTTTGCCAGTAACGGCGTTGTAAGGCAAAGTTCCTATGTCCTCAAAGGGCTTAGTCCAGCTTGCTCCGGTTTTTTGAGCTAGTTCAATCTGCTCTATCAACTGATTAGTGATAAGCTGACACTGTTTTTCCGCTTTATTTTCCATTTTTTTTACTCTCCAAGGTAACTTGATATTTAACGTGTTCAAAGTAGCCCATAAGGCTACAAAAAGTCAGAGGCGCAAACAAGATGCACACTGTAAGAAACTTAGGGACTTCAGGATTAGTCAAAGCTTCATAGCTTAGTATTAACGAACCCCCGAAACAAATAGCGCCTAGAGCGCAATACAGAAGGACCAGAAGGGACCATTTTATCAGAGTTAACATTTAGCCTTCTCCTCAACAGCAGTTAACGCCCTGAATATGTAGCTTTTCCATTTTTCAGTTAGAAAGTCAGGAAGGTAAATATCATCATCAAAAACTTCATTCCCTTCTTCTGCTCCTATGAATGTCACTTCATGAAGATAAGGTCTTTCAACGTAGTGTAACCAAGTGCCGTCAGGCAGTCTTAAAGATTCAACAATATCTTCTTCTTTTATCCATTGTGCTAGAGGTAAATCTTTTAGGTTATCGTACTTTTCAACATCGTTTAGCATTTATATAACTCCACTTTTTATTAAGATGTGAATTATAATACTTTATTTTTTAGGATTACACAAGAACTACTTTAGGGTTCTTTTTTGCCATTTACACTTAAGCTTTTTTATATGTCCTTAAGCAGTCTTAAGCTTTCTTGTGTGTTTTGTTGTGTGGTCTTTAGTTTGCTTGTGTAAACTTTTGAATCTTAGGTGTTTTAAGAATTCTTGAGTATATTTGGGACCGGGGGAGGCCTTGGCTTCGGCTTGAAATTAATTGTACCCGTTAACATACAAAAAAAGCCAAAATTAAAACCCAAGTAATCACAAGTAACTTTTTGTTTTATAAATAATTTTTTAATGCACTATAAAAGGGCAAAAAGGTTACTTGACATTTACTAAAAAATATGGTAAAATAAGAAAGTATTCTTTAGCACAAAGGTAAAATACAGTTATGATTAATGAGCCAAACATAAAAAAAACAAGAGGTAGACCTCCTAAAGCTAAAGTTAATCAAAAGAAGGTAGGTCA
>CEUI01062475.1_pt1 | contig 11383 bp, 10 predicted proteins | sample 531411 | NCBI WGS metagenome assembly CEUI01 (sample SAMEA2622841, study PRJEB7988) | marine metagenome | isolation source: saline water (ENVO:00002010), including
AAAATGGATGGCTGGAATAGGGGTACTATTGCAATTAAATTTTACACTGAAGGTGGTTACCAGGAGCTTGGAATGTCAAATGTTACAGCTGGTACACATTCAGGATTAGCTGCTTCTACAGCTTATTCCTTCAACATTACAGTTGATGGTGGTTCTACATTTGTTGATTTTTCATTTACAACAGATGCTAGTAATTTAAATTTTGGTGGAACAAATGGCATTATAGATAAAATAAACACAGGATTAAGAACACAATATTATACTGCTGGAAACTTGTTTGAAAAATCTGTAACTGTTTCTATTGTAAATGGTGATATAAGGTTCCAATCTAATTCTAACAATTCTTCAACAGCGATATTATTAGCTGCACCAGGTTCAGGAACGACACCCTTTGGTGTAGGTAGAATACCAGCTATAGGAAATGTATCTGAAGCTATAGCATCTAAATTGCCAGAAGATACTACCAGTGTAAATGGAGTTGTTACAAATAATACATCAGCCTTTATGTATGATGATGGAAATGGAAGGCTAGTTTCAGAAAATTTAGGTACAGGAACAATAGCATACGACACAGGAGCAATCACAATCCTGAATGGTCCATCAGATGCTGAATTTGTAGTTTCTGCAATTAGTGGTGGTGGATTAGCTTGTGGTGGTAATAGTGGAGAAAATTCAGTGATGTCAATTAGTGCAAGAAGCACCAATTCAAAGCGAAATGCTCAGGTCCAAGTTCTAGCATTTGACTAAGGAGATAATATGATACCAGGCATGTTAATAACAAGGTTAGTAGCACCTTTAATGAAAAAATTGCTACCTATGATATTAGATAAAGTGATAAGAAGGTTTGAAGGTATAGAAAAGATGCCTAAAGTTGTTTCCTATGTAGAAGATGAAAATGAGCTTGATAAGGGCATGAAACAGTTGGCAGATGAGCTTGATACAGCCAACAATAAGATGGATAAATTTAATGATGTTATTGATGGCCTTAGAAAAGAAATAAAGGAGCTTAAAAATGGCAAGTAGTAACATAGCATATTGTACAGATAGAGATTTATCAGATGTATTTCCAGGAATATCAGAATTTGATTTAAAAACTAGGATTATTAATTGGCAAACAACAGGTACATCCAATTTATATTTAGCTAGAAATTCAGGATTAGTTACACAGCTTTTTTCAGATGGAGAAGATTTGGGTGATGCAGAAGCAAATAGTGGTGTAGTTAATGCTAATGGAGAATGGTATTATGATTCAGATTTAGACACTGTATATTATTTTGATAGTGCTACTAATCCTAATGATAGAGTTATGGAAACTGGGGATGATTGGGCCACAATTAAAACAAGATTTAGAAAAAGAGCATCAAGGCTAATTGAAAGCATGATTGACTATAGGGTAGCTGGAGAAATTTGGAAAGACAGGGAAGGAAATTATCCTGATGTTATTGTAAGAGCAGCAGCATTACAAACAGCTATTTTATTGATTAAATCTCAGGACCCATCATCTGATTTGATATTGCCATATCAGGATGAATTAGATAATTATATGGAAGGATTAAGAGCAGGGACAATAGTATTGCCTTCACAATCTACAGTAGATGCCAGTAAGGGTATCATTAGAGAGGTCAGTGTTAATGGAAGTACAGCAGTTAGGCCTGTAGAGTTAAGAGGTACTTATGGTGGCTCAGGATATGATATAATAAAATTAAAAGTAATAGATGGGGGTGTGCTTGGCACAGCAACATATTCTGTGTGGGTCAAGTCATCTGAATCACCTAAAGCAGACCAGGTTCTTACTGCTGAAAAGATAACAGGTGATTATGATTTATTAGTATGGGGTCTTTATGTTAGGTTTGCTGGTTTAGCTGATGATTCAGTGGCCACAGCCAATGATGAATATGAGATACCTGTTTACTCTAATTATTTAGATTCAAGCACCCCTGGACAAGTTGGAACAATAGGGATGACAAGGAGATAAGATGCCAAAGGCTAAATATAGCAAAAGCAAAAAAGGAAAGAAATCAACACCAAGTCCAAGCAAAAAAAAGACCTGGGGTGGAAGGTACCCAAGGAAATAATGTTTGAATATAAAGCAACATTATTAAGGGTAGTAGATGGCGATACATTAGATTGTATGGCAGACCTTGGGTTTAAATGCCACATAAAAATTAGAGTTAGATTGTATGGTGTAGATACATGGGAAAGCAGAACCAGGGATAAGGAAGAAAAGAAAAAAGGATTAGCAGCAAAACAGTTTGTTGTTGATTTCCTTAAAGAAGGCTCTTTTAAGCTCATATCTCATGGAGTTGGCAAGTATGGTCGCTGTTTGGGAGAAGTTGTCTTAAATGATGTAAATTTGAACGAGGAGCTAGTAAAACATGGACATGCCTACAAGTATTATGGTGGAAATAAAGATTTAGCCAGGAAGATGAGTAAATAATGGCTTTAGCAGTTAATACTAATTATCAAAATGTATTTTATGATTATGTTTTAGACAGCATTAGAGATGTATTGATAACAGAATTTAATTATGGTAAAATTTATATAGCACCTAATATCCTTCACAAGGACCCATTTCAAATAAGAATATGGGGTTTAAGCCAGGCAGAATCTGATGATTTAATGGGTAATGAATGGCAAAAGTTGTATAATGTAGAGATTGTTCTAGGTGCTATTAGTCAGAATCCAAATGAACAATTCTACAAACAATTTTACCAGGATTCTGAAAGGATATATCAGGCATTATGGAATAATTTTAAAGGTAGCTATTCTAAAACTGTAAGCTCAAATACATTTAACTTAATAAATGGTATTGTTGAAAATATAGAATATGCAATAGATGAAGATGAGGAAATTGAAGGCTTGCATCAAGCAAGTATTGGCTTTAATATTTTAGCAAATAGGCCTGATTAAGGTAAAAAAATTAAAAGTGTTTCATAATATTACTAAATTATTTAATTTAAAACTATATTTTGGAGAAAAATAATGGCAAAAGAAGTAAAAAAATCTCAGAAAACTAATGGCTACAAAGCTACTGACCCTGCTTGGTTTGCAGCAAATCATACAGATGTTGTTCCTTATTATGGCAAATTATCTGAAGGTGAATCTGTTAAGGTTGATTTGAAAAACAAGCATGTTATAGGCTGGATAGCTAATAAAATTATTGTAAAGGAGTAATATATGGCAACAGGTAGAGCTTATGGTGGAAAGGAATTTAGTGTCCGACTTGGAATAAGGGACCAATCAGATACAGGTATTGGTGCTGTTCCAGGAGCAGATGCACACACAGATACACCAGTAGTGTATAGATTAAATGGATTAAATGATATAGCCTGGGATGGTGGTTATCAAAGAACAGAGCTAGACAGGTCTGGAACAAGAATACGAAGGCATGAAGATATAATTAATCATTATGGTTCAGGGACATGGACATGGGATTTTGATTGGACAGTTGATAATGAGGTTGGATTGCAAAATTTATTAAATTTAATATATCCAGAAAATGCTAATGGAGCAGACCATGCAAGTGGTTTTATAATTCCAGCAGCACCAGTAACGACTACAGATTTATCACATGGTGCAACAGGAGCTGTAAATGCTACAGCAGACATTGTAATAGATAATCCTGTAACTGCTGAATCAAGATTAATGCACAGTGCTATATTGCAAACTTTAACTTTAAGTATGGATGCTGGAACAGATGGTGGAATATTAAAAGCTAGTGGTCAATTTATGACAGGCTATAAACCTTCTTTGCAGGATTGCGATTCTCTTGTTACAGACAATGAAAGTACAGCTTCAGATTTTGCAAAAGGTTTATTTGACATAACAACACACACTGTTGGTGGTGATGATGCTTCTGTGAAAACATTTTCACTTACTATTAGTAATCCTGCAACAAGAGTTGGATTTCAAGGAAGCAGTGGTGAAGCAGATGGGTATAGCAGAAATGGGATGATAGATATTACTGGAAATATAACTATTAAAGCTGATACTGCTGCTATGGAACATATAGATGCTTGGCAAAGTAATACTTTGCTGCCTATAGTTTTAAATGATGGTTCAACATTTGCCTTTGATATACCAGGAGCTGTGCAAAGTGGACATGCTTTAGATATGGCTAATGAAGGGGTGTTTGTTGATATTCCATTTACAGCTACATCAGGAGCTGATGGAGGTGCTGTGCCATTGACAATTAAGGCTACATAAAAGGAAATAGAATGATAGAGAAAAAGTTATCTTCAGGTACGAAGATTCTTATTAGAGAATTATCCATTGATAAAATGGATGAGCTAAAAGACATGCTGCAAATAGTTTTCCATGGGGACCAAAAGGTTCTTAAAAACATGAGCAAAACTAGGACAGCTTGGGTTAGAGCTGGATTAGGTGGCTGTGGAGATTGGAAAACATCTAATGGTGCAATAGCACCAGATGCTATTCTTAAACAGTTAACAGATGAAGAAATGAATGAAGCATCTCAGATGATACAAGAAGCTCAAAGATTAGATTTTAAAAAAAAATCAAATTAGGACTTAATGTATTAATTGATGATAATTGTCCTGGCTGTAGATGGGATGAGATTCCTTATGAATTTCGTAACATTATATCTAATGCTAAGAATAAGATAGTGAGAATTGAATCAGAAGATGACATTTGGGACTATATTATGCAATTATACGAAGAATCTAAGGAAGCAGAGAGTAAATATCCATTAATGGATATAAAGGAGCAATTACCCTTTTTTTGCTGTCCTAATTACATCCTTGATTCTTCTTCACAAAAAGACATTTCAAAATACATATATTGTCAGGAGGTTGGCATACCACCACACCAGGGGGAGTATGGGCAGCAGCCATCTTTATGGATAGATAAATACTGGGCCATAAAAAGTGCTATGGATGTCAGGGCAAGTATATCCAGGGATTTGGCAATAAAAAAATCAAAGGCAAAACACAATGGCAGTTTCTAAAGAAGATTTAATCATACAATTAAAGACACATGGTGTCAAACTTACCAAAGCACAGCTTAAACAATTAGATGCACAAGTAAAAACTACCACTGCCACTATGGGTACTATGGGTAAGGTGATGGCAGGTGTTGGGTTTATGGCATTTGGAATGGCTATTTCTAAGGTTATTAAAACAGGAAAAGAATTTGAACAATCTATGGCTAATGTTAGAGCTGTATCTGGTGCTACAGATAAGCAATTTGAAGCATTAGTAAATAATGCTAAAAAACTTGGTGCAGAAACTGTACACACTGCTTCAGCAGTAGCAGGATTGCAAACTGAATATGCAAAATTAGGTTTTACTGCTGACCAAATAGTGCAGGTTACAGAAGGAACATTGGCATTGTCAACAGCTGTTGGTGCAGACCTTGATACAGCAGCTTCTACAGCAGGAGCAACATTAAAAGGATTTGGACTTGATGTAAGTGAAACAAACAGGGTTACTGATGTAATGGCTCTGTCAATGTCAAAAAGTGCCTTAGATATGGCGAAATTCACCGATTCAATGAAATATGTAGCACCTATTGCGAAACAGGCAGGAGTTAGCTTGGAAGGAACAACAGCGATACTTGGAACACTTGCTGATTCTGGTATTGATGGCTCAATGGCAGGTACATCATTAAGGAAGATATTATTAGAAGCAGGTACAGCAGGCAGTAAATTAGCAGATGCTATGGGTGGTCCAATCACTTCTATGGAAGATTTCCAGGAAAAAATGGCAAAATTAAAAGAGGATGGAATTGACCCACTTGCTGATGGTGTAGATTTAGTAGGTGGTAGAGCTGTAACTGCTTTTGGTATATTATTGGATGGAGCCGATAAAACAGAAATACTTAAAAATGAATTAATAGAAGCAGAAGGTGCAGCTCAGGAAATGGCTGATATTCAGCTTGACACTTTTGAAGGTTCATTAAAATTAGCAGGTTCAGCAGTTGATGGATTATCAATCAAGATATTTGACTTAGTTGAAGAACCTTTAACTGACATGATTAAAGGTTTTGCAGATTTTGTTTCAGGAATAGATGAGGAAGAAATAAAATCTTATGCTACAGCTTTAGGGATAGTTGCTGGTGCTATGATGGCCATGCACCTAAAAACTGTATTAGCTTCTGAATCAACAAAACAATTAATAAGGCAGCAGGGTTTGTTAAGAGCTGCTATGATGAGAACACCTTGGGGTTTAGTAGCAGGTGTCGCAGCTATGGCAGGTGGTGCTATATTAGATGCTACTGGAATATTTGAAAATAATACAGATGCTGTAGAAGAAAATTCAGAAGCTGTAGATAAGCAAGTAAAATCTAACAGGGAATTAGCAGATTCTATAAAAGCGATAAAGGGTGAGTATGATGTAGATGTATTGCAAAGAAGGTTAGACAAAACCACTGATTTAATCGCTACACAAGAAGATTTAATTGATTCTTATGGAGAAGAAGGTAGAGCATTAGAGTTTGTCCAGGGACTTATTGAAGAATATGGCAACATGTTTCAGGTGGTTCAGGATAAAACTGTTGGAGCTGCTAGAAGGGCCAATGCTCATATAGTAAAGACGGAACCTTTTAGCCATCATGGTCAAGGATTATTATCTCATGAAGCAAAGTTAGAGCAGATGGAAATCTCTTATAATGCTTTGTTTTATGCTATACAACAAGTTGGTGATGGTGAGCCATGGACTAGGATGGAAGGTAATTTAGATGAAATAACTGTCAAAATTTTTGATGTAGAAAACCAAACTGCATCTATTGGTCCACACTTTAAAGCTCTTATAAATGATTCTGAATTGTTGGCAGAGGTTAATAGGCAAATAGCCGATATTCTTAAAGAGAATCCTGATGCCATGAATGAGCTTAAGTCAGAAGCTAATCATCTGTCAAATATACTTGGTGGAGGTGGCCTGGCTGGTACAATGGCTGATATATTTAAGATGAATTATGAAGATATAAAGCAAACTAAAGACAAATTGCTGGTAAATATAGCTATACAAGCAGAGCTGCAAGCACAGCTAGATTTAATGAAAAAAGCAGGTCAAACATCTGAAGATGATGCAAAGAAAAGAGCAGAGAACCTTTTAAATCTTGAAGCATTAAGAGTTGAGATGGAAAGAAAAGATTTATCTGCTATGGAGAAGAAAACTTTAAAACAAAAAGATGAGCTTGGTGAACAATTAGCATCTCATGTAGCAACAATAAATTCATTAGAATTAACAGAGAAGCAAAAAGAAGAAGAAGTTTTTAAAGTACATCAGTATTATATGGAGCTTTCAAAAACATTAGACCAAGATTTAGCAGAATATAAAGAAGAACAGGCCAATAAAGAGATAGAGGATGCTAGGGCATTAGTAGATGAAAAATTAGCTCTAGCACAGGAAGCAGCTGATGCTGAGTTAGAAATAGAAATGTTAAGAATTGAAAATAAATTTTTAACACAGCAAGAAGGACTTTTTGCTATGCTGGACATGGAGCAAGAGATGCTTGATGCAAAGCATGAGCAAGAGGTTGCTGCTATTGATGCCATGTTAGAAGTTGAAGGAATTACAGCAGCAGAAAAAGAAAAGCTCAATGCTAAAAAATTAAATTCAGAAAAAAAATATGAGAAAGAAAAAGATAAATTAAGAATTGCTGAAATTACAGGTGTTATGGACCAAAGCTCTCAGCTTATAGGTCTTATAGGCAATTACATGGGACATTTTAAAGGCTATGAAATAGCAGCTGCAAGAGTGCAACAGGGCAAGGCAGCTGTGGACATGGCTTCTGCTGCCATGAAAGCATTTACAAAGTTTGGTGGATGGCCAGGTGGTGTTCTTCCAGCAGCTACATCTTTAGCTACTGGAGCAGTGCAAATAGCTCAGATTGAAGCATCCATAAATAGCATGAAAGCACAACAGGCTAAAAAGGAATCAGCTCAATTTGGATTAGATAAAATTATCAATACACCAACAAACTTATTGGTTGGAGAAGGTAATACCCCAGAGAGGGTCCAGGTTACACCTCTAGTAGATGAGAACAGGTTTGGTCCTGAAGGTGGTGGTACTGTGAATATTACATTTAGTGGAAATGTTAACAGTGATGATTTTATAGAGAATGAAGCAATCCCAAAAATTCGTGAAGCTGTATTGCGAGGAGAAAGTTTAAGTTAATGCCTGCGATTCCTGATATATTTAAAAATGATATACAATCAAAAGATACTTTCATATTTTCTAAAGTTGTTATACATACCGAGCAGGATATAAATTACAATTTATATTATTCTACCAACAAGTTAACCTTCCAGGGTATTGGCATGGATTCTGCTAAACAAGTTTATTGGAAGCCTTTGCTTTTAAAGATACCATCTGTAAAAGAAAAGTATGATATAGATTCAAAAAAAATGGTAGCAGGTAAGTTGACATTATCTCTTTCTAATGCTTTTTATGATGGTTCAAGAGTGTCTGATATTTTATCAGAAATTGGTCTTATAGAGAAATATGTTAGTGTTTATTATCAAACACAATCTGCTCAAACCAATAATGATTGCATGTTAGTTTTTTATGGTAGCATAAAAAGAGTAAAACATGATGATAAGACAGTTAAATTAGAATTGCATGACTTAGGCTCTGGATTGCATAAAGACCTTCCACAGACCTATTTAGATGGCTTAGTAGGGCATTCTGCATCTAAGCCTGTCCCTATAAATTATGGAAGGCTGGAATATGCACCTACAGTTGTTCAAAGTGCTGGCACACATTACAAGGTCTGGTTTGATACTTGTGTAGCACATAGTTTAAGTTTACTACCCTTTGAAACATCTGGAAAAACAACACCAACGAGTAATTGGATGGGTTTTGCTAATAAAACAGGATTTAAAAATCCATTCCTTAGTAAAGATTGGATAACTTTGTTTTCCAATGGACAATATGGTAATGTTTCTACATATACATTTGGCAAACAATATAATATTGATAATGTTGGTGAAATTGAAAATAATTTAACACCATCAGAATCGGATGCAATACAGCCACATACACCACAGCACAACCTTTTAGGTGGACATCAAGGTCCAGAGCCATGGGACACTGCAACAGAATCATATTATAAACTGTACAAAACAAAATTGCTAAGAACACAAAATTGTTTAGGTGTTTCTTTTTCAAGAAAAGCACCAGATATAAAATTTAATGTTGCTGATTCAGGCAGTGGTGGTGCTATGTACCCACCTGGAATGGAAGAATATGAAGGTCCAGGAGCAAACGAATTAGTAGAAAGAGCTACAGATGGCTCTTATTGGGGTACTAATGGATGGGGAGGTTATGCTTGGATGCCTGGTGATACTATTTCATTTTATACATCTAATGCAGCAGGAGATGACATACCAAGCAATATGTTTCAGTGGGTAGATGCACCTTTAACATCTTTCAGGGTAAAAGTAGCAGAAATAATTATTGGCACAGACCCAGATGTAGGCGAGAAAAGAATACAATCTACATCTGTTTACATAAATGGCTTACGACAATATACATATAACAATGCTAATGATTTCGTAGAGTTTAATGATGAGGTGCCAGGAAGCACAGTATATGATGTTGGTTCATATACAACAATCAATGAAGATGGAAATCCAGCAATATTTAATGGTCCTACTGACGACAGTAGTGTATTTTCTCTTGGTGGCAGTGGTTCTATTATAACAGCACCTGATAAGGGTCATGGTGGAGCATATAATTCAGTTGCTGGTTGGTACCCCAGAGAAACTTATGCTATGAATTATAGCTGGTGGACCGATAATTTGAATCCAGATGGTCAGGGATTAGCCTTATCTATGTTAGATGGTGGAGCTTTTCATTTTATGCCAGCATTTCAATTTACAGCTGGTGTAGTAAATGGCCATTATACTATTGGTTCTGTAAGATATTATCCTGGTGCAGCAATTCATAAAGAATATAAAATACAATGGTATCAGGAATTTAGAAATAATGATTTTCTTACAGCACCTACAACCACACCTCAAATAGGTCAAATAGTTACTAATACAAGATTTAGAGCAAATATTAGGCAGGTTGATGTTGGCAGCAGTGTGCATATGGAAAATCCTTTTTCATATCCTATATGCACTAATATACGAGGGAGAGTGTATGATGGATATGATGAGCATAAGGGTACTTGGTCTGCTAATCGTTTATTAGAAAATCCAGCAGACATAATTAGGCATATAGTAGAGTATGAATTAGGCTTTTATGAATTTGACGAGGTAGATTATGCAACAGCTTTTAGTGAGCATAATGGGTGGAGATTTGTTTGCAGTGTTAAAGATGTTATTAACAGTAAAGAATTAATTGAAGATATTGCACAATACACAAAAATGTTTCCTAAGTTTAGTTCAGATGGAAAATTTAAATTTAATTCAATAAAAAAACATTATTCAGAAGCTAATTATAATTCATCTGTTAAATTAGATTATTCTGATATTATTGATTACAAGTTTGAAATGACAAAGGTAGAAGATGTTGTAAGTAAAGTGGACCTTAGATATAGATGGGACCATTACAATGAAGGATATGCTAAAAAATGGGAAGATGTAATAGGCTTTGGATTAATAAGTAATGGGGATTGGAATCAGGGTGGTCCACCACCAGCAGGAATGGTTCATGCTTATTATAGAGGTCCTAGTAATGCTGGGTTTGTAAGTAAATATTTGCCTGAGCATAATGAAGCAGAATTATTGTTTTACAATAGAGAAGATGTTGAAAGCCATGTAAAAAAAATAGAGTGTAAATACTTTCATGATGTTACAACAACATCTGATTTAAGTGTAGGTGGTATATGTCAAGGGCCTGGCTCTGGTGGGGATGAATATTATAATTTATTTGGTAATTATACTGGATATAAAGTATATGATTACTATTGGTATCAGCACAAGAACCAACACTTACAGATGAAATTAAAATTACCAGTTAAATATGTAAGTATTGATGTAGGCACAATTATTAGATTTGAAGAATTATTTGACAACCTGTTAGCTTATGGAATTAATTACACAAAAATACAAATAATCAACAATCAATACAGATACCCATTGTTTTTTGTAACAGGGGTAAATAAAAGTGTTGACCATGTTGAGATAACTTGTATGCAATTACATTTTCTTGGAGAAGTATCTAATCTGCCTGAATATGCTTTCTGGTCCAGTGTTGGAGTAGAGCCTGAAGAAGTATCAGCTGTGTTTCCACCTTTTGTACCAGAGCCACCTGTAACACCAGAAGGTCCAGAACCAATTTATGGATGCACAAGTCCAGTAGCTGACAATTACAATCCTGAAGCTACTGTTGATGATGGTTCTTGTCAATATTCGTATGGAGGGTGTATGGACCCTGAAGCATACAATTACAATCCAGATGCAGATTATGAT
>CEUI01145568.1_pt1 | contig 11332 bp, 16 predicted proteins | sample 531411 | NCBI WGS metagenome assembly CEUI01 (sample SAMEA2622841, study PRJEB7988) | marine metagenome | isolation source: saline water (ENVO:00002010), including
CTTTGTTGATATATTCTATTACTTCAATATCTTCTTCATCATTTCCGTTTGTTTCCATTGAGAAGTCTATGTCATACATGTTTTGGATAGCGGAAGCTGACCTATACCTAGAATATGCAATCCAGTTAAGGCCCATATCTCCAGTATCCCATGTTGTGTGCATTGGATCCCAAACATCAATCTCGCACATTACTTGGTCTTTTTGCTTGTTAAACATTGCCTTGCCGGCAAACCATCCACGAGTTCCAATGTAATATGCTATCTGGTTTTGAATAGTGGGGTGCATCAACGATATTAGTCTATCGTTAGCCATTTTGATGCAACCCCTAAAAAATTTTTCAAATGCTACGCCAGACCTTCTTGATTCTGCGTTCTTTGCATCGTAGGTAGTTCTAACCACCATAACAGCTTCTGACAAGTAACTAATAATTTTATCTGTCATGGTTCTTGGCTTGTTAGTTGTGTAGCTCTGGTAGCCTTCACCAGCATCGTATTGATCTAGAACGTAGTAACTGTAATCTAGTTCCCATCTATTTCTTAAATCTTCAAAAGCCGTATGCTCTCGCTTAGTTACGACTCTTTTGACTATATTTTCTGGTGTTATTTTTTCTGCCATTTTATATCCAGTAGCTAACTTCGGCTTCTCTGTCTAATTCGTTTGGTCCTCTTGCGTAACCAAACTCAGATATTAATCCGTAAGTAACTGCCTTTACAGCGTGATTATACCTGTCTCTTGGCGTTTGGCCAAGCACATTTCCTTCTTTGTCCATCGCCCAGCTATACACTTGTGCTCTGCCAGTAAATGGATTTGGACCACCACCAAGCTCTGAAATTAGCCCAGTACACTTAGGATTTATTACCATGTTTGAACTTCCTGTAATCGGGTCAACTTTTAAAAACGTGTTAAATCTTTCTATGCCATCTGTAATCCTAACACGAATTGGTTCTAAGTATAATCCTGTCATTTCAAGCCATACTTCTACTTGAGAAGGCATAGCTTGATGCTGAGTACCTGCTACGTCAATCGCTCCACGTTTATCAGCAAAACCCCACCAACTCTTCATCTGTGCCATCTGCACAATCTCAGGCCCAATCTTTTCTTGCTCATATATTTCATCAAAAATTCTTACCTGTCCATCAATTACTTGTGCAAACATTACGGCGTATGCACTTTCTGATGCTCTAGAATATCCGGGGTCAATCCAGATATACACTGGGTAATCATCAACATAATCTACATCATCAATGTGTATTTCATTTCTAAACATTTCATGCACCCGGCCTTTTGGCGGTGCAGGTATTCCTGCAATTCTTTCCTTGTACCAAGCATCACTATGGTCTCTCAACATCTTCTGAATCTCTGGATCATCTTCGCCGTCAGGAAATAACGCTAGATTACTCCATGTAGGCAGACTAAAACTCTTTGAGTCCTCTGTTTTCTGTATTGCTGGCGACTGCCACGCTGTAAATCGCTCCGGATACCATCCTAAACTACTTTCAAACGTACCTTCTAGCAATAACCACCCTCTACTCTCCACTAAACGCTCTTGAAGTCTCCAAAAGCTTTCTAAATCAATCTGTGATGCTTCACAGGCTACAATTCCTTTGGGAGATTCCATTGCAAGGGTCTTATAATCACTTGCTGACTTAGTTTTTATCAAAATCGGGGGTTCTAGACCAGAAACTGTAATAGTTCCGGGGTTTATAGGCTTAGTTACATCCCCAAGTAGCGATAATTTAGCTAGGTCCTGAGAAATATAGCTAAATTCTGCACGGGTACGCTCATAATCAGCAGCAACTAACCAGTAAGTGTCTCCCGGATTAGCAGTTCCGTCAGCCAAAGACTCTAAAATTTTGTTGACTAGGTAAATACTTGCTAATCGGCTCTTACCTGCTCTTACACCGCCTGCAACTAACTTGTACCTACAGGGATCATCAAGTATCTTTAACTGCTCTTCTGATGGAGTAAAGCCCATTCTATCGAATAATATATTGCGTGCATCACTATTCATGTCTTTATTCTACATGCGAATATGTAAATCTGTGAAGTAGTCCTTTACCACAACATACCACCACCCCATAAGCTATACCCTATCTCTAAAGTATGCAGATGGCAGATAGCGCTGTCCAGTATACGCTACCGCTCCTACTGACCAGCCCCCAGAAAATCAAAAATTTTTGAGCGTAACTCTCTAGGACTAGCAATATATACAAGATTTTCTAAATAAATAGATGCAGGCACCAATATAATTCTAGAGTCTATATATCTTAAATTTAGATGGATTTATGAGCTTGCGGGAGCTACGATATTTTAATGTTGTTTGGCCCTGTTGATTCCTATTTCTTGCGGTGCATTTTCCCCAGTGTCTCCGGAGCTTATGGCCCTTAATGTTGCGATGAGTTGCTGGGCTCCCTCATTGGAAGAGACATAAGAAGTTTTTGGAAAATCCAGCGGTTTAAATGTTTGGAGCAAGTAAAGCACAGCATTAGACCGCCTAGCATCTGCCAGCCCGCCATATTGAATATTATTTAATGTTTTTAAGCTCCATCGTGCGTGAGCAACCGAAATGGCTTTAAATACTTTTATCGCCCTTGTTGCTTGTTTATCGGTAATAACCCCAGCTTCTAGCATATCCCGGCCCGTGCTAAGTAAATCTTGTAGTGACGTGCGGGGAATCCCTAAAGATTCACCGGATAAATATACGCTTCCGGTTTTTTCAATTAACCGGCACAACTTCCGGAGCTTCCGAAACGTCAATTTATTTAGTAATCGTTCACCAATCATAATATTTAAGAATAATAATAATGAATTATCTTTGTTTATAGAATATCAAGTGATATTATGAATAAATCAATAAATAACTAGATATATATATCTAAGGGCCAATACCAAGGATATATATACCAGATAGGGAGAATATATATATGGATAATATATATAAAGAAGATGGCCAACTTTTATTAAATGGCCCTTTGAGCCTTGGCGGTTCTAATGGATTGCTTAAGCTCAAAGAAAACGGCCCGGCCTTCGAAAATGGCCGGATTAAACACGGCTGGATAATGGAGCCTAATTATTACTTAGGGGAGCCAGATTATCAACAGCCAAAAATTATCACTTATTCAAAGTGCCTTGAGTCGTGGGGCTTTAATAATGATGAATTTGATGCGGGGAACAAGGTAAGAAGGAACTTTATAAATGTTGATTGGAACGGCTTAACGCTTATTGAAAATTTAAGCGTACCCAATAAACGGGTAAATAAGAACTTACCGGAATTAATAAGCTGGGCGTTTATGATTGAGCCTTTTGAATCAAGAAACGATCTGGCGGATAATATCGCATTACGTCACAATGTTTTGCGATTAGTTAGTGATAATATCTTGAATTTTCAAGAAGTGATCCAAGGGAATATATTCAATTGGACCACTAACAGCATGCAAAATATTACAGCGTGCGGGATTGAATTAAATGGATAAAATTACTACTAAATTTCCAAAAATGATTAATAACGGGCTGGATGGTGATAACTTCCGGCCCGTTATGCGTAATGGCTCATTATTGCATGTAATTACGCCAGTAACTAACACGCCAAAATTAAGCGCTAAGACTATTGAACGGGAATATATACCCGGACAATTTAGCCCGAAGGTTGGCAGAAATAGGCAGTTTACCAAGGGAGACTTTAAGGGTGCATATTTTTATATGCTAACTCTAGTTGAACGGGAGACGTGCCCTACTACCTGCAACGCTTGGAACTTTTGCTATGGTGATAATTCACCATTTATAAAAAGATACAGGCCAAACACTGGAGCGTTTACACGTGCACTAATTAAAGACGTTGAGACACTAAGCAAGAAGCATGCAAACAACCCCGCAGGCTTTGCGGTCCGGCTCCATGAGTTGGGAGACTTTGCAAGTGTTGAATATGTTGAATTATGGGCCCGATTATTAGATAAATATCACAATTTAAATATTGTTGGCTATACCCACACACAGGGCGATATTAGCCGGGCAATTGATAAGATGCAGGCCCGACACCCTAACCGGTGCCGGATTATGCAAAGTGATATTTCTAGTGAGACGGCCAGACCCTACAGCATCACGGACACCCCAGAACACCGGGAGCGGTTCCCGCTGGCGTTTTCTGGCGATGCGGTGCGGTGCCCTGAGCAATCAGGCAAGACGGCAAGCTGTAGCACTTGCGGGCTTTGCTACAACGGCAAGACTAACGTTATTTTTAACGTTCATTAATAAATAAACTTATGGCCCTGAGCATGGCCCTAAACTGCTTAAGGGAGTAAAAAAAATGAATAAAGATGAAATAATTGAAGCAATACTGGACGGAATAGACGACCGCTATGGGTACCTTTTTGAAGATGCAAGAATGATGCTGGAGCAGGGATTGAGCACATGGCCAATTAATGATTTAAAGGCTAAAGCAATTGATGAGTTCAATATTAAAGTTGATGAAGATCAATAAACCCAGTAAGAAGGGCCCGGCCGGGAGCGGTCGGGCCCTTCTTTTTTTGTGTTCCATGGAACGGCCACACAAACCCCAGAGACTCCGGCTGCAAAATGAGCACAAAAAAAATATGAGACCAAGGGGAGAATCTTGATCTCATATTGAGAGAGAGATAGAGAGAGAGACTAAGCCTTTTTTAATATTGCTTGTAACTCTTTTACCTGCTCATCTGTAATAGCTTTAAAAGCTAAATCTAATCTAAGTGGCATTACAATTGCAGTGTTGCACCCATCACAACACCGGCCCTCTAAGGGCCTAGCGTTGTGAGTTTGTCCGTAAAGACTGCCTTTGCAAATTGAGCATCTTTTATTTACTAATGGCATTAGCTTTGCTCCATTCTTTGCCACACGTCACCAGCCGGCACAACGTGTGCCTTCTGTGTGTGCTTCTCAAAGTAACTTGCAGGAACTTCTAAAAGCTTTGCTCCCTGCTCTTCAAGTTCTGTTGCTCTGTCATAATCTTGTACAGACTTTGCAACACTTGTAAGAGCGTTACTTGCTCCCCATTTATTCATGCCGAACTGGTCCGCATCTTTCAAAAGGTTTGCAAGAAAACCATTGCTCTCGTAATCACTGAGTTTGAATTTTTTAGTTACATCTTCAGCAAGTTTTTCTGGCTGGTTAAATGTAACTTTTTTAGCATCAATTATTTGTTCAGCCAATTTGTCCATTGTCTCTTGCTTCATTGATGCTTCAACAGCATCACCGATTTGAGACCATAGTAACTCGCCTTCTTTTTTAATTGTGTGCTCGCTGACATATTCATCTTTAGACATGCCAACGTGTATCGACCTTGTTATTTGTCTTTTGATTGCTCCATTTGTGCACCACTGGTAAAAATACCCTTCATTCATTTTGAAGGATGTTGTGCCAGTTTCGCTGTTGACAATATCAAGCATGTAATTAACTGGATGCCCGTCTATTTCAACAGCAAGATTTGTGTTAACAAATTTCATTCTTGTTGATGTTTCGCCAACGTGTGCTGACTCCAGATAAAAGCCTGAAGTGTCTGACAACTCAGACTCTAAAGCTCTTGTCAAAGCATCAACTGCCGGCATGTCATCAAGCAGTTTGTATTTACTTGATAGCATTGTTCTTATTACTCCGTCACGGCCGTCTTTGCCGTTTAACATTCTAAACAACTGCCGGCTGTGGGCCGGTGCATTGCCTTGAGCATCAAACCTTGTAGTGGCTGGAAACTCAAAGAAGTGTGCAATGTTAGTTAGCATCATGTCGTTTAATGAGTCTAATTCGTGCTTGTAATGCCACATTACGTGGTCATCCGGAATGTTTTCCTTTCTTGCTTCTGTGTAAGCGTCAATGTAGTTACGCCTTGCAAGGTTAATCTTGTTAACCATTTTTCGCATATATGTTTGCGAAATATCAGCCCATGCACCAAACTTTTCTAAAAAGAATGGACTAGGAATAAATGTTGTAGTATCCCCAGTAAGGTTGTTGCCAGCTTCAAAGACTAGCCCTGAGTATGGCAAAGGATCAGCGGTAAATTCCGTGGCCCTGTTTCTTGGCTGAAGATAGCCGTGCATATCCCTTGTAGGAATAATGACATCCTTTTTAAGCTCTTCTCTCTCAAGAAGTGCTGTGAATAAGTTCTGCATGCCATCGGATGAGTTCGGCGTGCATACTATGTTACCTTGTTTCATTTAGGTAAGCTCCTTTTTGTTTTAAAACACCAACAGAGTCAATGTTTTCTAGTTGTATGATTTTTTCTTGGTACAACGGCAACGGCTGTGTGTTGCCAGATTCCCATCTTCTAACACTTGCCACACCGCAGTTAATCATTTCTGCCAGCGTATCCTGAGAAATACCAAGAGTTTTTCTCAGGTTTTTTAATCTGTCAGAATAGTTTGCTTCCATCGCAACCCCTTTCTGTATCGTTGTAACTAAATCCTATATTATAACTATCAGGTGATATTAGCAACTATGGGTAGGTAATACCAAGCTTCATTCTTAATTTCATAAGCTTTCTTATTCGCTCATGGCTGGCTTTGCTTGGTGCAAATCTGCCAGTCTCCCAGTTCCTGTAAGTAGATAATGTTACCTTGAAAATCTTTGCGGTCTCTTCTTGAGAGAGAGAGTTGACTCTTCTGTATTCTTTAAGCCAGAGAATTAATATTTTTTGTCTGTCTGAGTTCATAGTCTTAGAGAGACCGGCAGTGGGATGTCATCGTACTTTAAAGAAAGCACCCCTTTAAAAGTTCTACTACAATGTTAAGGTTACACCGCCGGCCAAGTTATTTAGTAATGGTGTAGGTGAAAGCGTTTTTTTAGCGCATTGGTTTAGCGAGAGATCACCCCGCAAGGATGCCAACTGCTCTCTAAAAAACATCTTTTTGTTTCTTTCACCAGCCACCACAATCAATTAATAATGATTACTGGTGAAAAGACCGGCAATTGCTCAACTTACTCTTTTCTTTAAGTATATTTGGGTACCCTTTTCCGAAGATACACCAGCAACCATTGACATCAATATTAACACCAATTATTATGGTAAGTCAATACAACTAATAAAGGAGCAAGAATGACACAGACTTACACAGTTGAAGAGTATTCGCAAGACACTAGATCGTTTGAGATTGAATCAAACATCATACTTCCAGAAGAAGTAATAAGGGATGTTTACTATGAATGCGATTTTATAAAAGATGTTGAGTATGATTTGACTGATGCAGTACGGGCCCATGACTTCTGGGAAGATGCAAAACTTCCTGATGACCTTAAAGTTACAATTACTTTTGGGGGCACGGAGTATGGCGATGATTGCCAAGTAGAAGTATACAGACACACAGAAGATGGCGCATCTGTATCTTTTGAAGGCAAAGGTGCTGAAGATGTACCTGATTACGGAGACAAAGTCTAATGGACATGAACTTCCCGGTAAAAAGGAATGAGTTGGGGGCTGACTGGCAACGCAAGTATAAAGTTTTTATAATGCACGGCTGGTCAGGCTCCGGCAAAACTACTTACGTAAATGAAAATATAAGAAATTATGGTAAATACATACAGAATGTTGACGTTGTTTGCTCTGCTGACGATTACATGATGGTTGACGGCGTGTACAGCTGGCAAGCTGACAAGCTACAGGATGCACACGAAAAATGTCAGACTAAATGCGAAGAAGCCATGAAAGCAGAAGTGCAAAGAATATGGATAGATAATACTAATACCAAGAAAGAAGATTGTGAATTTTATATTATGAAAGCAATTGAGTATAAGTACCAAGTCTTTCACATTTTTTGCACACATGAGCTGGGCCGGTATAATGGTAAGGCACCCTTCCACGTGGCATTAGACCAGCAAGTAGAAATGTATAGAAATTACGGCATTGGTATTGACCCACAAACAGTTAAAGATTTTGCATTAGACAAGGAGCAATAAAAATGAAAGATTATATTTCAGCTTCACAGATAAATACGTACCTTACTTGTGGCAGAAAGTACATGTACAGGTACGAACAAGGTTTAAGAATACCTTCATCATCTGGCGCTCTCATACGTGGCAGAGCAATAGACGAGACAGCAAACGATCATTTCATAAAGAAAGCTGACGAGTACGCAGAGACATTTGACACTGGTTTAAATAAAAACGATTTTGTTGACTTGGCTGTCACCAAGCACGATGAGATTGCAGATATAGAGACACCAGACGATTGGAAGAAAGAAGCAGATACAAGCAGAGACAAGACAAGTAAATTTGCAGACTTGTATCACGGCACGCATGGAGACAAGCTAAAAGCTAAAGACGTAGACTCTGTGCAAAAAGAAATCAAAGCTCACATTAAGTTTCCAGAGACTGAGATAAGTGAGTCATTAGAAGTAGATTTCTTAGGATATATTGATCTTATTGGTGCTGACAACACTGTGGTCGACAATAAGGTAAAAGGTAGAAACACATACGGCAATCTTGCAAGAGACTTGCAGTTGGCTTTGTACTCATGGGTAACTGGTATTAAGAAGGTAGCAATTGCGCTAATTCTTGATAAAAAAGAACCTGAGTCAAAGTACCTTACACGCAACATACCAGACAGCGGTCGTACAGCTGTTCAAAATAAGATGTACGATGTTGTGACTGGCATAAAGAAAGGCGTTTTTTTACCAGCACCAGAAGGTAGCTGGGCATGCAGTTCTAAGTTTTGCGAGTTTTGGAACATCTGTGATTATGGTGAGAAAGCCGGGAAGGACACATGGAACTAAAAGTAAAAGAAACAGACAAAGAATCAGGTGACATTTTATACGAACCTGTGGAAGTGCCTGTGCAAAAAAAATACGTTGCTGATACTGGTAGCGTAAGCTTTATTTTTGATGAGCTACAGCCGCCGGCTGGGGGCCCATCAGCAAATGGCTTTTGCGGTATGACTAAAACTATGGCCACTAAACTACAAAACGTACTAGCTACCATCGACAAGGGCAGTATGGTAAAGGTAACTTTAGTAGACAAGATGAACAATGGCCAACAAGGTTACAGAAATATCGTAAGACTAGAACCTTTGGACATAGGTGGTGAACCTGTTGTTACAGAACAATCAACTCAAGAAGTGGCAAAGCCGGTTGTAAATACAAAAACAATTGGCCGTGTACCGCCAGCTTGGGAAATGGGTGTTGATTACAACGACAGAAAAGACAATAAAATTTGTTTGAATGTTGCTTGTAATAATGCTGTAGCAATGTTTGGTCACATGTCTACTCTCATGAATGATAATAATGCAGACTGGAGAGAAGATCATGCACCTAAATACCAACAGACTTACGACTTGGCTATTTCTTTAATAGAAAAGCTAGCTTCACTAGAAATAGAAGAAGAAGAAGTTGTAGATGAAGAATAAATTTCCAAACAATTGGGAATGGCAGAGCAGTGCAAGTGGTAACACGCTCCTTATACTACTTGCACTTGCCCGCTTTAGTAAAAAATACGAATCAGGAATTTATTATACAGGGACAGCTACTGATTTAGCTAGACTTACAAAACTAAATGTTAGAACAGCACAGCGTGCAATAAAACAGTTAGTTGACACTGGGGTAATTACAAAAGGTGACGACAATATGTCGTTAACAAAAAATATGATTGTAGTTAAAACAGCGACAATATGTCGTTTCTTAAATAAAGAGAGCGACAATATGTCGCAAGAGAATCTTTCCCCCAATGAATATAATAATCTAGATATACATACTATATATAATTCTAACCCCCTATCTAAAGGGCAGATTGATTACATAAGGAGCAAGTTTAAAAACGTAGACATTGATTTAGAAGTAGAAAAATTTAAGGATTACTGGTCTAGTAAGCCAGAACCAAAAACTTGGTCAGGTTACAGAAGGCTGTTAACATGGCTAGACAAAGCAGAAAGGCAAAACAATGAAAGATTTAAAGGCAACAGATTTTCACGGGGTAAAGCAAACCCAGTCACAAACCAAATTGACGAAAGAACAAGAGCAATTGCAGAAAGGCAACGAAAACTTAGGGAAGGTAAAGTGTAATTGTATGGTGCCAAGCGGTACGTCACTACCTAATCCGTGTGATTTAGTATCTCATGACGTCAGAATTGCAGAACTTACAAGTAAGTTTTTACAGAAAGGCGTGTGTACATGCGAAGGACTTGAGTATGTAGGTTTTCATTTTCCTGTACAGCACCCTGATTTTGGTAAACTGGCAAGATGTATTTGTGCAAGAGAAACCCAAACACAATCTAAAAAAGACTTTTTAATTAAATCTAGCAGGCTAGTAGAAAATAAAAGTTTTACAGATTTTAATTTAAAACTTAACCCTAAATGCAAGGAAGGTTATGACATGGCATTTGAGTGGGCACAGGGCAGAAACACACCAATAGTTATGTTGTACGGCCAAACTGGTGTTGGTAAAACGCACTTAGCTGTAGCCGCTTCATGGGCAAAAATAGGTTTAGGGCATCCGGTATTGTTTTATAGTAGTGCTGAATTAGTAAGAAAACTACAATCAGGCGTTAACGACAATACACTTGATGACACCATAAATAGTGTGAAATCTGCACGTAATTTAGTAATTGATGATCTTGGAAGAGAGTACACTACCAACTGGACAACTGCCATATTTCATGAAATTATTGATTACAGATATAATAACAGAAACGACATCAACACATTTATTACCACAAACCATTCTTTGTCAGAGCTAGAAACAATACTTGGATTACCTGTAGTTAGTAGACTTACAGACCATGTAGCTAGCAGTGTTGTAATAATGGATGGTCAAGATGTTAGGAACAAGGACAGATGAAAGTAGAAATAAAAAAAGAATTAGTTGTTGAAATAAAAAACATGGTTGGTGACGATGAACATTTTAAAAATAAATTAGAAGTTTTAGCAAACATATTAATTAAAGATGAAATTAAAAGACACAAATCACATTCATAAATTTATTTACCCGCCCCCTGATGGGCCCGTATCTGTAGGAAAGTGCAAGTGTGGAGCTAAGAAAGAAGGCTACAACAGCATGGATGGCAGGTTTGGAAGTGTATGGAGAAAGAAAAATGGATAGATCAGTATGGAAAAATTGGGAACGTAAAGTTGCAGAGTGGTTTGGCGGTGATGCTGTTAACGCAAGAAGAATACCTGTAACAGGTAGGCAGTCAGGTGATGTGCCTGATGTAGAAACCATTAAGTTTGCCATAGAAGTAAAAGCAGGCAAAGTTGTTAGCACAAGGACACTGAAGGCAGTTGACCAAGCTAAGAAAGCTGGTGCTTCTACTAATAAAATACCGGTGGTAGTGCAAGTGCATAAAGTAAATAAAACTGTAGCAGTGCCGCTTGTAACACTTGATTT
>CEUI01006722.1_pt1 | contig 11330 bp, 12 predicted proteins | sample 531411 | NCBI WGS metagenome assembly CEUI01 (sample SAMEA2622841, study PRJEB7988) | marine metagenome | isolation source: saline water (ENVO:00002010), including
AAAACAAGGTCGTGCTCGTCCCCGTCGACGACGGGATGCCCGAGGAATCGCTCGGGAAGGGCGACGGGGTCGGCTTCATCCAACCGCGCGAACGGGACCGCAAGGGTACCTTGCGCGAGATACTGGCGCATAACGCGAGGCGTCATGGACGGCACCCACGAGTATGTCAGGTGATAGTTTGCGGGCGTGTTCCGATCACCCGCCGGGTATTTGGTGTAGTCGTAGAATTGGACCGAACCGGCTTCATCGAACAACCACGGCGCGATCTCTTCGTAGGGGATATCGGAAGTGGCGTTTAGGCGGACTGCAGCGCGCAACCCTTGCGCCGTCGCCTTGCGTTGTAGAGATGCAATCTCTAGCCGGAGTAGCCGGAGGAACAACGACGGGTGAGAATCCAGCAAGCGCTTTCGCGCCAGCCGGGCGGCCTTTACGGGCGGGCATTGCCCCATCCCGGTTTCGTCGATGCAAGACGCCTCGCACCGATTGCGCCACCGGCAGACTTCAATTCCGCCCTTAGTGTGTGCCGCCATGAAGACGGCGCCGGTGAGAAAACCAACCTTCCTACCCTTCACCGTTTTCACATCTTGATCGACAGAAAGGATAGATCGCGAGGCTGGCCAGCTGGCGCCAATGGTTTGCGCGATCTCGCGACGGACGGCCGCGAGGGTGTCGCGGTCCCAGGATGATGACCGCGCAACGGGCGCGGTAGAGATAGCGCGGAGGCGCTTGATTTTCGTTTTCATTCTGAACCCCTATTCAGTGGAGTTATTGGGGAGCCTACTCCCGGAAAGGCTAGTGGCGGCGATGGGCTCGCCGGGGCCGGTTGGGGATCACGCCGCGATTAAGGCCATGAGCGCGAGCAACGGCGCAAGGCCAGCAAGGCGGGCGACCATTTCATCTAACGCTTTCGACCGCCGCGCCATCGGCTTGTATCCCTGAACCCGATCCAGGCCGAGCGCCTCGCATGAGGCGGATATGTTCATCAGCTTCATCTCGACCGAACCGTGGGACCGTTGCGGGGCGTGTGCCTCCCGCCAGCCCGTGACCAGAGACCGCTTGGTAGTCTGCCCTTTGGCGCGGCCTAGCTTCCCTGCCTTCTCAAGGGCGAGTATGTGAAAGTACAACTGCACAAGGCTACGCGTCTCGTCATCGGACCATCCGGTCCTGGCCATTTCGGGGTTGCGATGGGTGTTACGTTGTTCGCTCATGGTCTTCTCCGTAGGCAAAAGGGAATGCTACAGGTGGTAGAGTATAATGATATCGGTATCCTTGCAACCTAGCGGCAAGGGGATATCGAAAATTCCCTGCGAGCACCTAGCCTGTGGGGATGGCAAGACCCCGAGAATCCGAGGACAGAACCGAGCGCCGGATGCGCGCTGTACGATTTTCCGACGCGGAGTGGTCGCGAGTCAAAACGCGAGCCGCCGCCCTCGACCTCCCCGTCGCTCAGTATGTCCGAAATCTGACGCTTGGAACCGCGACGGAAATCCAACAAGCCACCCCGAGCGCCGTCGACGAGCCGACGATTTCCGATCTGCGCTGATCTGGCGTAGACTGGCGTTGGAGCCGCGTTAGTCGCGTTAGCCGCGCTAGTCGCTCCAGATTGGCCTGTGCTGCGCGTTGGGATTTGGAGCTATGAATAGACTCCGGACCCATCCGAATCGATTACAGGGCAAACTGGCGGCACTGCGACACTACCGAGCCTCCTCCTGGTACTCGACCATCTCGACTATGTCGTCCCATACCCACAGCTGGGTCAGATGGTAGCTGGCTCCTCCGACCGTGCTCTTGATCACGGGAGGGGGCATCCCCCTGACCAGGCGAAGCGTTGATCTGACCACATCATCCAAGATCAGGACGACCTCGCCGTGCGCGTCGGTATAGATCATGGTGATCGACTCGGCGAGCCTCAGTCGCCGCATCCGTCATCGGAGACAGCTGCCCCGAGGGCACACTGCGGATGGTGCCCGTGTGGCTTGGCGCGTCGACAGCACGGACAGGTAGTGCCCTCTTGATCGCCATTCCACTCGACATACGCGAGGATGGTCGCGAGGTGTGCCGCATCGTCGCCGCCATCGTCCTCGGCATCGTCGCATTGCAGGCGGCTGATGATCTCGGCGGTGGCGTTGAGCGCAAACAGTGCCTCGTCGAGTTTGGCGACACTGGCGCCGATCAGGTCGCTCGCGGAATCCTCACCCGTGAGGATGAACTCGGTGGAGGTGCCAAGCGTCTTCGCCAGGTCAGCGATGATCCTGGCCGGCAATTCGCCAACCCTCATCATGCGATTGAGGGTGGGATATCGGATATCCACGGCGCGAGCGAGGTCTACCCTGCTCAGGTTCTGCTCAACCGCCAGCGTTTCGATTCGCTGTGCGATCTCTGAGCGCGGTGCTACCTTGGCCCAGTGATTCTTGCGCTTGTCGTGCGCTTTCTTTCGAGAACGACCCCCCGTTGTCCCTTGGGTCGTAGTCATACGCATACGGTAGCAGGGTGGGCCGACTCAGCCAGGACTATTTGGCTTTCGGCTTGGGCTTTGGCTTTGGCTTGGGTGGTGCGGGTTGCGCTGGCTTGGCTTTCACCGCGATGCAGGCCCGGTTCATCAATTCGCGGAACTCGAGAGTGTTCTTCGGTGTTCCATACTTCACCCCTGGGTTCCAGGCTTGCGTGAGTTCGATGAGGATGGCGGCGAAGTCGGTCTTGTTAGTGGTCATGCTGGTACCAATCGGTGGGGGTAGCGGGTGCGTTGGACACAAAGTCATGCCAATCGCTAAGTCGATTTTCGAACTCCTCCTGCCTGCGTGTCTGCATCATCCTCTCCTGGTCAGCATCCATCAGGTCGACGAAGTATGCCGCAGCTTGTGCAACCGCGTCCAGACGGTCGTCGTGTTGCAGTGATCCGCGATCCGTGGTGATCCTGCTCAACTGGTAGATCAGCTGGTAGGACAGTGAAGCGTCACGATCAATATGCGTGTAGGACTTCGCGGATTCCGTGTCGTTCAATATCGCGGATCGATTGATAACCAGACGATGCGATGCGAGGAGCGGATCTAGGATTCCAATGATCCTCGTCTCCTTTTGGCCTTTGGTCTTGAACTCCTGCAGCGCACACTTTGGATGGTGGCGTTCCAGGTGGGGGCGCATGAGCTTGGACCACATACCGTCGCCCCAGTTTTCCTCGGCGATCATGGTCTTGACTCCCCAACGCCTGGCGAGCCGGCCCAGCTGATCAAGTGTGGTCTCGCAGGTGCCATCCAGCATCCCGCCGACATCTAACACATGCACCGTGCCGTTCAGATATTTGGCGACACACCAGCCCAGCTCATCCTTGCCTCGACCGGAGATATCGACGGCCATGACGCTGTCGGTGTAGGGGATCCAGTCCCCCAGGATCTGAGCGGGACGATGGAAGTGATCGCGGTTGAATCCGCAACACTCCAATTCGGCATCGTCGTAGCGTAGCTCGGGGGAGTTGCTCCAGACCATGCGCTCGGGCGCGAGCTCTGCATCGCAATCCATGACGATGAGGTCGGGAACGCGCAGCGGGAACCGCTCGGCTGCGCCGATGGTCGGCATGAGCTTGAACTGCAGCAGGAATCCCAAGTGCCCATACTCGGCCTCGCGTTGGAGGATGACCTCAGATCCAAACCGCGTTGGCTCGGTCGGCTGGCCTGCGAGGCTCGGGTCCTTCTCAAGATCCGAAAGGATGATCGGTGCGAGCCGACCCATATACAGATCGATCTCCTCGGGTGTGGGGTAGGTGATGGGGTAAATCATCACCCGGTATCCCCGCTTGGGAAGCTCATGATAGAGCGACTCCTCCAGCTGTGGCGTGCCCAGATAGAAGACCTTAGCGTCGGGGACCTCGTCCTCGGACCTGAGCAATGCACCGCCAAGCTCGCGACACACGTCTTGGATTCGTTCGCGCATCCCAGCGGTCATAGAGTTCTTCTTGGATTCCACGTCATCGGCGCAGATATCCGTGCTCCGTGTGCCTGTTATCGCGTTGGCTGTGATGGACAAAGCGGTGACGCTCGGATCCTGAGACGGCATAACGCCGGCCACATCGAACCCCAGCGACGAGGATCGCTGGTCTATCTCGGGAAGTAGCTCGCGCAAGTGCGGCATCTTGGACAGCATGGACAGCATGAAAGTGGTCGCTTTGCTGGCCTTTCCTGCGGACGCCGACGTATAGAGAACCTTGCGCTCCTTGTCCTGTAGCAATTTCCACAGCAGATAGAGCGATGCGATCAGGCTCTTTCCGAAGCCGCGAAACGCTTCGATCACAAGCCGGTTCGGACCGTGCTGCATATGCTTGGCACAGTCGTATTGCAGGCGCGTAGGCTCGCCGATGTCCAGCGTGTGGAACGCCAGGCATAGGAACATCCGGAAGTCCTTGAGGTCTTCGTCGCTCCAGGCGTTAGTCGCGCTAGTCGATTCCGTCGCGCTGCTCGATTCAGTCAACGGTCTTGAACTGCGGCTTCCGTGGAAGCGCGTCTTGCAAATCGGTGATCTTACTGCTGGCGTCGGCCATCATCTCGACGCCGGAATCCTTGATCACCTGTCGCACAACCTGCAAGAACGGCGCATCAGTCCTGCCGTTGTCAATCTCATCGAGCAAAGTCTCGACCAGCTTGCGAGCCAGATCGGTGTTTCGATCAGAGTCGATCATTCAGCTGCCACAATCCAGGCCCGCATGACGTTGGTCGAGGAAGAAACAGCCGTCACACGGATCGCCATGATGGGGTAGCTGTCGAATGCGGCGCTGGTGTACTGCCAAGTTGTGTCCTGAGTGAAGGTGTCCGCCTGGGTGACCGTGTCGAGAACCGCCCAATCGGCATCGCCCGTGGGCATTCCCAGAGCTTCGATCTTGATGTCCTTATTGGTGGTTGTCGGGTCGCTCGCCAGCTGGACGAATATGCGCGATGACTTATACATCGGTGCCTTCCAGTTGATGAAGTGCTTCTTGCCCATCGACGAAGTGCCAGAGGAGTATTGCTTTTCGCGAGAGAAGTTGGCGTCGATGGTTCCGCCAGACGTGTAGGCCGCATTGCCTGCTACCTTGTTCAACCGGAAGGTAGTGGAGTCGATCACGGTGATTCGGTGCTCGCCGTTCGCGTTGGTGTTTCCACCTACGCCGGCAATGGTGACCTTCATCCCCGTTTCGAGGTTGGTGGTAGAGGAAGTGGTGATAACGATAGGGTCGGCGTTGGTCGCCCCGGTAATACTTAGTTGCGGGATGGCACCCTCAATTGCTAATACTCTCATGGTGATGGCGTAGGTGGTTAGGCTTTCAAGAAATTGAGTGCCCATCCGATCACGCCACCCAACGTGATCGCGGCACCAAGTGAGAATTTTCCTACGACACGGGCGGCGTGCATGTCGGTTCGTATCTGGCCGCACATGTCTCGAATGGTTTTGAGATCTTCGCGTAGCTCTCGGATCGTCTGGTCAGCCGCTCGCGTCTGCGCCTCTAGCACAGCAACGCGACCGTTAAGTTCGTCAGACCTCCGCTCTACGCCGTCCCACACCATGCTACGAATCTCCCGCGAAGTGAACTTCCTCTGTGTAGTAGAGGACTTGGTTGAAGGCCGCCTTCAGATCGCGTGCCGGTAGCCGCGCCCACTTCTTGGGCTTGACGTAGAGTTCGTCGTGCGGTGTGGAGCGAGTGAATGTGATCGAGGTTCCGTCAGCCGGCGCTGTGGTGAAGGTGAGCGTGTCTCCGCTAACGGTGAAATCCGTCGTAGCTTGGCCATCGATCTCTGCCTGGATGTGGCTGGGTTGCAGAAACCCAAAGGAGATGTGGAAGCTACGGGTAACACCGTCGCCGCTCGCTTCAATCAGCAGGCTCGGAACTGCACTGGTCACGCGTCAGCGACCTCCTCGGCGTAGTAGAGACATTGCTTCAGGCAGTTCTCGAGGTCGGTTTGGTTTAGCGGTGCTCGAGATGTGAACTCAGCTGCGAGGTAGCTGCCGCCGTCTGATGGGTGCGGGGTATCGCGGGTCATGCGAACCCTGGTGGTCGAGGCGGCAGGAGGCGCGTTCCCTGTCGTCCAATTGATGAAATTCAGAGAGTCGATGGTGTAGTGCGTGTTGCGAGTCTTCGCCGTGTAGGACGCACCTGAGTCGGTCGACACCTCGACTTTGACGTGGTCCTTGTCGAGGAAGGTGAAGTCAATATAGACCGGCGGATCGCCCGCCAAGCTATAGGTGATCGTCGTGATTGCGTTCTTTCCTGCGTCGGGCATCGGGCTATCTGAATTGCTGGAGGATGGATTGGTTGTTGGTGGTTCCGAGGCCCTGCCTGTTCAATTGCCGCTCTCGGCGAATCTCGATCAGAGCGTTGGCTAGGTCTGGGAATTCTTTCTTCATCTGAGTCGCGGCTTTGCGGTGATACCTGTTCACTACGCGATTGATCTGGTCGATGCGCGGACTCGGTTCTTCTAGCGTGGACTCAAGAGGCATTCGCTGGTATTCCGGAGAGTTGATCAGCTTCCGCAGAGCGGCCCGCAGATCCTCACCGCGAATCATTATCTCCCCGCGCAGCTCGAGCATCCTGTCGTATGCCGACTGACCTCTTGCGCTGCGGACTTCGCCCAGGTCTATGCCTAGCATCTTGCGGCGCGGGGGAGAGAACCCGTGCTTCAAGGTGGCGAGTTCTATCCCGATCAAGTTGTCTTTCGTCTCTCGATAGGCAATCGGAACGAACAGATTTGCGACCGATCCGATGGTGTCTGCTCCAAGCTGGTTGGTGCGACGGATCGGTTCACCCATGAAGTTCCGAAGGGGGTCGATGTCGTCTCCCAGATAGGGCACACGGTTTCGAAGTGCGTCCACGGCTGTGCGAACATCCTTCATCACTTCGTCTTCCCCAGCCAGCCACTTGCCTACATCCGACAAGCCGCGTGGAATTGCCGCGCTCGCGTATCCTCTTAGCACGCGGGCCATGTTCCGCTCAGGATCGGTGGCACCCTCAACCAGGTTTCGGATGCCGGTCATGTAGGTCTTGTTGGTTGCGTTGTTCGCGAGAGCGATCACCATGGCCATGCCGATATCCTCGGCCTCGGGCTGCTGGTCAGCATGTGCGAAACGTCCGACCTCATACATGTCTGCCACGGTTCCGAGCACGGTGGCGATTGGATCAAGGCGTCGGTATTCAATCCAGGCGTTGTCTCCAACCCTGATCGAGTAGGGTTGCCAGCCAGCTTCCATGAGAATCTGCCGCTGCTCTTTGTCGCGAGGGCCACCGCCGGTCACCATTCCGTTCTGCGCTAAATGGGTGAAGGTCGCCATCATGCCTACCCCAGATGCAAGTTTGCCGAGCGCGTCTTGTTGCTTCCGCAGTGCTGCTCGGTTCCCAACATCGGTTCCGTCGCCCACCGCTCGCAGGTCTTGGAGGAACTTATTCTTGGTGTTCTCGAGCGATTGGAGTCGCCGAGTCTTGTTACCGATCTTGATGGTGTCGAAGGTCGTGTCTCTCAGATATCGGGAGATCGCCATCATTGGGTCGAAGGTTCTATTCTGGCCCCACCGCAGCACGTTGTATGGAGTGCGGATAAAAGTAGCGAAGAACCGCAGTGCTGGATGCTCGATGACAGCGCCCTGCACATACTTGGCCGTGAACCGTTCGAATGCATCGCCACCCGTGTGATCCAGGTGCTCGGTGAAGGTCGCCTTCTCAGATTGGAGCTTAGACTCCTGAGTCACCAATCGCACCAGGGCGTTATCGTCGCTGTTCCATTGCCGGTCAGCTTCAAGTCGAGCGTGCTCCCGCATCTCGCTCTTGGACTGATAGGCGCGAGGGTCTAGCTCTCGGAAGATCTTCTTCTCAAGAACTTCCTGGCTCATCATCTGGTAATTCCAGATCGTGTCGCGCACATTCTCGACCGCGTGCTTCGCCGCGTCCTTGTAGCTCTTGCCGTTGGCTAGACCTTCGCGGAACAAAATGCTCTCGGCTGTGACTTGGTAGTTCATGTTCTTGATGAACTCATCCGTGCCAGTAAGAATGGCGCTGGGATAGCCGAGTCCCCACTTGCCCATCCAGTCCACCATCCGACCCCATCCGGAGTCTGGATTCATCCCGAAGTTCTTGGCTGAGATCTCTCGCTCAACTGCTCCAGGGCTGAACTCGCCGAGCTTCGAGTCATCCATCAGCAGGGCGCGCTGTTCTTTCGTTGCTTTCCACGCGGCCTTCATGGCGGAGTTGAAGTGTCGGACCATGCGTGAGTAGTCCATCACAGCGTCTTGAATTCCGGCCCAGTCCTTGGTGATTGTCGCACCGAGCATCTTCTCAAATGGTCGGTATGTGGTCATCGCAAGACCGGAAACCATGTTGATGGCCAGGGTCTTGCCGCCGCCGAGGATGTTATTGATGAACAATTCCGTTCCGATTCGGATCGACTTATCCATCATCCCTCCGTTCGTTGACTTGACGTTGCGACTGATCGCTACGAGGTCGTCATTAGCTGCAAGGTTTTGGCGTGCCCGTTCCACCGCATCATTCATGTACTTGGGGTGGCTGTAATTCCGGAGCAGTGCGTCTCGGGAACGTGCATACGGGATTCGGTGGCTTTGCAAGACCCGACCCGTAACAGCAGACAATCCTTCGAGAGTCCGTAGAGCTTCCATATGCCGTAGCTCTGCGGCTGCTAGAGATGACGCTGCAGTTGGGGCTTCATCCGGACCAGCAAGAATCAGGGCCTTGCTTCTCCGCATCACGTCTCGAGCGGTGAGTTCGAGAGTCGCACGCCATGACTGGAACTGGTAGAGGAACTTCTCGGCTACATCGAGAGACTCGTCGGCGCGGATCTTCAAGCTGACAGAATCCGGATCGCCGTCTGTCATGTCCGCAAGGCGTTGGCGTTCCCACTCCATGGATTCACGCAGCAGCTGCGTGTTTCCCATGGGATCCTTGAGGCTCGACCGTTGAGGTCCAGCCAGGCGTTCGAACTTTGCGGCTTCCTTGGGATCTGTTTGGCGCAATTCCCTGAGACGATCTCGGTTTGCTCGGAGGATCTTTTCAAATGTGCGAGCGACTGCCGCTGGCTCGGCATCCAACAACTTCAGGTTCAGGTCGTTCTTCTCGAGCGCGAGAACCGTGCGGCTGGCGACATCCAATTCCCTGGGGTTCACGTCATTGCGAGCTTGCTTGAGATGCGCCCGGATATCGTCGACCGTGGAGTTGACTACCAGAGCTTCTTGCTCATCGCTGAATTCATGCGCCGAACGGTTGCGGAGTGAGCGTGCAGAGTCGCGGCCTTCGGCAAGCGCGCCGGCTTGGCGAGCAGCTTCAGCCTTGGTCCTGCCCATCACCTTTCCAGAATCGATGTCCACCCAGACTGGATTCTTTTGCCCCTCCACTTTCTGGCGGGCAATACGGAAGGTCTGGTATCCCGTAGACGTGTCTCCGATGACGGCGACCCACTCGCCTTTGACATCGCTCGGCTCCCAGATATCGGCCGTCATGTTCATATGCTCGGTGCGTGTCCCTGGGGGAACCATCTGGCTCGAGACAGCTGCGCGCCGGCTGTGGGCATCGAGTTGTTCTTGGGATTTCCGAACCGATCCTTGAATGGTGGGGACCACGTCGTCCTCAGTCGGAATCGTCTCGAGGTCCTCGCCCTTCTTCGCTTGGTCAAGCTGGCCGAGGATCGCCCGCTCCTGCTCGATGGACGGCTTGTATCCCACAGCGGCTCGAGCTTCAGCAACAGAGTCGTGGGTGGAACTACGCCCAACCCCGAAGTCGTCATCGAACTCGATCAGGGTGACGCGACCATCGTCATTGTAGATGGCGAAGGTTCGGTCGGTGCCCTCCCTAGACATCGTGAAGGTCTCGGTGTAGCCATCGGTGTCATACTCCTGGCGTAGCGCGGAGACCTCTTTGTTGTTGAGTGGGGTAGTGTCCGGATCGAGAACCTCCCCCGCATCCTGTCCTTCCTTCCACCCCTTGGCTTTGCGGATTTCATCAGCGGTGATCGACTTCCCATATCCGAAGACCTTGAAGTTGGCGGCCTTCTTCATTGAGACGAGTGCCCTGACCATCCCGTCTACAAGACCGCCGATGCCAAATCCCTCTAGACTAGCCTTGAGCCGGCCAACAATCTCAGGGTCGTCGTCATTGGCAGCGAGGAACTCGAACACCGGATCCGCGAGGTCTGTGTGGTCGGCGAGAAGATTGCTCAGACGCTTCTCATGTCCTGGGAACGCAGCAAAATCAGCGATGCCCGAAGCAACAGCATTCCGCGTCCAATTGATTGCCTTGGGTGATCGGCTCTTGGCTGCCGCCGCCTTGGACAGCTTGGACAATCCGGCTGCGGTTGTGCCTGCCCTTCCGATGTTCGCCCCGCGACCGATCCACCCAGCGACGGGAATAAACCCCAGCATGAACTGCGTTACTCCCTCAATCATAGAGCCAGGGATTGTCTCCGTTCGGCCGATGATCCTGCCGAGTCGATCCTCATCCGGAAGCACGTCGCCCAGTACGGTATCGGCCAACCCGTAGATCGAGCGGAGAAACCCTTCTGCTCCTGCGGCCGGTGCCTTCCAGAGATCTACAGCGTAGTCGTAGAGGCTGAAGGACTTGTCGAGGCCGTCGTCGGGAGTCGACAATCCCAGGGCTTGGTCAATTGATCGAGTGGTTGCGCGCTGCGGTGCGAACTCCTGGTCCTGCGTTATCGGATTCAAGCCGGTGAAATCGAATCGTTCTGGCATTACTTCGATCCCCTAATTTGAGGCCGACCGAACTGAAGGTTCACGGCGTTGACAGTCTTCGCCCATCGAATCACCTCCGGGTGATCCTTCGGTTCCTTTGTCTCATCGAGCTTGGCGAATCCGAGAGACTGATAGACCTTGTAGAACTCATCCTTGTCATTCAGGAGGTCGTTCATCTCCGTGCCCCGGAACACCGGAATGGAGAGTGGCTTGATGTCGGGTCTCTCCTCGTCGGGCAGTGACACCATTCTCTTCCACGAATACCGTTTGTTGAGGCCGCCAGGAACCATGGCGTCAAGCTCGAGAAGCATTTGATTTCTACTCTTCTTGGAGAGTTGTCCAAACTGGTCGATTCCGCTCGAGACCCGAGATGCCAGCGAACCCAAAGCGCTCACCATCTCTTTTGGCATGGAGTGCACTTGAATGGGTGCGGGTGCTACGGTCGACCAGAAGGCATTCCACCCGCTGCGCTCTCGGTCCTCGCGGGTAGCAGCTACAGTTTCCATTAATCGAGAGAGCGTATGGCCGACCATATAGATTGACCCGCCCAACGGGACCCGATCCCAGAATCCTTTTTCGTCACGCGTTGCGCCGAACCTTCGCCCAGTGTAGTAAGCGACCAG
>CEUI01026834.1_pt1 | contig 11321 bp, 8 predicted proteins | sample 531411 | NCBI WGS metagenome assembly CEUI01 (sample SAMEA2622841, study PRJEB7988) | marine metagenome | isolation source: saline water (ENVO:00002010), including
CGGCTTAGTTGGCCCCCAACGTCGAGGCGTTCATTCGTAAGTTTTTTAGTTTCTTCGCTAACTAAACTTTCCGGATCGTGAGACACCCTACTCGTTATCGGGTTTAAAACTTTGGCGACAAACTTGGTTCCACCGACAACAGGACCGATCCAGCCAAGCCACGCTTCTGGGTTCCCCAATGTCTTGAGAATACTTTGAGCAAAGTCAGAATTAACGATCCTGTCTATCAGCTCATCTTTTAAATTTCCGCTGCTCTTAATGTTCTCTACAGCATCTTCCACCTTGTCAACAAGATAGGTTACAATAAGATACACTGTGCTGCCAAGCATAACTCTTTTCCAGCCTTTTGCCTCGTCATACATGTCAGCAAGTGTTTGTATTTTTTCTTTTATTTTTTCTTCTAGTAGGGTGTCGCCGGCAAATTTATTCAATACACCTTCTAGTTTTTTGCGAAGTTGTTTTATGAGTCGACTAAGATATTTTGTAAAAACCTCAATCTTGCCACCAGTTTTGTCGGCAATCATAGAATAGAAAGCTTGGAATAATTGTTTTACTTCTTTAGCACCTGTTCTTATCTGACTTGCTAAGTTTCTGAGAAAATTCTCATAGAGGATATGCTCTTCAAGAATCTCTTCTCTCATGTTCTCGGATATGAAAGTAGCGCCTGATTCGTTCAATGGCAAACTAATGCCTAACACTCTCTGTATATATTGGTGATTTTCGAGAGGGTTAGGTTTTTCAACTAATTTATTGTAGATTCTATCTTCGAGGTTTTTCATACTGGCCCATTATAACATAAAAAACGGATGTTTTACACTATAAATAGGCTTTTAGTTACGAAACAACCTCTAATTGTTTTTCTTGAACAAAGCAAGTGTATGGTTTTGATGAAACCGGAAAGCGCGGACATGCAGACCAGCAGACTTTGCACATCTTGTCGTGGACAACTCCCTTTATGGTTAGTTCATCAACAACAATGCCGTATCGCCAGACAGATTCTCTGCCGTAAGCATCGTTGTATTCCCTAAAGACATTTTCTCTTACTAAGTCTCCAATTTTAATCGAATTCGTCGTATTCATAATCATAATCACCTGATTGGTTGGGAATTCCGGAATTCGGAAGAGAATCCAGATAATCTTCGAGATCTCTGATTTCCTCATCCGAGAGAGTCCACGAGTCCGTGAGGTTTTTGGATGCGTCTTTTTTGATTACCTTTTTGTTTCCTAAACTTTTTATTTTCCTGACTTTTTTACGCCGACTATTTGCCTGTGCTTTTGGATCAGTTGGCGTCGTCATGGTACCACCGTTTCCAGGGAGGGGGATAACCTCTTTTGTTGTCACCTCTTCCCAGTCGTTAAAAAACTGATCATCTGTTTCCGGCGGTGGTGGCTCGACAACCTCTTCCATCTCCATCGTTTCATCTCCAAAGACTTCATGCAAGATTTCATCACGAAGCTTTTTACATATTTTCTCGTGCTGCTGTAGTTGGTCACAGGCTTTGTGAATTGCCTCTTTAAAGATTTCTTCATACTTTTCCACTTTTATTAGGTGGTGGTCACTAAACCAAGCCCTGTCTCCTCGATACTCAACTTCAACATAAATTTCGTCTACCCAGTCGCCTTCCATGATTCTTGTTATTTTGCCAGTCTTGCCGCACTGAGCGGTATTATCTTCAGACCAGTGCTCCCATGAATAGTCTGGCCGTGGTACGACCTCTACCCAATCACCTTGTACGAAAGTTGCCATTATAAAAACATCCTCCAGATTTCATTTCCATTCCTCATTTTAGAATAAACTTCCCTAATAAATTTAACATCCCACTTTAGGGGGACAGGTTTTTTCTTCAGTGGCCGGCCCCACTCATCTGGTGTCTTATCTCCCTTGGATTGATTACAAGTGACACAAGATGTAGCAACATTTGTCCAGATATATTGCCCACCCCTTGAACTTGGGAGAACATGGTCTATAGACGCTTTGTCTAATGATACCACAGTTCCGCAATATTGGCAAGTATTATGATCCCTTAGAACTATATTTTTTTTATTACACGCGCAGCGAGAAGCATAGGAACTCATCTTGAAGCTCTTTAGATAAACCACATCAGGAACCGCAAAGGCACAAGTAACGGAACGAATGACTCGCAGGTTGGGGTTTAACTTAAGATTTTTTTGAGTTTCGTCTATCCACTCGGTGACATTAAATTTCTGCCAGTTTCTATTCATCACTTCCGCGACCTCTCTAAATAAAAGATGGATGGCCCCGCGCACTGTAATAATTCGAATTGGCTTAAATCGACTGTCTAATAATAGAACTTTCTTGTCGAACACCGATTCCATAATTTACCCGCAGTGATAAGTACACCCAACAAAGGCGACTTTGTACATTATACCATCATGTTCAACTTCTTTACAATCGTAAATTTCTGAGTCTAGGTCGAACGCACAATCCTGTGTAATCTTTGCCACTGTGTAGTTTCTTAAAATATCGTCATCTTGTTTCATTCCGTATCCTGGAATGTTGGAGGAGCAGATGTAATCTCCGTTCTCTAGATCTCCCGCGAAGTTGGAAACCCAGATGCCACCTTCGCCGAGTGAGTTGATTTCGTAGCGATCTGTCGTAGAGGATCTCTCGCCATCAGTTAAGAATAAATTATTCTTAGATTTTCCATTCCACTTTTCACAAACAACGCCAAGCACCTTTTTATCTCTTTCCTCAAAAGTCAGGGCGACAACAGGAACTGCTTCTTGGGGATTAACAGAATGTCTCTTTGTCGAAACTTCTCCTTCATCAGCACCTTGGTGATCATAATTCAGATTGTCATACTTCCCAACGCTGGATACAATTAGCCCTGTCTTGAGCCCTTCTTCTTCTCCAATAAAAGCGCACTTGTGTTGACCAGTGAAGGTAGTTATTGTCTTAGCTGTCAATGCCGCCAACTCAAAAAGCCTCGCCTCGTTTTTCTCGTCGGTTGTCGGTGTAAACGAGATAACCTCGATGGCACCCAAGCCGACGCACAAAAGATTAGATACCTTCCCGGTATCCTCATCATAATAAGGCGAGTTAAATCCATGCCCAAGAGACCGAGCCACAATCTGCAACTGCCACTGTCCAGTGGCAGTTACTGGGTGCCACGCATCTGAATCATCACTGTTGTAATTCTCTCTATCCCAAGATTTTATCGTGGTCCTCGACCCACCATCAGGCAAGCATGATACGTATGTCCTTATGTTTGCTGCCGGATGGTTATCCAAATATGTCATTGCGGTGCCACCACTGTAAATATCCCCGTAACTGCTTTCGACCTGGGATATTGAATAGCCGGGATAGACAGCCCAGATCTGCACATCAGGAACTCTCACCATGCCCTTTCCGAAAAATGGTCGTCGATGCGTCAAGACGCTTTGGGAATATGTATTGTTGTCTTTTGCATAGTGTCTGGCGAAAATGTATGAACTCTTCCAACTTGTATCGATACCTGCTAGTGTATCATATTGAAGTTTTATAACGTTTTGCCAAGTCCCAGTGGTCTTTTTCCACTGAGCATCTAATAGTTCTGGCCAATAGGCGTATGCCTGTCTTCCAAAATTCTCAAAAAAACCATAGGATGTTTCTGAAGCAACTGCAAAAGACAACTTCTTTTTCCCATATGTTGTTAGATATCCAAAATCTTCGACGCCGCTTTCAAAAAAGAACTGATCTCCCGTTTGACTAATCAGATCAGTCGGAAATGAATCGCCAGACAAATAAACATTCTTCTTGAATGTTACATTAACAAATTTTAAATACAAGTCTCCATGCAGGGTGGTTGTATGGGCAGAGTATTGACTAGCGCCATGAATAGAAATAGAACAAAACTTTGGATTCGCATCAGTATCGTCAAGTCTGATCCTTACTGTCTCTTCTTTCCAGTCCTCGGACGGTTCGAACCTATATGGTGATGCGGAATTCGTTTTGACATCGCTGGTTCGTATACTGTTTTTAAATGTATTGTCTGCTTTCCACAAAGCATCGTCTGCAGTACCAATGTTTGCCCACCCAAGGTGAGTTGTTGACGTCTCGTCAATCGCCTCCGAAGTGGCCCAAGCCATAACGCGAGGTCCGTAACTGTTATTGGATAACCCATCCTTGGTGAAGCCTCCCTTAAATTTAAAATTCACCTCTATATAATGTCCTTCAGGAACAGCGATGACGGGAAAAATTATTGCCCTCTGCCTCGTGTACGAGTCATTATACCCCTGTAGTCTGAAATATCTGCCATCATCTTCAGTCTCTTCGAAGCCCCAAATGTTTACTTGATCACGGTCAACAAAGGTGTGAGTGCCATTGGATTTATAGTTCACAAAAGCAACATTGGCGGGCTGTCCAAAAGAATCTAAAACATCAAATCTTCCATTAACAACAGCCGAACTCTGCAGGGTCATGTCTGCTTGCGTATTCTTGACGAGCTCAACGCCGGCTGCTGCTGCTTCTGCCTCAGCCTTCGCCCTGGCTGCTGAAGCAATCGTGTCTTCCCACTCTGCAGTAACCTCGTGTATCCACAGTTGCGAATTGTTGTCACTGTTCCCTGAGTAAATGACTATCGATATATATTTTGGATTTCCCAGATCATTGGTGCCCTCCCATTCGTCATCAGAAATATCACAGCTAATGCTGGCACTCGCGACAGCGTTGTTGCCAGTGTTGTCATCCAAGCTTAAAAGATCCTTATACATGTTCGAACCAGCACGTTCGTATACAATGTCACTACCAGATTCTCCGCTAGAATTTTCTGAGAACCGCCACTCGCTGGTTTTGGAACCGATGTATTTTTGATCAAAAGACAAGTCTTCGTCTGCTGCATAAAGATACACGCTCGGCTTCTCGTTGCTAGAGTTCTCTGTTGTGTGATACTTTATGGATACGTGCAGTTTGTGATCTTGACTGGGAACTTTTATTGCCCTGAAAACAATTCCGTTTCTCTTATTTTGATCGGTGGCTTCTGAAAACAGTGTCTTTGTTTGTAATTTTGATGGCAACACCAGATTTCCTTCTCCCATGTAGAGAACACTATCGCTATCTCTGGTAACGTCGTCATCCCATCTCGTGATTATTATTCCCTCTGGCAGTCCATGCGAGTCTGTAACTTTTAACTCCCCATTGAAGAGATCTTGTGATATTGTTTTTGCCGAACCTCCAACCATGTGACCGAACCGACTAGAGAGGTCGCTGTTGTTTATAGCATTCGTCACTGCTGCCCTCTCATTTTCCCTTATTAACTCAAAAGCTTCTCTATCTATGTGTATAAGCGACGCATAAGGAATTCTCTCTGCTTGGAATAAATCTACATCTAGTTTCATGTTTCCTTGATGGTTACAAAACGCAAACCCAATCTTAAACGAGTGTGCACCGGGGAAATACTGAAGCACGTCGTGAGGAGTAAACTCAGCACCCCAGTTCATATATAGTCCCTTGCCTGCGCCGCCCATTAACGGCACTGACCAGACTTCTGCTTTGCCATCCATCAGTTGGCCACCAAACTTTGTACCGCCGGATCCGTCTCCAATTACAAAAAGAGAGTCGTAGAGATCCTCATCCCACCAAAAGACCATATCTTTATAATCGTCCTCTTCCGTCCCCTTAAATGCCCTTATAAAAACCCACGCTCGTGTTTCCGTTAGTGTCCCGTGATTCACTGAACCTCCGGTATAACCATTCTTTGGTCTTGCACGAAAATTTATTTTCCACTTTCCTTCGTCCATTGGTCGCTCGACATCGATCTCTCCGGTAGTATCCGTATAGGTCTCTCCGGTTCCTCCGATGGGGAGTGCCTTGGATATGAAGATAGGCCGCGTACAAGTGCTGTCGCTTAATTCAAAAAACCTGTCCGAATTTACTAGAGATAAGTGTTCAAACACTCCAACTGCTCCACCGTGAACAGCATCAGGATCAGACTCAGTATACATCTGCGTCGAGATCATATCGGCGCCAGTCCCTAAGTCACCCTCAAGACTCCACCCAGTGTCTCCCTGACTAAAATCAAAATTTCTATCTTTTAGATCGGTGCCATCTTTTCCAGCCTTTGTTTTGGAATAAAACAGTTGGATATCGTGCCCCTCTGTTATTTGCTCTCCAGTTTTTGCGGTTATTGTGACTGGTATTTTAATTGTCTGATTGGTGTATCCCGATGAGACTCCCACAACATTTATTCCACTATTGTCTGAGCGCAATTGAACCTCTACCATTTGACCATTTGACAGGTTCTCTTCAGCATTCTCGCTTGGGCTTCCCACTTTCACCCCGTAGGATATAGATCCAAATCTGTAAGTCCCTTTTTTGTCTGCCGGCGCAGAAGGATCATCTTCGTGTAGTAACTTTCTTGAACCCTGATATATCTGGATATCTGTTCCGGAGTCATGAGAGTCTGGGCTGTTTTCACTATCTGCGTACAGTTCTGAACTCACATACCCTTCCGCATCTGCTGTGAATATATGTATGTTGTTTGGGGCTATGACGTTTATGGTATCGGATCCGCCGTCAAGAGCGACAAGTGGAACAGAATCAGAGAGGCCACCTTTTTCAAACTTAATAATTATGGGAAAGCCGTTGCGCTTGAGGTGGTGAATCGAGTCTGTGATATTCTCTTCTCCGCCGGGGCTAGTCCACAAATTGGGCGGGATGGGGTTCCCAAAATCATCTGTCGCAATAGGCATAAAGTCCCCAAGCTTTAAAGTAAAGCTTCCATCAGCAGCCAATGAATTCTTCATCCTAGTTTTAACCATGTAAGCGGTACCGTCTTGATCATAGTTTTTAATTTTATCACTAACGTCAACATCGTTTTTCCAGAACGTTATATCTCCTTCTTTAATCTCTCCATCAAGGTTCTGTGCCGTGGGATAGAACGTGATGGTTTCTGGACTAGCCGTCCAGTCATAGGCATCTTCGAAAGAGAAAATATTAGAGGTTGAGGTAAGCCTCACAAGGGGCGCATTGCTCCCGGCTTTTGATTTCGTAAATGTTTGGGTTAGGGTTCTGGTAGGGCGTAACTCCCCAGTGCTGTCTCTTGCGTGTATCTTCCAATCTATATATCCTGTGTTGTAGTATTTGCTAAAGGACTGAAGCGTCTCCCAGGCAGATACGGTATCCCCAAATTGCCAGGGCACTCTGTTTGCGATACTAATGCCATCCGATGTGCCTCCACTGGTCACAAAGAAAGTGTCTGTTACGCCAGTTGCCTCCAGAAACGCTGTCAGGCCGTCAGCCTCATTCCACTTTTTAAGAGGCGTATTTCCTATATATGCCTCGAATTTAATACCGCCACCAGTGAAGTCAGTTACAGTGCCATCATTGTCGGCAACAAACGCATGGCTTAAATTGTCTGCCACGACCTCAAGTGCATTCGACCCCTCCTTGGTGGCAATGATCGAAATGCTGTCAACCGCAGAGTGGGCACGATCCTTGACATCATCCCACGTCAGCACATCTCCGTTTTCATCAGTTTCGTCAATCGCCAACCGATCTGTTGTCAGGCCAACCTCCAAAGTCTGAACCTCTATCGTTCTTTTTTTGCCAAACTCGTCATAGGAGACATCGCCCCAATCCACAGACAGGCTGTGATACCGATGTATAACACCGTCATCAACCGTTGTAGCGTTGGCAATAAACCAGCCTTCTGGAAACCAAGGGGAGTTGACGTCGCTTCTGTTTTCGAGCGATGGTGCCAGCGGTGCGCCATTATACATGAACCTGCACAACAGATTGTTTTGTTGGTGTCCTTGGGTTTTTGCTTTAAGGGATATCGTGCCGTTTCCACCGAAACCAGTTTTCGGATTACCGCCGTTTTCGTCATAGGCGAATTGATAATCGTTAGATGTTAGCTTAACAACCTTGGCGCCGGCGCCATCTGTTCCGTGAGCTCCTGGAGTTCCCGGCGAACCCTGCTTACTGCGAGCCAGTGTTTGTGTTTGAATTATTGAAGCAGCTGCACCAGAGTGGTCTTTTAAATAAATAGTATAAACGATAGCAGCTTGGTTTGTCTCTGCATGCATTGCTCCAGGCACATAAGTAATACTATTGTTGTTGGTGGTGGGGTTGTTTACTGATATTGTATTTCTTGACCTCCCCTCTGATGTTATAAAGTCTGAAGCGTTGCAAACAACAAAATATTCTTTGGGGCCCAACGTGTCGATGGCCTCTTCAATGGTATCTATATCACCACCCACGGTGCCACCAAAGTTATCGCTCTCTTCTTGGACGTCACTGTTTGGTTTTAATAAATCGTTTCCGTGGTACACCCATATTTCATTTTCTCCACTTGCAGGATCGTCAACAAGGCCGTCACTGTCGGCACTATATACATGCGCCGCATTGCTCATGACAACCTGTATTGCATTTGAGCCATCCTTCGTTGCAATAACTGGCTGTTCGTCTGTGGCACATATATCGTTCGTACAACTTCCATCAGTCTTTGTAGTTTCCACTTTAACGATCTTCGAGCCACCAAAATCAGAGTGGCTTGGCTCAGCGTATAATCTTATCTTATCTGAGTCTGTAAATTCGTGCTGCTGTCCCGCGTCCAATGCACGTCCCCCAGAATCTGAATCGCCTGGGGCCCAAGGCTCTCCGTCTACAAACCACCTATACTGCTCAAGCCCTCCGTGATTTTGTGGCGTGGCCGTAAAAACAATATAGGCAGGATCGCGACTGTCATCACCTCCTTTGGGGTTTGAACCCTCTGAATCATAGGCAAACTGATAATCATCTGCTGTCAACTTAACAACCAAAGAATCTTCACCTGTTGCGCCGGCGCTCGTCTTCGATAAGGACTGGATCTTCTGTACTATGATCGGGTCGGCCCCTTCTTCGACATATGCCTTTATGCTAAACACAACTGTGCCAACGGCTGCCCGAAGATTTGTTGGGCCGGCCACAATATACTTTTCGTCTCCGGGTACGTTTGATGGGGTTATGTGATCCTTGTCAGGAAAGACAACATATCCATCATCAGGGTAAGTAGCATCAGCACCTTCGGAAAATGCGGCGACAATGAAGAAGGGCGAAAATGCGTCGTTCTTTGAAGAGGGCTTACCAGCGCGTAATCTTTGTGTGCCATAATAAGCAATAATGTCTGTACCGCCAGTTGCATAATCTTCGGGATTAACCAATCCGTTACTTGTGGCTGCGAAGTTGTGAACCTCGTTGGTGAGGCCGACCTGTATAGCCGACTCACCCTGTGCACCGTCTGAAACTCTCATCAACGTTACTGTGTCCCAGAGGTCTAAGTCTTCAACCTCCACAGTAATGGTGAGGGATGAGCGGTCTCCAAAATCTCTTTCTCGTATCTTTGCCATCGAGCCACCGGGCCCAAGGGGTATTACGAAGGTGGGATCATCGCTGGTCCACTTATATACGGGTGCATCAACGTTTTGAACTTGAGGTATTAAATTAATTTCCTGTCTGATTGGGGTCGGATCACCACCAGCATCGAACTTAAAAAACAAACTATTCGCAGTTAAGGTCAGGAGCTTGGCACCCTTGATTTCTTCAAGGTCTTCTAGGGTAAGATTCTCTAGGCCCGAACCATCTCCCGCAAACGATGCGGCTTCGATACGACCAGTATTTTGGTTAATGGTGGCAACGGAACCATTCTTGTTATCGCCAATGCGGAGGGTTCCTTCGGCATTATCAACATCCAAGGTATATACGTTATCGCCAGTGCCATCGTCAATAGAAATCTTACCAACAACAAGTTCAGGTATTCTAGTTTGTTTAGCCATGCCTATAAATAGTCGTTTAGAGAAGATGAGCGTGTCTTATTTCACATGTCTTCATTTTCTGTCGCCGGCCAGACGCCCAGACATCGCTTTGCCAAAAGACAATGACATCATCATCTTCAACTTTGATGACAATGCCCACTCCCACGATGCTTTCAAATTCAGGCATCCCATTATCAAGCTCAACCATATCGCCCAGCGCGAAAATTTTGTCATACTCATCAAAGCTTTGGTGCATGACTATAATTAATACACCCAACAGCGGAACGGAAATTTTTTTTATAAAAACCTAAAACCGCTTGGCCGTAATTTTTTTATTAGCTAATTCTTTAAAATGGTTATTTTTCCAAAAACAGGAGTGTCATCACCGGTAACATGCTTCACTTCAATCATAGCACCAACTATAGGCCGAGCATTCAAAGTGTCGGCAGACCTTTGCATCCACTTGTCTCGAAACTCATCAAGGCAGCTTGGCAATTGGTAATCGCACCAAAAGAACATATCCTTATCGGCATGCTCAAAAACGCAAACGGCATGAGCAGACATACGTCCATCATCTATGCCCTCCATGCTATAAAAACAAAACCAAGCTCTCTTGGCCAAGCCATTCTTTAAAAGTGCAGTGCACCAAAAGATTGCATGGTCATCGCAATCACCAAACTCCAATTCGTTAGCTGCATTGTGCGCCAATTTGCTCGGATGGGTCAAATAGTCTAGCTTGCCATTTAACGGGTCTTTTCGATATCGCCTACCCCATCCATAATCATTTGGTATTTGTTCAAAAGTTTGGTAGTATCTCACCTGCGTAGAATGAATTTTTGTAAGTTTCATGGTGAGTGTGTACCACCACTTAACAAAACAAACAAACCGATACGATTGGATTATAAAAAACTTTTTAATACCCGGTATGATATGGCTTAACAAGTTCCACTTCATCGCAGACTCTCCCAACGCTATCAACGCTGTTATTGTAAATGGTGCCATCACAATATGTTTTTACTTTCCACCCTGCCTTAGACAGATATGGATCAGATATGACAATACCAAGACGCTTCTTAGAAGAAGTGCTCTTATACGAAATCAATTCGCCTTTTTTAAATTTTACCATGAGTAAATGCCTTTCTTCCTCTTACCACATATCACAAAGGGAAAGAGAATAAATAAAATCGGGATTTCCGCCGAGACCATATATGCTTTCAACCACTTCGTTTTCAAGATACCCTCGAATATAATACTTTTTTGCCAAGCGTTGTGATCTCACTCCATTGAACTGCAGCTTAAAAAGTTTTTCGGCATCTTTAAAAAATATAACCGTAAAGTCAATTACGTCTTGGGGGTTCTCAGTGTGTTCGGATATAAAATACTTACCACTGAACCTGAGACTTTCATTAGTTTGAGTAATCTCCCAGTCACCAAACCATTCCGTGTTCTTTGGTAACGTCATGTATATCTTGGCAGCTTGTTCAAACCATTCGTCTTGGTGCTTATATACGTTAGTGTCTAGGTAGTGGATCATTGTTGAGTTTACGCCCGAAATCTTAAAGTCTCTCTAAGTAGTAGAAGGTTGTACT
>CEUI01063997.1_pt1 | contig 11314 bp, 4 predicted proteins | sample 531411 | NCBI WGS metagenome assembly CEUI01 (sample SAMEA2622841, study PRJEB7988) | marine metagenome | isolation source: saline water (ENVO:00002010), including
GTTTCTTTTAGATGGAAAGAAGACCCTAATAATAATGTTTATACAATTAAAAACTTAGTAAGTGAAAATGGACATGTTAGATGGGCTACTCCGTACTCTGGGCCATTACACCCTGGTCCTGGAGGAGGAACTTCGGGGGCTAGTAATGTGGATTATCCAAATGATTTTGGCTCATATAAAGGTCAAGGTAGTCAAGACTGGCAAGATAACCGTGAGGTTGCCGCTCAATTATCTCCAAATTTTTCACAAGAATGGCAAGTTTCAGCAATTGATAAAAACAATGAAGGAAATGTACCTTGGAATCCAACTGGTAGTTTAGGACCTATAAGTACAGGTTTAGAGTTAACAATATCAGCTGCAATAGCTGGTACAGTAACAGGTGATGATCCAAAAGTATATGTAGCTAGTTTACAAGCAACAAACACTATAGATGGCGAGATACACACTCTTCAAGAAGGCATGATATTAACTAGTCACTCTAATGGTGGTACGACTTACAATGGTAGTCAAGCAAGAGAAGAACTTTTAATATGGAAAATTGAAAAAGATAGTTCTATAGATAGATGGAATATACATTTAACTGGATATAGAACGCCTATGTGTAAAGCCGCTATTACTTATATACCAGGTACATACGCGCATGATTTTTACACTACACAACCAGCATCTGGTCAAAATATGGTGTTTAAACAACCTAAACTGAATGGTTATAATCAGTATTCTTGTAATAGAATAAATCAACATATACGGTGGACGGCTGCTATGACCAATACTGGGTATTACGATGTATCATCTTACGTTACAGCTGAACATGATGACTCTAGAATACCTAGAATAATGCCAGTTTGTTACACTTTTCAATTTGTAGAAGAGATAGAAAAAGAACCTGGAATGCCTGTTAATCCAGCTGTGTGGGAAACAGAACCTAAAGAAACTCAAGAATTAGATATATACTACGAGGCTAGTGGATATAACCCAATGGTATTAAGTGAAGAAAATAAACATATAGCTATACCATTAGCGTCTACAGTGGTTCCTTATGGAAATACATTTGAAAGTGTTTTTGCAAATTCAGATGTTAAAGTAACGCAAGTAGAGCAATCTATCGGTTACTCTCCTTTATGGTATATACGTTTTGATTCAAATATTTTTTATGGTAACATTACTGGTAGTAGCTATTTACAACCAAACGATGAATTAAAAATAACTAAACCAGATGGTTCTAGTATTATTGTTCAGGTTGTAAGTCCTCCTGGGTTTACTTGGAATTATAATACCGTACCACGAAATTACGTTTATGTAGATCCTAATCAGTATAATAATAAGTATATTTTATCTTGGCATAATTGTTTTGCTTTTGGAAATGGTGTTGAATCAGATAGAATAAGAGATAATTTTAATCTACCTTTTATTTCTAATGGAGTAAAAGCTTCTACGACAATTCCTTTTCCTTCAGATGGTGAAGAGCATAGAAAATATGGTTTAATATATTCTGGTTTATATAACTCTATTTCGGGTGTAAACAATTTGAATCAATTTATATCAGCAGAGAAAATAACTAAAGATATAAATCCTATATACGGTAGTATACAAAAATTACACTCAAGAGACACAGATTTAGTTACGCTTTGTGAAGACAAAGTATTAAAAATATTAGCCAACAAAGATGCGGTATTTAACGCAGATGGCAATCCTCAATTAACAGCTAATCAAAATGTTTTAGGGCAAACAGTACCTTTCGTAGGGGAATATGGTATATCTAAAAATCCAGAATCATTTGCTTCAGAAGCTTATAGAGCATATTTTACAGATAGAGTTAGAGGAACAGTTATGAGATTATCTAAAGATGGCTTAACACCTATATCTGATCATGGTATGAAAGATTGGTTTAGAGACAATTTATCTTTAGGCGTAACTAATTTGTTAGGCGAAAATAATCTCGCTTCAGAAGATAATTGGAATATGGCTGGTAACTTTAGAATAATAAATGGTGAAGCTATTTTAGGTTACTACAACGATCAACCTGGACATCCTAAGTTTGGTAAACCATCAAGCATGAGAATGCATGATGTGTTAGAAATTGGCAAAACTTATAGGTTGCAGTTTGATGTTGTAGAGCATAGTGGATATCAAAAATATTCTCAAAATAGTGGTGAATATAGTTCAATAACTATAAATAATTCTCCACCAGGAACTTGGCAAGGTGTTGGTGATATGACTAACAGCAATACAGATGGTGCTTATGTTAACGTTACTTGGGTTGCTGAAAGAACAACTTTTGATCTCTTACAATACCAAGTGACAACCACAGACTCTTCTGGCACGAGAACGTATGACGGTATTAGCATTAGTCAATTTATGGCTAACTTGGGATATGTATCTGGATCTGGTTCGGGTTCTACTACTACTGGTGGTGGCGCACAGGTTCAAACATGGGGCAATTCTCAAGCATATTTAGGGATTGTTAAAATTAAAAACATAATTGTACAAGAGGTAGTAAAAGAAGATTTAAAGATAATTGGTAGTTATGATGACAGACAAGACGAATATAATGTTACTATTCACGGTGAAGATTTAAACACAGTTTCATTTAGAGAAGATATAAGGGGTTGGGTGAGTTTTAAATCGTTTATACCAGAAAATGGTTTAAGTTGTGCAAATGATTATTATACTTTAAAAAACGGTAAATTATGGCAACACCATGTTCCAGGTATAAATAGAAATACTTTTTATAACGAATTTACAAACTCTACTTTTAACGCAATATTAAACGACGCGCCTAGTAGTATAAAATCATATCACACATTAGAATATGAAGGTAGTCAGTCTAGAATTGAGGGTGTTAAAACAATAAAAGTCACAGGGGTAGAATTTTATAACAGCAATGATGGTAGATATTTCTTTTTTGAAGAACAAGAAGCTAATTCTTTATTTTCTCAGGCAGATTGGCATGTTGTAGTTGGTTCAACTTCTGTTCCTCCTACAGTTGAAATGAAACAATACCGAAACAATATACTTATTCATACTGGTTTAATGTTACTTTGGAATAATGATTATTTGGGAACACAACCAGCTTCACCTTCTGGTGGACCAACAAAAGGTTTTGGAAGAAGAACAATGTCTGATGGAAGTTGGGGCACTGCTTCTAACCCTGGTGATTTTGAAGTTGGAGATATTATAACAACACAATTACAAGAAGATAGTGTCGACCACTTTAATTCTACACCAACAGACGGTTGGTATGTTAGCGGTGTAAAAACTAATAACGAAGAAGGTAGTTTACTTGAGTTTATAAAGAAAGAAGGTAAATGGTTTAATTACATTAAAGGTGTTAACACTATATCAACAAACGATGAACTTAACGATTATAGTAATGTTGATTTTGGATCATTTGACATTCAAGGTTTAGGAATAATTGAAAATATTAGTAACAACAATATAACTATTAGTGGGGATTTAAATACTTCTATTCAAATAGGTGATGTTGTTTATTATGAGAAACCTACAGTTGTAACAGGTGGAACGCTTGGTTTTACAAGATTAGATTCTAATCAGTTGGAAAAAGCTGGTGTAGTTACTAATATAAATAATAACACTATAACTTTAGATGATAGTGGAGCGTTACCAACGAAAAATGATTACTGTTTATTTGTGAAAAACCAGGTGGTAAATATGAATGGATTATCTGGTTACTACGCAGATATAATGTTTGAAAATAATTCTAAACAAAAAGCTGAGTTATTTGCTGTTAGTTCAGAAATAACAGAAAGTAGTAAATAATAAAATATGGAAAAAGTAATAAAAGATTTTAACATAGATACTTCAGATATATCACTTAGTGGTGCGTCTAGAAGTTTTATTATAACTGGCGATGCTGGGGCTAAGTTTAGTTTGTTTGCAACTCAAGAAACTTCAAATACGCTATATTATTATAATTTTACAACTAAAGCTTGGCAACTTAGACAAACTGAACTTAATGTTGAAATGGTTGGTAGTAGTTATGAAGGAACTTTTGATTTTCCTGTATACAATGGAGCTATAGATATAAATATATTTTTATTAGCAGACGCACAATCAAACACTGTTCATGCTCCATATATAGAAGTATTAGATTCTAACAATAACGTAGATATAAATGCTTCTTCTGGATCTAATTCTTTAATATTAAGAAAAACATTTGCTCAAATAGCAGATGGAACATTGACAATTAGAACGGCCTCTCCAAATACCGCAGCTGGCTTTGTGTCGGCAAATTTCGGTTCAGACACTTTTACCATACCAGTTGGAAATCCTACGCACGAAATTCCTTTTAGTATAACAGTAGGCGCGCAAGCTGGTAGCGTTTTAAAAATAGATAGACAGCCCTTGCCTTCGGATTTTTATTATCAAACTAGCAATAGAGATATAAGCGCTTTTGATAGTAGTAATATAATAACAGGTGAAGATCCTTTTGACGCTGGGCAAACCGCTAGAAGTACTGGTAAAACTGTAGATGGAGCTGTTACTAATAGCAATACTATTACTATGGATGATGACGTTGGCTCTTTTTGGGTTGTTGGCGACAGAGTCACGGGTAACACTGAGCTGGATGCCAAAACAGGTGTTAATGCTGTGACTATAACAGCTATTAACGTTGGTAGTAATGCTAAAGTATTTACAGTATCAGAAGCTGTAACAATATCTGATGGTGAAACATTAGATTTTACAGAACCTTATTACTATAGATGGTCAATAGATAATACCACTGATTTAGCAGAAGGATCTACTATAATTGGTACTAACGCTGTTGCGGGTTCTGTTATCTCTCCATATAGAAGGTTTGAAACCATTTTTCCAGATACACCCCAAGAACAAATCACAACTATAACCTCTATAGATGCTATAACAAATTCTGGATTGCAATCTGTAACATACGCGGGTAAAATCAGAAGTGTAGTGGAATTAGGTCAAATAGTATTCAACTTGCCCCAACCGTTGTCATTAGCGGGTGATACCGTTCAATTTTATAACTATGGTCCTGATTTAATAAACTCGTCTTTAGGCAATAACGGTGCTGGTAGGATGGCTGATCGTACTCTTGATATAGAATTTACAAATTTAAAAGCTGAAATGACCAAACCAACCACCACCACCACAGCTGCGGTTGTTAACAATACACTTGTGCCAGTTGCTCTTGGACATGGGATTATGGATGATGTTAGCACTGTGAGTTCTATAAATATGGATAGCTCTGCAGCAGACCCAACAGTAACAAATATTGCTGGTTATAGTAGTACCACAGCAACATTAACATTGAGTTCTGCTCAAACCTTAGAAAATGGAGAGTCAATAACAGTTAATGGATCTTGTAGAACGATAACGATAACTGGTAATATAAAAGTAAACAATATGATAGGAAATCAAAGTATATTTTTAGATGTAGAAAAGTTTGTAACAGGTGTTACAATATTCTAATTAAAGTAAAAAAACAGCGAAAACTGTAACTATACTTATAATTAAATAATATATTATGAGTAACAATTTAACAGTTCGTAATCTAAAAAAAGATGATTATGATTTTATAGCAAAGTGGTGGAAATGGTGGAGATGGAAAGTTATACCAAGAGAAATGCTACCAGAAAACGGATTAAGTGGGTTAATGGTAGAAAAAAATGGAGTTAGAATAGTTTCGGCGTTTATTTACATGACAAATTCTACCGCGGCAATATTAGAATTTATAGTATCTAATCCGGATTATAGAGAAAAAGATAGAAAACAAGCAATAGAACTTCTTATATGCACAGCGGAAGAGTTTTGCAAAGGGTTAGGTTGTGATCATATGTTTAGTATAGGTAGAAATAAACATTTGATACAAACACATAAGAATTTAGGATGGAATGTAGACAAAGCTTCATCTTATGAAATAATGAAAAAATTAAAATAATATGGGAACACTTTCAACGGCAATAATGGCTGGATCAGCGCTTATGGGTATGAGCAACGCGTCTAAAATGCGTAAAATGTCTAGGGCACAAGCGGCTCAAGCTTTAAAAGAAAGACAAGAACAACAAGCTAGACTAGACGAAGAAGTGGCTAATTATAGGGCTATGAAATTTACAAATCCATATGCTGACATGGAAAATCCATTTGAAGACTTAAGAGTAGCTACTGGCGCTGCTGAATTTCAAGCTCAACAAGCAGCACAACAAAGAGCCGATATACTTGGTCAGTTAAGAGGCGCTGCTGGAGGTAGTGGCATAGCCGCGCTAGCACAATCATTAGCAAATCAAGGCGCTTTACAAGCGCAAAAAATATCAGCGGGATTACAACAGCAGGAAGTTGCTAACGAATTAATGGCAGCTAAAGGAGCTAGCGCTATTGACTTACAGGAAAGAGCTGGTGAAGCTATGTTACAACAGGCTGAATCTGGAAGGCAAGCAACAATACTAAGTATGCAATACGGCCAGGCTGCTGGGGCAAACAAAAATTACCAACAATCTTTATTAAACCAAAGACAAGCAAACATTGCAGCAAATCAAATGATGATGAGTAGTATGAAATCTTTAGCTGGTATAGATTGGGAAGGAATGGGTAGTGGTAATCCTGGGTTTGAAGCGGGGGTTGAATTTCCAACAAACCCAGCACTTGAAGATACTTTCACAGACACTAGCGGCGTAACTTGGCAATTTGACGGTCGGGAGTGGGTAAAAATGTAAAAACAAATAAATAAAATATGGCAACAAAAGGAGGGAGTTTATTAGGAAAAGCAGACGCAACATTGTCGAGAATGTCTTATTTAGAGGCAATGGCAGATGTTACACCTGATTATGGTAAGGTTTACCAAGCAGAGGCTTTAAACCAAGCGTTATTTCAAAAAGGTATTGAAGATCATTTTAATACTCTTCACGCTGATTATAATGCTTTAGGTGATGAATTAAAAGAAGCAACTACAGCTATGATGGCTAATTTATCAGCTGGAACAACTCCTGATGAAGCTGGTATGGAAATGTTTAATAATGAGCTCAATACTCTAAGAGAAAGATTAAAAGCCGCTCCTAAAGGAAAGAAAGGTGATTTAGAAAGAGCTAAAATAAGAGCTGAGTTAGGTAGGTTAAAAAACTCAACAGAAGGAATGGATCAAACATTAACCACTCTAGGTACAATGATTGAAAACGATCAATTTGATGCGTTAGCTACTGGGCAAGATTTACCATTATTATTAGCTATATCAAAAGGTGAGGCTACTAAAAAAATAGAAAATGGAAATTTAGTTTATTCTATACCAAACCCGGCTGGGGGAGATGATATAACTATGACCCAACAAGACCTAAAAGAAGCTCTTGTTTTAAAAGACCCGAAATTTACAAGTGAGTTTAACAAAATACACGCTGGATTTAATGCTATTGGAAAACAAAAGGGTACAACTTGGGAAGAAAAAAGACAAGGGGCTGTTAATTCATATGAAAATATATTTACAACAAAACATGCTTTTGCAACAACAATAAGTAACAAGCAGGGTGGTATGGACCATTCTTTTTTAGAAGCTTTGACTAGTGGTAAAAGTGATGTTATTTATAAAACTTTAATGGAAATGGGAAGTGAAGAAAATTTTTATAATGGTTATGATGTGGATCAAGACGGGGACGTTGATGCTCAAGATTTTGCAAATCCTGAAAATGGAGCAAAACTAATAAACGCTTTAACAAATATAAAAGATAAAGAAAATTTTGATTTCCAAACAGCTAAAAAAGTAGCGGCAGAATTTTACGCTGATGGTTTAGCAAAATCTGAATTTGATGATGGTACTAGATTGCGAAAAACAGGAGGTGGTGATGATGACGAAAAACTAGAAGGATTTGATAAATGGCTCAAAGGCGTAGGTAGTGGTACAAATTTCGGAATAACACCAAGTAAAGGAAAAATTGGTAATTGGTACAATAAATCTAGTATAAGAGACATATACACCGATATGTTAACTGGTAAATTTTCTTTCGAAGGATTCTTATACACTTTTGAAAATGGAGTGTGGAAAGGAGAGGATAATAGGCCAAAATTAAAAAACGGAAAAGATAATCCAAATTTTGGTAACATTGAAACAATAGGTAACCAAGAGACTTTTGTGAGAAATAAACTTAATCAACGTAATAGCGTTTGGACACAAGCGGAAATAAGTAGCGATTTTGAAGAAGTTGATTATAAAACAGGGGAGACAAAAAAAGAAAAAGGCGGAAAATACGGTAGTTCAGATTGGGACGAAGGTGGAACGACAAATATTAATATTGACACTCTTATTGGTGATGATATAACTATTGCTGAAAATTTAAACAAACAAATGCCAACTGGAAATTTAAATCCAATGGGTTATAAATGGAGTACAGATGGTAGTTGGTCGGAAGAAGTGTTTTTATTAGACGCAAATAATAATAGAATTTCTTGGGAAGAAATATTTGGTACAGGATATAATCATACATTTAGAAACACGGATAAATACGGACGAAAAGCGCGTGGTTCAAATATCCATCTTAGCACAAGTTCAGAAAGCTTAAATGATAAAAGAAACGAAATGCAACTTATGCTTGATATTTTGAAAAGAATAAAATATACAACTACCGATGGAAAAGCAACTAATCTTTATGATAACTTCCAACCATTAGGAGCGACGAGTGGTGGTGATACAAGCGGTATAAATACAAGTGATTATTAACAAATAATTAAACATGAACGAACAGGCTTTAAACGATGCTTATCAATTATTTACTGGTGCTGGTTATACTGGCTCTAAAGATAATTTTTTAGCACTAATTAACTCAAACGAACAAGCATTTGATGATGCTTTTAATCTTTTTGCTGGAGCTGGTTATAAAAAATCTAAGCAAGATTTTTCTAATTTATTAGGTTTGGGAAAGCAAGCAGGCTCGACGGGAGACCCGACGATGAGCCAAGAAAGTATGGGGTCACAATTGGACGATGGTTCTTCGGAATCACAAGACGGTAGTTGGTTTAGTAATACTTGGTTTGGCAGAGGTTGGGCCGCTGCTAGTACAACTGGTGAAGCAGCCGATCTTTTAATGGAACGCTCTAATGTAGACATGGAAACTATCCGGGAATTTATTAAAGCAAAAGAAAGCGAAGCTAGAGCACATGTTCCATCTGAAAGAATGCAAAAGTTTCAAAAGCAATACGAGAAAGAGGGTAAAACTTGGTCTGCATTTTTTAGAGGCGTAGGAAGAGACCCAAAATTAATGGCTGAATTATTTGTTCAGTCTTTAGGCACTCAACTAGGCACAGCTTTTGATAGTGATGAAGCTAGAAAAGCAACTGCTATTGGCGCTGGTTCTGGAGTTGCCGCTGGATCATATCTTGGTTGGGGTGCTCTTGGTACTGGTTTCGCTGGTGCTATGGGTGGTTTAGCAACATCAATGGAAGCCGCTTTAACATTTGGAGAATTAATAGAAGAAGAATTAAAAAAGGAGGGTAAAGAATTTACAGACGTAAATATTAAAGCTCTTTTAGAAGGTCCTAAAGGAAAATCAATAAGAAACAAGGCAATTGGTAGAGGTTTAACAATTGGTGGTGTAGAAGCGCTTACAGGTGGTATTGCTGGTAAAGCCACTACTTTAGCCGCGGGCGCTGCTATGAAAGCGGGTAAAACAGTTGGTAGAGGAGGTAAAAGATCTATGTTGGCTGGTGCCACGGCTGGTACTAGTGTTGAGGCTGTTGGTGGTGGTTTAGGTGAGGTTGGTGGTAGATTAGCTGCCGACCAAGAAATGGATCCTGCTGAAATTGGATTTGAAGCTATAACAGGTACAGTAACAGCACCTGGAAACGTTGGTTTAGCCTTATTAAAACATAAAACACCTGTTTACAAATTAAACGGTAAAGAAGTTACTTACAACGAAATGAAAGATTTTGTTGATACAGCTGACGATATAGATGTTGCTATGGCTAATATAAAAATGGAAAATGATCTCACTGGATTAGATGCTAAAGCAAACGAAAAACAACAAAGAGCTATATTAGATTCTCAAATTGATAAAAAAATTACAGATAAAAAAGATAGAGAAGCTTTATATGTGTTGGCCCAAAAAAGAGATAATGCAAAATGGGATCTTAAAAAAGAAGGCGTTAACCAAGTACCTGGTGCTGAAAAAGCTTTAGCAGACATTGAGTCTCAGATTAATGATATAATAAGTAAATACGAAGGGGCAACCGATGTTGCCGCGACACAAGAAGCTGCTGATGTTAGAAAAGCAAGAAGAGATATTAGTATATCGGACACTATTGCTTTTGCAGAAGCTGCTGGTGAAAAGCTTGGTAAAGATGTACATGTAACCGATGATGGTATTAGCGCTCAAGATTTGTTTAATAAAATTAGAGAAGAGCATAATAGAAACGCTGAAGAGCATAACAAAAACAATCCAGATGACCAAATAAAACTTATAGAAGACCAAGATGTTACTGAGGGTGATGGTTTTATAGTAGGAGATTCTATTGTTATTAATAAAGATGTTGCGGGAAGAACAGGGGCTATATCTGTTGGATCACATGAGGTGTTGCATGCTGTTTTAGCTAAGCACATGAAAAGTTTAGGTGAAGAAGGTAGAATAGACCTTGGTAAAAGTTTCATGGGTGTTTTAACAAAAACACAAGAAGCCGCTGTTAGAAAAAGATTAAAAGAAAGTTATGGTTTAGAAGGAGACGATATATTTGCTTCAGAAGAAATATTTACAGCATTTTCTGATGCTATAGAAAAAAACGAAATAACATTTAACGAAGGTGTTTTTGATAAACTTAAAAATATAATACAAGAAATATTAAGAAAGTTTAAAATTAATAAAGATTTTGAAAACGGCAGACAAGCTTATAACTTCTTAAAAGATTATAGTAAAAGCATTGAAAAGAACAAGTTAAGTTCTAGAGCTTTAGCTTTAGCTGGTGAAGGCGCTACTGTTACCGAAGGTAAATTATCAAAAACCGCCGCTGCTGCTGCAGCTATGGCTAGTGACGTGACTTCATATAGAGGTACACGAAGAGCTTTGGGTAAAAGAAAAGAACTTATTGATGAAATAAACGATTTACAAAAAGGAACAACTACTAAAGCTGACTTCCAAAAACCAGAAACATTTAATCCAGTATTTGAATCGTTACAATCTGGTGGCGCTATAAATAACTATATAAGAAGTCTTGGTATGAGTCCTGAAAAAACTCAAGAAACTATCGATGCTGTAACTGATCGTTTAATAAACTTTGATCCTGCTGCCAAAAGAAAAGATGGTACTATTATAGGACCAAGAGGTCTTGGTGAATTTATAATGGCTAATGTAGGTTTTGGTAA
>CEUI01046029.1_pt1 | contig 11278 bp, 13 predicted proteins | sample 531411 | NCBI WGS metagenome assembly CEUI01 (sample SAMEA2622841, study PRJEB7988) | marine metagenome | isolation source: saline water (ENVO:00002010), including
GTAAATGGTAATTGTTTAGTAGGTGAGATTAGTGTAGAGAGTGCTGCTGGACAAGTCATACTTAATCAGGCGTTTCAGGCAACTGTAGTAACTGTGCCAGAACAAAAACCTCTACCACCAGTTAAGTTAGATTTAGAGTTAGATATGATTAACAATTTATTGATTATATCTAAACCTAAAGAGATAGACGAAGATAATTATGAAAAGAAAATCAAAGCAGTTGCAGACGCATTAGATTTAGACTTTCTACAATTTGATGATTTAGAAGTTGATTACTTAGAAGAAGAAGAAGATTTATATGTAACAGGTTTAGATATAGATTTTTTAGAACAAAATTTTTTAGCAGATATTCTAAAACAAATCAATGAAGAACTTGCAAAACAAATGAGATCAGAATTTGACAAACAAAAATCAGTAGATGGTATAAAACTTGGTAAAGATCCTGAGACAGGTGTTATCATATTAGACGAAGACCCACAATGGGTCTGGATACGAGAAGACGCTTCAGGTTCTTATATAGAACTTAGATTAGACCAAGAGTATGGTTATATACTAAATATTATACAGAGCGAGTTTGAAATGTACGACTTTCAACTAGGAGGACAGGACAATGAGATCACTATTCAGCAGATTAATTAGAGAGAATGCTTTACTAGTATTCTTGTTGACTTTCTTATTGTTATGTTCTACTGCCACAGCAAATACTATTTACATATTACAATCAGGTTCTAATTTAGATTTAGATGTTGACCAAGACGGACAAAACAATGAGATTGAAGGTCTATATGGTAGTGGTGCTGCCATAGTATATGGTAGTAATAGTACAACTTCATTTACACAAACAGGTAACAATAATCAAATAAGAGTATGGTCAGATTCCTCATCAGGTAAAAGTATGACAAATGTTCAGACAGGTAATAGTAATATTAGTTTATCAGATAATCACGGACAAGATAATACAATGTCAACAACTGTAACTGGTGATAGTAATTATACATTTAACGAAATAGGTAATGGTGGTGATACAGATAATACAATTACAACAATTGTAAATGGCGATAGTAATAATGTAATCGCTGAAGTACAAAACGGTGATAGTAATGTCCTTGATGTACAAGTACAATCACAAAGTAACAACATTGTAAGACTTTATGTAAATGGTGATAGTAACAATTCTAAAGTATGGCAAGGTAAACATGAAAATGGTGATGTAGATAATAACGAAACAGGTGACAATGACGCATACTGGTATATTACTGGAAGTAATAACACAACAGCAAGTTATCAAACAGACGATAACAACAATGGTGGTCAATATACTTGGAATGATATAGACGGTAGTTCTAATACTATAGAGATTACACAGCGTGGTGCTTCAGATCATTATAGTTGGTTAGATGTAAATGGTAGTAATAATAATATAGAAGTAAAACAACGAGGTAATAGTAATAAACAAACATCAACAATTACAGTAGATAGTGGGCATACAGTAGATGTATTTCAAAGATATGGCGATCACACAGCAACAATCAATTTATCAAATGCTGGTGGTGGTTATAATTTAGACTTAGATCAAACTGATAGTTCAAACAGGTCATACTCATTGACAGGTACCTGTGCTAATTCTAATGGTTGTGGTGTTACAGTAACACAGAATTAATAAATACTAATATGAAGTATTTGACCCATTGGCTAACTGCCTTTGTAACTGTAGTCTTATTGACATATGTAGGTCTACAGGATCCAGGTTTCAAAGAAACACTAAGACTAAAATCATTTGACTATCTACTAACGAGTGAAGAAAAATCAGTTAGTGAAGATATCACAATCATAGCAATAGACGAAACAGCAATAGAAAAGTATGGTCAGTTTCCTTGGCCGAGGCATGTCTTAGCAGACATTATGGTCAAGTTACGAGTAGAGGGTGCTCAAGTTATAGTAGCACCTATATTGTTTAGTGAACCTGACAGAATGGGTTATGATGAAGACTTAGCAGAAATATTACCCTATCACATAGTCATTGCACAGGTGGGTACAAATCAAACAAATAAAAATGCCGTGCCACGAGGTGTTGCAAAGATAGGTGACCCATTAGACTTTTTATTTGAGTGGGGTGGCATGTTAGGTCCCATAGAGAAGTTTCACAACGCAGCTGGTGTTGGTGTTATAAACACGGCGCCAGAGATAGATGGCGTTATCAGACGAGTGCCATTATTGATGAAGATAGGTGAAGATGTTTATCCTTCAATTGCAGTAGAGACGATTAGAGTTGCAGTAGGCGACCCTAGTTATCAAGTAAAAGCAGATCAGAATGGTATCATTGCAATGCGTGTACCAGGTTACGATACAATAAATACTGATAAAAACGCTAGAATTTGGGTAAGGTGGAATAAAGATTTTAGGGTAGTATCTGCTGGCAATGACGAGGACTTCCACAAAGCGGCAGGTACAACTGTCATAATCGCTATGACAGCAGAGGGTTTAGGGGGTGTCATTGCAACGCCAACAGGCGAACAATATGATTATGTTGTTAGTGCAAATACATTACAGACTATACTAGATGGCGAGACAATAAAAAGATATGATTGGTTCTATGAATTAGTTATTGCATTTGCTCTAGGTATCATTGCAGTTGTAGGTATCAGATTTGTACCTTATTGGGTTATAGGTTTTGCAGTTGTATTTGTATCTATTACATTACCTGTCTATGCAGACTTATTTTTCAAACAAAACTTAATACTTGTAGATATAACATGGATGTTATTGACATTTATCATAGTAGCGTTTCATAGCACATTTTTGCGTTTCATATTAGAGTTTCGTGCTAAACAACAAATCAGAAAACAGTTTGAGAAATACTTAGACCCACGCCAAGTGGCGATATTAGTAAAAGACCCAAGTAAACTAAAACTAGGTGGCGAGAGAAAAGAAATGTCTTTCTTGTTTATGGACATTGTAGGTTTCACACCTATTTCAGAATACTATAAAAACAAAGATGATCCTGAGGGTCTTGTTTCAGTTATCAATGACTATCTAAACAGAATGAGTAAGATAGTATTAAAGAACGGTGGTACAATTGACAAGTATATGGGCGATTGTATCATGGCATTCTGGAACGCACCACTAGATTGTCCTAATCATGCAGAAATGGCAGTAAAGACATCTATTGAATGTGCTGAAGAAACAGATAAGATAAAAGAAGAATTTAAGGCAAAAGGTTTACCTGATATTAACATAGGTTCAGGTGTTAATACAGGCACATGTATTGTAGGTAACATGGGTAGTGAAATGAGATTAGACTATTCAGTTATTGGCGACGCTGTGAATTTGGCAGCCAGATTAGAGGCACAAACACGAAACTATAAAGATGAGAAAGGCAAAGTTACACCTACATTGTATTCATCTTATACGAAAGAACAATTGGTTGATATTAAATCAGTTGAAGTAGATAAGATAAAAGTAAAAGGCAAAGAAGAGCTGATTACGATTTACAAACCACAATAAGGAGAAACTATGACTAGACGAGTAATGATTAACACATATAAAAGGGAGAAAAAAATGAAAAACTTAAAAAAATTAATTAGAGTACAGAAATTTATAAACCTTAAAAACTTACAAGTCAGTCAAAGGTTGTCTGCCGCCTAACCAAAACTTTCTCTATAAGTTAAGTAATTAAATGTTTGATCTGGGGGCGTACTAGACTTTTGAGTTGAGAACGTTTGTGATTGATTTGCTACTGAGGTTGTATTGCCCCCTTGAACTACTGTTACAGGAACTCTATTTACATTATCATCCAACATCTGGTCATGTAGTCTGGACAGTTCCTCTGCTCTTGCCATCAATCTTGCTTCTTCATCAAAGTCATCTAAATTACCTGCTGTGTCAGCGTCTCTTTCCATTTGAGCTATTATATCTGATAATTGTTGTCTAGTCATTGTTGCTACTGGCGTACCATCTTCATTTGTCATTGCAAAATCTGTTTTAACTTCATCTGGTGTTGCCATATCAGGTTCACCCATTGAGAATGTGCCATCTTTGAAACTACCACCCTCAGCAAAGGCAGTTGCTGCCTGTTTTAATTCATCTGGTAAGAATTTGTATATCCAACCTAAGTACCCATCAGGTTTTGGTAATAGACCACCAATTGCGTTCATAAAGATATCACTAAAGTTAGGCAACTTAAATGATGGCAATGACGGTAAAGTCATACCAAATATCTCACCTGTTTCTGGATTGTAAACTTTATTTCTTAATTCAATTAACTTATCAAACATACCTGATATAGTTGGTAGTTCTGGTAATGCAAACCCAAATATCTCTGCTCTGCCACTTTCACTCTCACTAGGTTTTCTAAATATCTTTTTTCTAAACTCATCTACTTTATCAAATATTTCTTGCATTGTAGGTAGTTGTAATTTTTCTGCTAGATCAGTTACTAATGTTTTTACTGTATCAATAGGGTTGAAGATAGCACTAAAGATACTATTAAATGTTTCTACGAAACTAAAGTTTTTAAGACCTTCTTCAGCACCTGTAAACCCAAACTTACCTAGTACCCATGCAACGGCATTTTTTAAGAAGTCTAGTGGCATACCAACAAGTGAGTTAACAAGACCTTTTAGACCACCCTCAATACCACCCATAAGTTTGTCCATGAATGATGGTGGTGTTGTTGAAGTCATACCTGCAGGTCCCATAGTTGTCTCACCTTCAGCACCTAACACGCCATCAATGATACCTTTGATTGTATCAAAAGCGGCAATAACGATTGTGAATGGGAAGAATAACTTACCTAACATCTTTAAGAAACCACCAGTCTTACTAAAGAATGATGTAAATGAAGATATGACAGGTAGTTTTGTAACTGTCTTTGCTAAGTCTGTTACTGGTTTAAATATACCTTTTATTTTTGTAATTAATCCTGTTTCGCCAAATAATGATAGACCTTTACCACCTGTAAAGAAACGTGTAAGATTACGAGTACCTATTTCTAATGATATCTTAACTCTACGAATAAATCTGCCAATGATACCAGTCTTAGGGTCCATAAGATTATTGAACAATGCAGTCAACCCAACACCAAGTGCAGGTATACCTTTATATTCTTCTGGTTTAGGTCCGTTCTCGCCAAAGTCTTTTAATAATTTAAATGTTGCTAATACTCCTTCAAAACCTTTTGTAAGACCAACTACTGTATATGTAAGTATAGTTGTAAGTACAGGCATGAGTACGGGAAATAAGTTATCTTTGATGAATACAAATAAATCTTTTATAGCGCCAAACAAGTCAGTCATTGCGTCTTTAAATTTAGGATTTTGTAACGCTTTTAAAACTGCTAAGATACCTAAGAAGAATATGGCAACACTACCAACAAGTGCTTTTAAACCTGAAAGTGATTTAGCAAATACACCTGTACCTAAATCTTTACCATCAACTGCTTCTGCCTTCTTCTCACCCTCGTCAAGTAATCGTTGACGCTCTGCCTCATCTAATACTGCTTGTTGTTTTTTGAGTGCTTCTTCCTGAACACCAATAGATTTACCAAACTGCCTTGATAGAGATTGACCAAAAGACCTATTCTGTGTCTTAGCACTCTCTTTTACTGAGGTGATAATCTCCTGTGTATTAACTTTATCCTCACCCTGCTTTTGAACATGTTGTTCCTTGAGGGTAGATATTACACTATCAAAATTAGTTGGTTCTGCCATTTACTTACTTCTTCTTGTTTTGCATTGCTTGAGCACCAAAGAACGCCGCTACAATACCTGCAACAGCGATAAAATATACACCTGCCATATCGCCTAGTATTTTAGCACCTTGATCTAAACCTGCAACTGTCGCCACAACTATTGCGATAGGGTACAATAACATACCATATAGCGAATACCATGCCATAGTTCTTTGTGCGTCTCTCATAGCGTCAGCGTCTTCTAACTCTTTACGCTTAAACTCCATGTACATTTCATGCTCTTTATCAGACACTTTACCATCACCGTTGCTATCTGCTGGGTGTGGTTGTTGTACGATTACTTTTTCGTCAGCCATTTATACTCTCCCTTTTCTATTCGCCTCTCGTTGTTTTCTGTTTTCTTCTTTTAAATGCTCTTGCAATAAAGTCAGATAAACTTCACGCTCATAAGGTAACATATTTTCAAGTTCAGTAACAGAAATCCAGTTCTCATACATAACCATCTTAAAAATAAGTTCATAATAAGTCTCTAAATTAATATGCGAGAGGCATATTAAAAAAAACTTTGCATACCCTCTAGTTTATATTTAGCTTTTTTCTTTGTCTTAGGGTGCGTTAAAGTTACAGTATGCGATAACTTTGGCATTGTTGTGAAAAACTTTTGTATATTAGCGAATTGATCTTGTGTAAGATTTTCAATAAACTCTTGTTTTTCTTCCTTTGACAAATCAGCAGCTTCATATGTTTCTACGCCATTCTCAACCTGATAGATACATCTACTTGTCATATCTACAGCATCCTCTGCTGTAAGTTTATCAACTTTGATACCACTAAATGTTTTGATTGTAGGGTATCTCATAACAACTGACACACTATCTGTCAAGTTAATTTTGTTAGTGTGTTCTTCACTAACATGTACCTCTACCTTAGATAAGTCTACAGTAGTAGGCACTTTTACATCTTCGTCACCAGGGAAAGGTAAATTTAATTTAACTTTCTCACCTACTGCTTTAGAACGTATCTTTAAAAAGATGTATTCTAAATCAAATGACGGTAATGCATTTACGTTTACTTTACCAAACGTACAGGACTCTACAACATCAGCTACAGCGTCCATCATTTCACTTTGACCACCCTCTTGTGCTTGTAGAAGTATTTTCTCTTCCTTGACAAGAAAGGGTCTAAACTTTATTTTCTCATCTGTACTAGGTACAGTTAACTCAAATGTTTGAGTATTTAATTTTGGCAATGCCATTATATATCTCCTTTATAATATTAAAAAGTAAGTGGCGGGAATATCTTACCACCAAATACTTTACCTATAGGTATACTACGTTTCAATCCGTTGATAACGTCTCTACCTGTTCTTCTTAATTCAGGCGGTAACCCTTGTAAGAAACCACCTTCGCCAGGTTTCACTTCACCTGATGATAGACCACCAACTTTTCCAGTTGAGTCCACATCTAAATCAAAGTTTAACCAATCTCTATATGCAAATGTTATAGGTATTTTGACATACTGATTTGTAGAACCGTAGTCATAACTTATATCACCTATAATTGTAGGGAATGCTTCTCTTAGTCTAACACCATAAGTCGCCATATCTCTATCATTTGCCTCATCAAAACTTCCTAACTGAAAGATGTCAACACTAGCAGTATACTCTTTATAAAAGTTAAACATACCAGTTTGATGATTATACATCTGCTGTTGCCACATTTCAAAGAAGTTTCTTAATCTTAAAAACTTGTCGCCAATAAAACCTGCTTGTATGTCAGCATATTGTACCTGAGTAGGATATTTATATGGCGCTCCTGCAATACGATAAGGACTTGTATTAAATGTTCTTGCAGGCATTGTAATAGTCTCACACATTAACGCAACTTCTTTTGCCATTTCTGTATTCATGCCATATCTACCTGCAGGTCCTACTCCTGTTTCTGATATGACGCCCTCTTTGGCAGCGTTGCTTTGTTCGTTGATAAGTGATTGTAATATATCACCTGTAGGTAATGTTATGTTGACTAAAAATCTTGTGTTACGAGCAACACCCTCACCCTTAGATATTGCCGCTCTAAATCTGTTTATTGTAGTTTCAGGATTTGCTCTACTCTTTAATCTAGGATCACCTGGTATATTATCATATTCTCTACCACGTGGCAGACCTAATCTTATATCAAAAGGTCCTAATCTTTTACCTGCTCTGAATATTGCCATTAGATCATTCTCCTACTTTGTGAATATACTGTCTGGTCGCCTGCTTTTCTAAAGTCTTGGACAGGTAAGAATATGGCAGGCGCAAATTCATCCTCATCAAGTCTTAGAAACTTTGACGCTACTTGTCTTCTTAGATAATGTTTGATTGTTGGTTTAATCTGTCTAACATTTTTAAGTGCTCTGTAGTCGCCTTTAAAATCTCTTTGTTCTAAAGTTTCAAATAGTTTCATTCGTAAAGGTATTGGCAAGTAATGAAAGTTGATACCTAGAAACCCACCTGCTGCCGGTTGTATTGGCAGTACAAGAGGAAACATATCATAGTATGGTAATATCTCTTTGAGTTTAGGGTTGTATCTAAAGAAGTTTAGACCTCTAAACTGAGGTGTAGCAAACAGTTTCTTTTCTCTCATCAACTTGTTCTTAGTAATAGTGTCCATCATAGTCTTAACTTTACCACGATACCAAGTCAATGACTTGTCCATGTCTCCTGCTGCTTGCCTGATAGGTTCAAATGCTTTCGTTGCCATATTACTATTTATATACTAAATATGGATGATGAAGAAGAAGAAAAAGATTGGTAAATACACTCATAAAATCGCTGTTACAAACAAGTATAGACCATATAATCCTGAGAAATACAAAGGTGATCCTACTAATATTATCTTCAGGTCATCATGGGAAAAAATAGTAATGAAGTATTGCGACTTAAATCCTGCTGTGATTAAGTGGTCAAGTGAGGAGTTTTTTATACCGTATCGCAACCCATTTGATAGAAAGATACATAGATACTTTCCAGACATCTATATCAAGTATAAAGACAAACATGGTACTATAACAGAAACCGTGATAGAAGTCAAGCCTAAAAAGTATACGCAGGCACCTCGTAAACCTAAACGAGTAACAAAAGACTGGAAGTATACAACTGAACAGTACATTATCAATAAAGCGAAGTGGGACGCTACTGAAATATACTGTAAAAAGAAAGGTTATAACTTTAGAATTATTACTGAGGATGTTTTAAAACATTGGTCAACAATATCACCATTATAACAGATAAATAGTATTATGTCAAGCTTTGCACAACAATTAAGAAGTCGTCTATTTGGTGGTGTCCTAGAAGGTTCATCACAAGCATCAGCAGCTGCTGGTGTTGATCTATCCAGAAAAACTAGACGTAACACATCAACAGCACACTTAGATACTGTTAAAAGTCCTTACTCATTTGGTACAGTACAATATCCTGATGATCTAGGTACAGCAGAGTTTGGTCACTATATTATGTTTTACATTTATGAAGTTGCAAAAAGTAAATACGCAGGACCACAAACAGAAACAAGCGAAATATTTGTAGACAGACCACCACAGTTTGGCGGTGGGTTTACAAAGACTATACAGAAATCACATAAGGCAAAAGAAGGTATTACATCATCTTCTCAAACAACGCAACCACTTAAAGGTGCAGAATTAGCAGAAAGAGGTAAAGAAGTATCTATCTCAGGTGCATTGAAAAGAAGTGGTAGATTAAAACGTACAAGTGATGTTATATCACTATACATGCCACCTAACTTTAAGACAGGTTACAAAGCGAACTACAAAAACTCAGAAACAGGTTTAGCAGGTGTACTTGGTCAACAACTTGCAGAAGCAACAAGTGTTGATACAATGTTACAACAACTAGGTGATACTGCCACATTCAATACAATTATGAGTGCATTAACAGATACATTAACAATGAAGTTAGCAGCAGGTGCCGCTGACTTAGTATCTGGTGGTGATTTAGAGGGCGTGTTAAGAAAAGGTCAACAAAAGGCACTTAACCCTGCTGTAGAGGCAATCTTTCAGTCTGTAGATTTAAGAACATTCAACTACTCGTTTAGATTTACACCAAGAAGTGAAAACGAGGTGCGTACAGTAGATAACATTATCAAGTTATTCAAGTTTCATATGTTACCAGAGCGTGTACAGAATGAAGCAGTTGGTAGACATCTAATATTCCCTAGTGAGTTTGAGATATACTACATGTTCCAGGGTGTAGAGAACCAATGGTACCCATTTACTGGCGCATGTGTATTAACAGACATGGAAGTAACATACGGTCCTGGTGGTGAAAGTCAACACTTTAGACCAGTAGACGGCAGTCCGCCACCTACAGAAATCAACATGTCATTAACATTTACTGAGACTGAGATTATGACTAAAGAAAAAATTGTAGAAGGATTCTAATGAAGTACAAAGAGTTTAGACATAAGTTAAAAGAAGTCGCAGATAGTAAAGTTGATTTGTTTTTAGAGACAGATAAACAGTATATACTGAAACAAGACAAAGAAGATTACGAGAGAGGTCTACTTGTCAAGTTAAACGAAGAAGGAAGTTATCTAGTAAACTATTGGGCAGGCAAACCAGAACCATATCCTATAGAAGTAGTGATTGATGGCAAGTCTGTAAAGAAGGACGCAGTAGATATATTACTTAAATTTCATCCTAAGAAACCAGAGGTAGAATAGTGTATTTTCAAAAGTTTCCCACATACGAATATGATCTACAGGACAACGATAAGAGAACACTTATAACAGATATTCTCAGACGTGTCAACCTTAGAAGTAATGTCAAAGCAAATACTTTGATATTTGACAAGTATAATGTACAAGATGGCGAGACACCTGACATTGTTGCGAGTAAGTATTATGGCAATAGCATGTATCATTGGGTTATTGTAACAATCAATAACATCAATACAAGATATGATTGGCCGCTAGATCAACAACAACTATCTCAATTCGTCAACGATAAGTATTCAGACCCTAATGGTACGCACCACCACGAGATAAGTGCGTCATCTGGTGATACAACAAAGAAATTAATTGTGTCAAGTGATACAACTGGCGCAGTCGCCATAACTAATTATGAACATGAACAAACTGTAAATGATAATAAGAGAGAAATACGTCTCTTAGATAGAGCATATGTTGCACAATTTCAGGAAGAGTTTGAGAAACTAATAAAAAGGTAACCTGAATGAACCAAGCAGGTGATTACAAACTAGAGAGCATTATCGTACATAGCGCAAGCGGACCTATTGACATCAAGTCATTGATGGTAGAGTTAAATGTGTACGAGAGCATATTCAGTCCTGCAATCTATGGCAACATAGTAATTGCTGATAGTGCAAATCATATACAGAATATGCCACTCATAGGTCAGGAAGAGATAGAGTTTAAGATCAGAATAGACGATAATCCTGACAACGAAACGATAGATTTTAAGACAAGGCGTGCCAGAATATACAAGATATCAGATCAAGTGCGTACGGCAGAAAGACAACAGGTCTACACACTACATTTTACTTCGCAAGAAGCGATAGAAAATCAGCGT
>CEUI01009984.1_pt1 | contig 11274 bp, 15 predicted proteins | sample 531411 | NCBI WGS metagenome assembly CEUI01 (sample SAMEA2622841, study PRJEB7988) | marine metagenome | isolation source: saline water (ENVO:00002010), including
TACGAAATCAGGGGTTAATTTATTGGAAATTTTAAAATCAGTTTTAGAGAACGTTAACTCTTTTCTATTTAACTCTAATACAGTCTTCCATTTCTTTTTATTAAATATTTGTAACTCTATCCCCTCTGAGTCTTCAAATTTTTTAGGTATAGATATATTAAATCCAGAATTTAAAAAGTTTTTATTCTTGTAGAATTCACCTACATCTTTTCTTTCTCTGCCAAACACGGAGGAAAAAGATTCTTTACCCTTCGAAAGTCTTACCCCCTCTATTTTAATGGAATTAGAAGCACACCACCCAGATATATTAATCTCCTCATTTTGACCTTCGATAGAATCAATATGCAGCTTTACGTCCTTTATTAAAGTATCATGCATAATACTTAATAGTCTTTTCCAAGCCTTTTTCTAGATTTATTTTTGATTTCCATCTTAGTTCTTTTCTTATTTTTGAGCTATCTATTGCGTATCTGAAATCGTGACCGGGGCGGTCTTTAACATATGAAATATAATCCTTTGGCTTCTTATTTAATATTTTACAAATGGTCATAATTATTTCCAAATTAGTTTTTTCACAATCAGAGCCAATTAGATAAGTCTCACCTATCTTACCCTTTTTTAATACTTTCCATACTCCAGAACAGTGATCGTCAACATATATCCAATCTCTAACCTGATCGCCTTTACCGTAAACGGGTATTTGCATTTCGTTTAAAAGCGAATCAATAATCACTGGTATAAATTTTTCTCCATGTTGTTTTGGACCGTAATTATTACAGCAGTTAGATATAGTAGCTTTTAATCCATGCGTATTAACGTAAGATTTTACCAAGAAATCTGAGGCGGCCTTTGTTGCTGAATATGGGTTTTTGGGATCATAAGGAGTTTCTTCCGTGAATTTTTCTCCATCTTTCGCAACCCCATAAACTTCATCAGTTGAAACATGATGGAACCTTGCTTTGAATTTTTTTGCGGCTTCTAGTAATGCGTGAGTACCGACAACATTGGAATCAACAAACTCTTTTGATCCTTTAATGGAATTATCAACATGAGACTCAGCTGCGAAATGAACAACATGAGTAATGTCATGTTTATAAAAAGTATCATATGTTTTACTGTAATTTGATAAATTATATTCTTCTAGGATATACTTTGGGTCTTCGTAAAAAGAATTTGTGTTGTCTAGATTAGCTGCATAAGACATGCAATCTACATTAATTAATTTATTAATTTCTTTTTTGTTTATAACGTGCTCTATAAAGTTCGAGCCGATAAACCCGCATCCACCTGTAACTAGTAAGTTCATAAATTAATCTTTCAAATCTTTAAAACAAGTTCTCCATTTTTTGGAAAAGTATTTACTTACCAATTCTTCACCCTTCCGTATATCTCTTAGGGCAACAATTTTCATTTTATCATTAGGTAAGTCTCCGACTTTTTTTATATTTGGGTTTTCCGAGTGATTGTAGAATGGTAAACAACCACTTCCTCCTGCCCAAGTTTTTTTATCATCGCTCCAAGTAAAAAGGTGGGGGTTCTCATTTCCGTCTACGTTATTTAATCTATACATAATCCCCGTCTCTATGACTTCTCCCTCTTTAAAGTCCGATTCAGCGAAAACGCCTAGACCATAAATAGATTTTCCAACATAAACTTTGTGACAATCTATATATCTTTTCATTGTAATAACTCTTTTAAGTGGGTTGCGTTAAAGTAGATGACAAGTAAGTATACAATAATAGAGTTTATAACAGCAAATTCTACGATTTTTTCTATTACGTTCTCTCCTCCGCTTTTTATATTGTCATGTTCAAATAAAGCTTTTTGATATGTAAAGTATCCTAAAAACACGAACAAGCTAATTAAACAGGCTCCCACTGAGTACGTTAAATCGCCTGTTATCGCCCACGTTACCACCCCGCAGTATGGAGCCATTAGCGTAACATCGCTTATTGTGTCTAAATACCCTCCAAGCTTGCTTGTTTTATTATATTTTCTCGCTACCCCTCCATCCAAACAGTCACAAAAATATTTAATTATTAAGAGTAAATTAGCCCAGTGAACATAGCCTTTAAGTAGCAATGTAATAATAAACACATTGCACACCATACCAGTTAAGGTTATTAAATTCGGATGGATTTTTTTAAATGGGGATAACATCCATTCTCGGTTAACTATATAATCATCTAATTTCATTTTAAATAGGGGAAGAGTTCATATTCGCCCTCATTCAAAGGAGTCATGTAATTTTTACCATATACGAATTCGCAACAAAAATCAATATCATTAGGAACATTAATGGAAATTCCCTGCATATTGGTTTTGCTTATTGGTAAGATTTTTTCTTTTGGAAAATCGATTGATAAGGGTAAGCCGACGCGTGAATGCTCGTAAGTTGTCCACAGGTCAGTTATGAAGTTTTCACTCTCTTCGTAAAAATAAAAATCAATAAACGTAGGGATATCGTCATAAACGTTAATTACTTGAAAAATCGTGTCTGTGTTTACGCCAATAGGGTTTAAGTTTAAAAGACATTTAATGTCCGAGTTTGCAGCATAATTATGAAATATATTTATTAAATTTTGTCTATGTTTTTTATGTATAAAAAGATCGATATCATCGTCTTTTTCAAAAAGATTTCCCTCTCTTTTATAAGACAATAGAGTGCCATACATAATAAAACACTCAAACTCGTCAGGTACTAATTCGCTAACAAGTTTTAGATTTTTTAAATTATACTTTCTATCTATCTTTGATGTGAACATTTTTTGAATTATTTATTTTCTAAGAACATATAAAATATCATCGTATCTATCTTTATTATCTCTTAGATCGTAAACCTCAATATTTGAGTACCCTATTTCAGCTAACATTTCTTTCCATGCAGAACGCTGAACATCTTCTATTACATATATTCCGTCTTGTTTTAAATTTTTCCAAAGCTTGGTTATGACAAGTTGAACATCACCCCAGAGGTGGCTACCGTCATCTATTATAATGTCAAACATTTCATCAGTATCAAACATGTTTACACCGCAATCGTGAATCCTACATCCTTTTACGCTCATGGCTTTTTCTCTATCAGCGTCTTCATGACTAAAGTTATCTATTCCAGAAATATTGCTTTCTTCGTGAAAAAAATCTTTCCACATTTCCAAACTACCTCCCTTGAAAACACCTATTTCTAAAAGGTTAATTGGCTTGTCTCTTAGAGAGCTAAATATTTCCTCATACGTCGGCATGTAAGAATGAATCGTTGATTTATCTGTATCGTATATTGAATAATCCATATCTTTTTTCATGTATTCTAAACCTGCCATTCTTTTAAATTAGTTATTAAATCGGGAGTTATGTTTCTGTTATTTTTTATAAATATAGTTTCGTAAGGATGCACGTTTTCTTCAAAGTATAAATTAGGAAACAGGGGGTCTTCCCAAGCGTTAGAGGGTTTTCCTTTTCTAAAATCACAACCATTAGAGCATGATAACATACATGCAATATTATAATTATTTTCGAGCATAACTCTAGACATTTTTATTTCTTTATCCATAACAATCCATACTTTATCAAGATGTATATTGGGGTAATTAAATATTGAATATTCTACTAACAGATTTAAACCGACTTTATCCGTGGCGAAAAGCATGGATTGTACATGTGGAGAATAAAGACGCCTTTTATTTATTACGTTTTCATTCCTGATAACTTCATGGTAAAAACAATTAATGGTGATCCCTACCAGCTTCGTTCCTTGATTTATTTTTTCTGTAAATAATTTAGCCCAGTTATTTTCTGGGTCTTTATACCAGCTAGGAAAGAAAGGGCCAGTAACGGTTTGATTTAAAAAAACGAAATATTCATACGAATTAATTTTACCTTCCTTTGTGAATGTATCTACAACGCATGAGTAACCACCGAAATCGTATCCTATATTATCTCTTAAGATCAATCTACATCTTGATCCTAATTTTTTTTGAGCATCTAGAAAAACATTTGAAGGCTTAAAATTTAAATCATTTACTACAAATACATAATCAGTATCTAAGTTATTTATTATACCATTTTTTAAAAAAAAGTCAGTTTCTGAAGTCTCTTCATATAAAGAATATATAATTAACGTCTTCATATAATAACCTCATACTTTAGCGAACCATCTGGGTAAAATTTATCGTGATAAAAATCTGGATCGTTTTGGTAGGTTGCCCAAGACCCTTCATACCCAAATTGGCCTTTAGCTTTATTGTATTCACTGTCTGGATCGTTATGCTCTTCGTCTGTTAAGTGATACGATGGGTCTATTTTTATTTTGATAGATTTCTTCCCTAACACTGTCTCAAAAAAGTTATACATATCTGTATCAAAAAATAAAGGACACCTATACTCTCTAGCCATAGGATTACCGAAGGCATGTGTTTGAAATTTTAAAGTTCTAGCATTTATCGTATCAATGTAGGTTTGCCAATCAGATTTTCTGGCGGTGGTTAATAAAAAACCGTTTCTTATATTCCTAGAATAAGAATCTGTTTCTTCTCCATTAATTATCCCTCCGTTCCAGTATTGAGTTATCAACTCTCTCCAATACCCATTTACGCCTACTAGACTTCTTCTTTGAGATATAATTCCTATATCCTTTTGTGAGTCTAAATATTGATACTGGTTCAACATGGAGTTACAGCCATACATGTAGTCTCCATCAGTAAGAGTGACGTATTCTGAATCAATTTTGTCTAAAAAGTACTCTAAAGTTATTTTCCAAATGCTTGCCGCAAAGTTTTGCTTATATTGTATATAACCTTTAATGTTCGGGGTAGATTCTATTATTCTTTTAATCTTATTAGAATTTACGCTTTTATTTTCCACGAAGTAGATTTCGGGCCTAATGCCCTCCATTAAATTTATAGAGAGTAAAGTCTTTTTTATTATATCAGCAGAAAACCATCCTAATACTATTATAGGAGTGGGTCTAACTTCTTTGTTGTATACTAAATCTCTCATAATTTATTTTTTAAATATTCTCCACTTTCTAATTTAAAAATACTTTCTCCCTCGTGGTGACAAGTTTCAGTATTGATATATATGTAGTTTAAATTATTTTTAGCTATTTCGTCTGGAAAATGAGTCCATTTAAAATGATCACTTGGCTGTTTCCATTCTTTGGGGCAAAATTTGCGCCCCATTACGTCAAAATACGCCCCTTTGAATTCCGGAAAATTTAACTTGTAGGTATTCAAATTACAAGTTGTAGTAGAATGAATTATTCCTCCGGGACATGGAAGTACTTTGTTCTTATAAAAAGTTTTTTCGCCTTCAAATGGTGGGCAATGAAATTTATAAGTTGTACCCACTAAAGCTTTGCTATAAGTAAAGTCTATATCTCCGAACTTAGTGTAAGCATCGTAATTCAACTTTAAATGATTATTATACCAAATATCATCATGATCTAATTGACAAAAATAATTTATACCTAAATCTTTTAATACCTGTATCCCAAAGTTAGAAGCTGTTGATCCAGCTACACACCATAAGTCATGTATTTTTTCTAATATTAACTCACCGTCATCTCCTTCGATTTTATCATAATAAAAGTCCCTTTCTACAGAACGATCTAAATTAATTGCGACCATTTTTTCTTTTGGTATAATATCATTATACAGCTTAAATTCCCCTTTATCTTCGTAGTCGTCTCCAACTAAAATAATTTTCCAATTTTCATAGGACTGTTGTTTTACAGAAGTAAGAGTTTTCGTTAGAGTGGACCAAGTGGACCCATCTTTTCTATAATAAGTCGGAATAACTATACCAAATTGTATATCGCCATACATTACTAAAAACCAAGTTTTTGATTCTCTTTGAAGGGGAAATCGTTACATTTTAAATATTCATATAGTACAGACTTATAATTAGAATTCTTAAGATTTTTGTCTAAATTTATAAATTCCTGCACCACGTATTTATCTAAAAATGGATACCTTGTTTCTATTCCATAAGCACCACCAACGTATTCTTCTTTAGTTATATAAGCGTCCATACTACCACCATAAAAGTTGCCCCAAGGAAATATAGAGTTTAAATCATCTGGAAACAAACCGCCAAAATTACTATGAGGTAAAACAGGCTTGCCATTAAATCCGTAATCAGAAAAAATCTCATCAGCACCCATTCCGGACATATGCACTTTAAAGCCTTCTTTGGAAGCGCGGTCACATATTAAAGAAAGCCAATTAGAGCCACTATCATCAATTAAATCACACCCTCTCCAATTATCAAAAGGGTTATCTTCGGCGCTAATATTATATTTATAGTTTTCTGTATTCTTTTGTATGTAATCGTGAGACTTTCCCCAGTTATGATCTGTTTTATAAAAGCTTTCATAATTACCATGATTAGAGCCAGAAATTATATATTGTCTATCATTAATTACTTGTTCGTCCTCTGTTCCTAATACGCTAAATGCTTTAAATTCTTTTTCTTGTTTTAATAATTGATGACATATAACACCACTATCATATCCACTACTTAAACCAATAAAGATTTTTTTATTACAATTATTAACCCTTTTATATATAGAGTTAGTAAAAGCTTTGTCCCAATCATCAAAAGATGTTTTAAATTGTTCAATATTGAATGTGAAGGGGCTATATCTATGTACTATTGAAAAATCCTTATCAGAAAATACCAAAGTAGTATTGGGATTAAATTTTTTAATATTATTATGACCAGCCTCCTCTAAAGGAGACCTGTATGAAGCGCAGCCAAAATTTTTCCCCTCTGAGCTATAATATAACGGCTTGGTCCCAAAAACATCTGTAGACACTATTAGAACGCCATTAACCATATCATATAGAATTAAAGCGAACTCTCCGTCTAGATACTTTGTAAATTCTACCCCTTTAAACTTATAGGCATCTATAATAGATTCTCCGTCGCTCTCATAATTTGAACCAAAATGATGCTGATTATAAATTTCTCCATTATATAAACAAACAATATTATCTTTTGTATGGGGTTGGAATTTGAAATTTCCAGTAATACTCAATAAAGAGTGAGAAAAGTTAAATTGTTCAATATTTATTTTAGTTAAGCAATCCGGCCCCCTTAATTTTAAGAGGTGCTCACCAAAAGAGTCTTTTTTAAGCTCTCCGTTAGTTGAGCAATAAATGCCGCACATTTTAAGCCCAATTTTTTAAGGATTCCTCTAAGGCTTCCTCGGTTGTACGCATTTTAAACCCTGTGGCTAAAAGTTTAGAATTATCTAATAAACAATTAGACCTTGGAGCTATTGCTCCAATATTGTAAAATTCTTCAATAGATTCAAAAAAATCAAAATCATTTTTAATATTTAAATATTTAGAAACCAAATCACAGACTTGTTTTGTATCTACTTTCCCTGTGTTTGTTATATTGTATATACCGAAAGAACAATTATTATCTAATAGATGCATACATGCTCTAATGAAGTCTTTTCTATGCGATATAGAGTTCTCCATGTTAAGTAGTTTTTGATAGTTTTGAATTTTAGATAGATAATTTCTGGGGTTATCGATGTGATCGAAAGGAATACGTAAGCGACATACGTAAGAAGTATCTTTATGTATTAATTCTTCTGCAAGAGCTTTAGTTCCAGAATAAAAAGAACCATTATTTGTATTAAAACAAAAATTAGGTTCATCTTCTTCAGTAAACTCTTTCTCATATCCGTTGTATATACAACCAGAAGAAATATGCAAAAATTTAATAGATAGCTGCCAACATATTTCAGAAACCATTTGAGGTAATAATACATTACCTTTAATACATTCTCCTTTAGCTAATTCACATGCATCTACATTTGGTTTACCTACATATCCAGCACAATTAATAACAGCGTCGATTGTATTTATGTTATTCTTTAAATAAAAGAAAATATTATTAAAATTAGTATAATCAAAATCTGCTCTAGACAGAGCTTGATAATCTATTTCATTTTCATGAAAGTATTCAATAAAGCTTTCTGCTACATATCCATTTGCACCTAATAATAATATCATATTTCTTCTATTCGTTTAGATTTATCGTCAATAACTAGATCACAAGCTGGTTTAATATATTTTCCCTTGGAACCAGTGGATAAATCATGAAATTTACAACCCCATGACTCAAGTTGTTTCCAAGTATAATCATAATAGCAGCGACCAGCTTTTTTTGACCTTTCGGAGCCACCTCTCGCTGTCCAGTAGATTACATACCACCCTTCATCATATAGTTTATTTATTTTAGCTATATTTTCATTAGAAGGCTCTGCTAGATCATATTGTCTTTTGTTAGGGTAAAAACAAACAGTTTCGTCTATATCTACCAATACTACCTTTTGATCATCTGCTTCAAATTGTTTTGATTCGTGAAAGTTCATGATTTATGTTTTTTAGGTTTTTATTATAATGTTTTTTGAAAAACTACTGTAAAATTAAATGAGTTTTCTAAAGCGGGGGAAGATTTAATGATGTCTAATTTAATATAATTCATTTTTTTCAAAGAAGTCATAATTCCTCCAAAATTAAAAGAGGTAAATTTATAATTATGAACATCTTCAAATATTGATTTATCGTAAAAATAATTTTCAATGTCGTCCCTAGTTAAATTTAACGGCTCACTTTTTTCTATTTCGTTTTTTGCGTTTCCATATTGACCATGATCATTGTTCCAATGTCTTTGTGGGTCATTATGAGTGGTTAACGAATTATGCTCTATAAATGCTTTTAACGAATGTCTTTCTCTATTTAAATAAAAATCTTCTATAACATCAGCTAAATTAGTTTCAGGTAAAAAATGATCAAAACAATATCTTTTATCGGGGCATATAACTATATATAATCCACCATCGTTTAACAAATCGTAAACTTGATTTAAATGATCTATGAGATTTAATTGATGTTCTATACAGTTATTGGATAAAACAATATCGTACTTTTTATTAATTTTTGATAAATTCCCTGTTTTTTCGACATGATGTATATATGGAACGCCATAATTAGGTAAGTTCCATTTATGTAGACCTTCTCTATCTATTCTTTCTACTAATTCTTGTTGAGTTAAAATATCAAAATACTCTACATTATCACCAAGTAAAACAGGTGTTAAAAATGGGCCTATCTCTAAACATGAAAGATTTCTGCATTCAGAATTTAAATTATTCCCACTTAAATCTTCTAAATTTATCATAATATTTTTTGTAAATAGTCTTTATAGTCGCTATCAGGCATTTTCGCCGCTAGTTCTTTTAATTGTGTTTTGTTTATGAATTTTGAATTGTAAGAAGCCTCTTCTATGCATCCTATTTTAATTCCTTGTCTTTGTTCAATAACTTTAATGTATTCAGATGATTCATGTAGTGACTGAGGAGTACCAGCGTCTAGCCATGCACAGCCGCGATTTATTTTATATACTTTAATTTTATCACGGCAAAGATATTGATTTATAACACTTGTTATTTCTAATTCTCCTCTGTCTGAAGGAGTTACTCTAGAAGTATAATCAACAACATCTTTATCAAATAAATATAGCCCCGGAATAGCATAATCACTAATAAAATCCTTGGGTTTTTCTATAACGTATTCAGGATTATCCTTTTTATCAAACGATATGATACCGTAACGCTCTGGATCAGTTACTCTATATCCAAAAATAGTACCCCCTGACCTAAAACGACTAAAAGCTTCTTTAAAAGTAGTAGAAGCACCATAAAATATATTATCACCTAATATTAAACACACAGAATCATTCTTAATAAAACTTCTAGTTAATAAAAATGCTTGGGCTATGCCTTCTGGTTTTTTTTGTGTTTTGTATTTTAATGAAATTCCTATTTTTTCTCCATTACCCAATAATTTTTTATATTGATCTATATGTTTAGGAGTAGAAATAATACAAATATCTTTAACCCCGTTTTCGATTAGGGTACAAAGAGGATAATAAATCATAGGTTTATCATATACAGGTAATAAACCTTTGTTTTGATTAATGGTGGTGGGGTAAAGCCTAGTGCCGTTTCCTCCTGCTAGGATTATGCCTTTCATCTTTTACAGAATTTTTCTTTTTTTTCTTTGTTTTGATGAAGTTTGTTTCATCTTGAATATTTTTAAATAAATTATAATAATTATTCTCTTTAAGTAAGTCTTCTCCGTAGTCTTCTCCGTTTTGTGGAGTCCAGTTATCTCCAGACATAATATTTATATTATAGCGGCCAAAACGTCAATCTCTATATATTTTTTTTGGATTTTTATTTTTGTTTTCTATAATGTAGTTAAGTTAACCACTTGTGGTTAGCCCGTGTGCTAGTTCCTTCCATTACTAGTACGCAATCTTGGGTACGATGTAAATTGTGCTTTCTGCACAGGCCCAAGGGTGCATGGGGTTGTTTCCATGTTAGATGAAACGTAAAGCACCTTAAAAAATCCCCTTATTCTTTCTTTTGCTTCGAATTAATATTAATAAATATTTAAAAGTATTTTATTTTTTCGGGGAGAATATTTTTAACACCCCCGCACCATTTTCATAGCTATTAAGGTAAATTAAATCTGAAAAAAGGGGGGGGTAAGGTATTTCCGGTCTTGCGGTCTCGCATCTAGGTGAGTTTTATAAAATTAAACTCTTAAAGTAACCGTGGTGGGTTACCTTACTTTTTTTGGAGGAGGTTAGTCCTCCTCCGAGTCCAATTCGTCTACCGTATAGTAACTGACCTCCCCTGTCTCAAGATTCTTGAGAGTGTAGGCATAGGGGTCGTCGCCAGTGAAAGCATCTTCACCACAGGACACCATCTCCATTTCGATCTCCACGATCTCATGCAAGGCCCCCTTGTATTCCACGGTGTTGCCTTCGCTACCCCAATCGTCGTATTCGTTGTCGTCGATCTTGACCCCTTCGCATACTTTGTCGAGGAGGTTGTTGGTGTATTCGTCGCTGTTGTTGTATTCCATGTCGTTCATCTTGGTAATAATATAGTTGAAAAAATTCCGTTTGTCAAGCGTTGTGAATAACTTTTTTATTCCACTTCTTCTACTGTTACTCCCAACGTGCCAAACAGGCGACCGCTAATCCGTTTGGCGTCGGCCAAGTCAAATGCCCTAATGTGGGTGCTGCGGGTAGGTTGGGCTTTGCGCCACAGGGCGATTTTTACTCTGAATAGTTTCTCTTTCATTTTCATCATGGGATTATGATAGCATAGGGGGTAGGACATCCGCTGTCCTACCTTACAAATTCTCCAAATTCTTTTTTAGCGTCTAGGTGAAACGATACGCG
>CEUI01055142.1_pt1 | contig 11274 bp, 15 predicted proteins | sample 531411 | NCBI WGS metagenome assembly CEUI01 (sample SAMEA2622841, study PRJEB7988) | marine metagenome | isolation source: saline water (ENVO:00002010), including
GTAGAATGCGATATATCTTGAAGCAACAGGGTATTTTCTATATACTCTGTTCCCAAGACTATCATCTTTGTAGTAATCAGTATCAGTTTGGTTGTAGTTTACTTCAACTTTCCAATCAGATACTTTTTCTGCTTTATGTTCCCACATGAAAGTAGTGTCATCAGGATATGTTAAATCCTCAGGCGCTATTTCTCTATGGTTAACTTCTGTCCATTGTTTTCCAATGACTTCAGTTAGTTCTTTTACTATTTTATTGAATGATGATTTTTTCATCTTCAACCTCTCTTTCTTTGTTTTTTGTTTTTTGTTTTGATACTTTTATAAGTATCTATCAGCTCTCGGCTCTTTGTCCAAGAGCTGTTAGATAACTACTCTAAGAAAGATTTTCTCTTTCCCATTTTTTTTGCTCTCTCTTTTGTCTTTTTTCTGTTTCACTTTTTTCAAGTGCTTCAAAGTAGTCAACTGCTTTATAGAATCCCTCGTGTTCTAAGTCAAGGTTGCTTCCCCAAAAATCAAACTTATCGTCCTCAATGGTTACTCCAAGTTCTAATTGGTTTGCAAGCTCACAGAAAATGTGTTGCAGTCTTACAACTGCACTTGCATATTTTACTTTGTCGTGTTTAGTGTCGCTATCTAAAAAGAGAGCTACTGTACTGTTGGTTTCCTTTACTAAAGTGTTTAGTAATTTTGTTCCAACTGTTCTTGATTGTTCATCGTTCATTTTGTTTCCTTTTGTTTTTTAGTGATACTTCTTATAAGTATCTATCTGCACACCCTAAGATGTGCAGTTAGATAATTACACAGTAAGTTCAGAGCGAACAATTTTTCTGTTTCTCCAAGTTACTGTTCCTAAGTAATCAACTTCAGATGAGCTACCCTCATTGTTAACTCTAGTGATAACACTAATGTCATAGGTAACTGTTTCTCCTTTAGGCAAGAAAGTAACTTTGCAACCATGTGGGCAATCTTTTCCTGCAAGTTGAGTGTTGACAAAGTCAACAATATTTCCGATAGTAGCATTTCTGTTACCACCCATTTCTTTTAAAGCACTAAACATAATATTATCAAAGCATTCTCCAACGCTGTCAATATTTCTTAGTCTTACATATTTTTCTATCATTTTTTTTCCTTTTGTTTTTTTAGTAACTCTTGTAGTTACCAATCTGCCCACCAAGTTGATGAGCAGTTTGCTAATTACGAAGTCAAAAAGTAAGGAATGTCGTTGCTAAACTTTTTAGCTTGTTTAACTAAGTCGTTCCAAACTCTTGCACTATAATTTCTGTAACCAAATTCTTTGAACATTTTTTTACTAGCCCAACCAACTTCTACTAAGCTAACTTCATTGTTAAGCTCTCTTGTAAAAGCAGTTCTGTTTTTGTTTAAGAAAATTCCATCTCTAACTTTGAAGATTGCAAAACCACAGTGGGTTTCACTTTCAAAAGTTATTGAATAGTATTCAGTTGAGAATGAAGAAATGTTTGTATCAGTTCCAAACATATTTTTTGTTTTAACATTTCTTTTTTCTTTAACTTCTTCAGGCAATTCAACTTCGCCGATGTTCAATCCTGCTTCATCTTTGTAGTCGCTCTCTGTCCAAATAAAGTTATCAACAAATTTTCCAGCAGTTACAACTTTGTAATCTGCCTTTGCAAATATGTCGATTATTTTTTTTGCTACTTTGTTTTCTAGTATTTCTATCATTTTGTTTTCCTTTTGTTTAGTGGAAACTGATTGTTTCCATAAGGCGGTCATCGTAACAACCGCCCTAGCAAAAATCAGTAAAGGTTTTCTATATGTTTTTTGTAGTCTTTGTCTTGACTAAGTTTAAATTCTCCTTATCAGTTTTCTGCTCTCACCCTAGGTAGCGGATAGTCGAATGACTTGCCTTAGAAATTAAATTTTGATAATCAGTGTTAAATCAAATTTGAATTTAGATTTTTCGATTGTTCAGTTTTTTGTTCTGTCTAGTTGCCCACGACTGGATGTCGGGATTTCCACAGGGGTTGAAGCCCACGCTGGTTTCCCTTACAGCTTTAATCCTTTGAGGGTGGCTTTGCTAGGTCGTTAGCTGGATTCTTGCCTCTTGGGTAGTTTCTCTAAATTGTCCTTTCTTTTGAATAAGATAAGTATAACCGATAATTGTTAATTACTAATAATTAATTGTTTACTTAATATATGTAATATTCTTTTGTCAAAATAATAATTAAGGCATTTAAACCAAATTAAGAGCCCTCAGGAAGCATTTTAAGGGTGTGTTAGGTTGATTTGCTTGTCAGTGTGCCTAATATAAGGATATAAAAAAAATTTAAAATAATTTAAAAAAAGTTAGGAAATTATGTCTGAAAACATCGCAGAAGATTCAATTAGGTATAAGTTCGAGGACGGACAAATATGGCAAAGATTGAATCAAGCTCTATCTGTTGGAGCTTACATTGAGGACGCTTGTATTTTTGCGGGGATAAGCTCTCGTCAGTTTCGTAGGTGGAGAGAATTAGCAGAGCAAGGTGTTGAGCCTTATGCTAGTCGCTGGGTTGAAATACAAAGAAGTGAATCTCAAGCTGTTGTAAGAAATCTATTCAACATTCAAAATGCAGGTAATAGTGGAAGTTGGCAGGCAAGTGCTTGGATATTAGAGAGGAAGTATCCAGCAAAATATGGTAGGCGTGAACAAATTTCTTTATCTGATAATAGCAAAGAGTTTGATGTTGAGTTATATTGGTCTGACGGAACAATTTTTTTAGAAAATTCCGAAATGTCCGATAGAAAAAAAGAAGAAGAAGAATAAAATGAGTGAGCCAAAGAGTGATGAAGAATACAATAATGAGTTTGTTGACATAGTTACAAGTGAAGAATGGGACTTCCCTACACCATTTGAAGCTATTGAAACTTTGTATGTTGAATATCAACCACCGCAAATGTTTATGCTGTTGCCTACACCTATTGAAATAATACAAGACCTAATTGAAAAATGGAAAAGAGGTAACGAGGAAAATGGAAACGACTTTATCGGATAGTGAATCTTTAAGTAAATACAAAGTAAAGCTACCGCAATTACATCACGGACAAATAGATGTAGCTAAATCTAATTCTAGGTTTAAAGTTCTTGTAGCAGGTAGGCGTTGGGGAAAGACAAGACTAGGTGTTTGGTTGTGTATAGCTAAAGCTATGCAGGGAAAGAAAACTTGGTGGGTAGCACCAACATACTCAATGGCTATGGAGGGCTGGAAAGAAATTAGAAAACTAGGTATTGACTATGGTTGCACAGTAAAAGAATATGAAAAAACTTTATACACACCAACAGGTGGTTTCGTTACTGTTAGGTCAGCAGACAATCCAGATAGATTAAGAGGCGCAGGTTTAGATTATATAGTTCTTGATGAGTGCGCTTACATTAAAGAAGCAACTTGGAAAGAAGTTTTAAGACCTACTCTTACTGAGCGTCAAGGTGGAGCTTTATTTATCTCAACGCCAAAGGGATATAATTGGTTTGCTAAGATATATGATGAGGCTGGGCAGAGTGAAGATTGGGAGAGGTGGCAAAAGCCAACAAGCACCAATCCGCTAGTACCATTGTCGGAATTAGAAATAGCTAAGAAAGAAATTGGCTCGTATCTTTTTTCGCAAGAATATCTAGCGCAATTCATTGAGCAGTCTGGTGGACTATTTAAGCAAGAATGGTTTAAGTATTATAAGAGAGATGAATACGAGGATTATGATGATAAAGGATATTTATTCACAAATGAAGTCTTTAGGTATGACGGCAAAACTGTTTCTACTAAGGACTTACGGATTATTTGTGCAGTGGATTTGGCTACCTCTACTAGAGAGAGCGCAGACTTTACTGTTGCAACTACAATCGGCGTGGATAAACAGCAGAATATATTTGTTCTTGAAGTCGTTAGGAAAAGATTAGAAGCACCTGATGTAATCAAGCTGTTGGAATCTATTAATGAGAAGTGGAATCCAGATGTAATTGGTGTTGAGTCTGCTGGTTATCAATTAGCATTAATTCAAATCATAAAAAGACAAACAACATTACCGATAGTAAGATTAAAAGCAGATAAAGACAAGTTTAGTAGGGCTTTACCTTTATCCGCCAAAATGGAGAGCGGTCTTGTGTATTTTCCTGTTAATGCTTTATGGTATAGCGACTTGGAAAAAGAAATGTTACAATTTCCAGACGGAGAGTATGACGACCAAGTTGATAGTTTAGCTTACGCTATCTTACAGGTAGCTAAGCGTAGTAAATTTGTAGCTTATTAAAGGAGAGAGAATTTGGCTCGGAGAAGTTTTTGGGAAACGATTGGTATTAACAGACCAATATTAAGAGGAAGCACTAAAAGAAGCACAGGGTATAATTTTTTCAGGGACGACCTTAACGATAGTAGCTGGGGTAGTAACAATTCATATATTCAAGGATATAACACTAGCGCTGGGGATTGGAATTTGCAGGGCTTGGGAAATGGAGAGTCTAACTCTGCTGTTGTTTCTTGTTTACAAGTTTTAGGCGTTTCTTTTTCTGAAGCATCACTTAAAGTTTGCACTCAAGATGAGCACGGAGAAAAGTTAATTATACCTAACCACCCTTTGAGCTTGTTAATGCGCAGACCTAATCCATATATGAGTGGAGATGTTGTCCAGCAATATATCATAAATGCTATGCATGTATCAGGGGACGCTTACTTACTTAAACAAAAAAACGAAGCAGGGCAGTTGGTTTCTCTCTATCCTTTAATGCCTGAGCAAGTAACACCTAAAGGAACAAAAGATGAATTGATTACACACTATGTTTATGAAACAGAAGAAGAAAAGTTTATATTAGACAACACAGATGTAGTCCACTTTAGGCTTGGGTTGGATAGTAAAAACCACAAGACAGGATTCTCTCCGCTTAAAACTGTATTAAGGGAAATTTATGGAGATGAAAGCGCAGGGCAAATGGCTACTGCTTTGTTATCCAATATGGGTGTTCCTAGTGTAATGATTACACCGAAAGATGAATTTGGACCAAGCGAAGAAGAAGCGCAACAAATAGCAAAGACATATCAACAAAAAGTTTCAGGGAAAAATAAAGGTAAGCCACTTGTATTAAGTGGTGCTATGAATGTTGAGAAGTTATCCTTTAGTCCAAAAGATTTAGATATAGGTTTGTTAAGGCGTGTTCCTGAAGAAAGAATATCTGCTGTGCTTGGTGTTCCTGCAATCTTGGCTGGACTTGGTGCTGGTCTTGATAGAGCAACTTACTCAAACGCAAGAGAGTTGAGAGAGTTTTTTACTGAATCTAAATTAATACCTTTATGGAAAATGGTTGCAGAAGAAATGACACAACAAATATTGCTTCCTGATTTTGAATCTTCACAAGTTGCATACGCTGAGTATGACTTTTCTGAAGTAAGAGCTTTACAACAAGACCATAACGAATTGTTTACAAGAATAAATGTAGGCATTCAGGGTGGTTGGGTAACTGTATCTGAGGGTAGGCAACTTGTTGGGCTTCCTACTGATGAAAGCCAAAACTATTATTTAAGAGGTAACTCTGTTGCAAGAGATTATGAAAGTGAATATACAGGAGAAGCAGAAGTAGATGTTCCTGAAGCAGAATATACACCTGAAGCTGTTACTGAAGATGAAATTGAAAACTCTGCGTTAACAAATAAAGTAATTAAAAAAATTGAAAATCAATTCTGTGTAATAGCCGAAGATAGCGGTAGGAATATGGGTTGCTACCCAACTGAAGAATTAGCTAAACGCAGGTTGGAACAAATATCAAGATTTAGTGATGTATCTAAATCAAAATGAAATTTGAAACCGCAGAGGAATTAATCAATCGTAGGGTTGCCCTAAGAGAACAGGGCTGGGATTATAGAGTTAATCGTTTCCGCTCTGAAGATGTAAAAGACTTTTTATGGAAACAATATGATACTCAACTTTCAAATTGGGATTTTGTTTTCGCAGCTGAATACTTTAGGTTACTTCAAAAGCAAACAAGATTAATAAATAAAATGTATGCAGAGCTTGGTGTAACTGAGGGTGTGCAAGGTGTTGTAAATTCTGCTATCGATAGGGAAGCAAGGGAAACTTGGTATGACGCATTGACACCATTGTATATGAGTATGGCTTGGGACTTTGCATACACTACTGTTGAAACACTTTTACCTGAAGCATTGAAAGAAGTGTCGGATAACAATTCAACTTTTTCTCCTGCTGAACAAGAAGCAATTAGGAGAGCAAGTCGTAGGAAACCAAGAAAAGAAGTTATTGAAAATGGCTTCCACCCAACTCGTGGTAGGGGCAGACAAATACCTGTTAATAGAACAAAATATAATAGAAGCGCTAGGCGTTTTGTTGAGAATAGATTAGATACTTATGTTCCTGAAATGTCAAAGACTATGAAAGACAATTTGAATAGGGCGCTTCGTAGAGGTTATGATGAAGCTACTCGTTTAGGTTTAACAGGAAAAGCTAGGGACGAATTTATAAAAAAAGAAATATCTAAGTCGCTTGGTAAAAAGAATTTGAGTAGAGCATTAACTATCGCAAGAACAGAGGGCTTAGTCTTGGCTAACTTTTCTCAACAACAAACTGTTGAAGAATTAGAAATTATTACTACTAAAGAATGGATAACTCAAAGGGACGGAAAAGTAAGGGACGCACATAGGTTTCTTGATGGAGATGAAGTCCAGCAAGATGAGATGTTTGTAACTCAAGGTTACCAAATGAAATACCCAGGGGACAGTAGTAATGGAGCACCAGCAGGACTTGTAATTAATTGTAGGTGTATGCTGGTATATCACGAAAAAAAGATGTAATATAAGGGAGATATATATGGCTAAAAATATGCAACATAAAACAGTAAATATAATAACGACAGACGAAGTTGAGGGTAAAGTTCAAGCAGTCTTTTCAAACTTTAATGAAGTCGATTCAGACGGAGATGTGGTTATGCCTAACTCTATTAAAAGTGGTTATGGAGAAAGAGGCGTAGCTATGGTATGGGCTCACGATTGGAAAGATGTAATCGGTAGAGGTCAAATAGTTCAAGATGATAAAAGAGCAGTGTTCAAAGGTCAATTCATAATGGACACAGAAAGAGGCAGGGACGCATTCAATACAGTTAAAGCTATGGGCGATTTGCAACAATGGTCTTTTGGTTATGAAGTTCTTGACTCTGAGAATGGAATGTTTAAGAAAGATAACAACGAAGAGATTGAGGTTAGGTTTCTTAAAGATGTAAAAGTTTGGGAAGTATCTCCTGTTCTTGTAGGTGCAAATCAAAATACCTACACTATGTCAGTTAAAGGAGATGAACAAGAAGAAAAAAAAGGAAAAAGATTTAACGAAGAAGTTGCTGAAGTGCTTACCACTTTAACTTCATTAGTTAAAAGAGCTAGGGAGCTTACTGCCTTACGCTTATCAAAAGATAAATTATTGTCTGATGAGGCAACTAATTTAATTACCGACTTGCAAGACGCATTACAAAACGCACATCAGGATATAGATACTCTATTAACTGTTGGCGCTTCTGCTGATGTAAGTGAAGAAATTGAAGAAGTTGATGATACGACAATACTTTTAGAAACAGAGAAAGTCCTAGTAGAAACTATGGACGAGGAATTGTAGGAGAAATTAATGAGTAAATTAGTCGAACTCAAAAAGGAACTACAAGAGCTTAGAGAAAACACTCTTAACGAATTTAAAGATGTTGATACAACAGATTTTGATTCTGAAAAGAAGGAAGAGTGGGCTAAGAGAAATGAAAGAATGTCTGAATTAGTTGATTCTATTAAAGAAGCACAACAAATTGAGAATGAGAAAAAGAATATGGAAGCTGAAGTAGAAGCTGGAAAGAAAGTAGAGCCAAAAGCAATACATTCTGAAAGAGTTGAAACTGAAGAATACAAAACTCTTGGACAATCTTTTATTGAATCTGACGCTTACCAAACTTTCGTCAAGACAGGCGTTAAGAATGTTAAGTCAGAGCTTAAGTGGAATCCACAAGTTGAAACTAAAACTACTGTAACTGAATCTACATGGCCACCTGCGGTTGTTAGGTCGCCAAGAATACAGGAATCTGCACAGTTAGACCCTTATGTTATTCCAGCATTAATAGATACAATTACTACTGACCAATATCAGTATAAGTATCTTGAGGAAACAACATATACTAACAACGCAGCTCCAACAGCAGAAGGAAGCGCACTCGGAGAAAGCGCACTTGCGTTCACTGAACGAACAGAGGAAATCAGAAAGATTGGAGCATTTATTCCAATGACAGAGGAACTCTTAGCTGATGTATCTGCTGCACAAGGTTACATTGACAGTAGGTTGAGGTTTATGGTTAGACAAACTATCTCAGACCAAATAATCGGTGGCTCAGGCTCAGGCGTGAACTTAACCGGTATTCTCAACAAATCTGGAATTAATTCATTTAACTATTCATCTTTCAGCGGAAACCTAAAGAGAATAGGGCAAATTTTTGAAGCTATTACAGAAATTCAAAAAGATGCTTTTATGAATCCAGACGCAATCGTAATGCACCCAAGCGATTGGTATCAAGTGGTAACTGAAGTAAACGCAGTAACAACAAGTGGAGCTTTGAATCCATTATTTGTTGGAGCTGGTAGCTTCGGCGAAGCTGTTGCGCCAAGACTTTGGGGTGTGCCTGTTGTATCTTCAACAGAAACTTCAGCAGGAGATTGCTTAGTTGGTGTATTTGGTGGAGGTCAAGCAATCCATATAGTCGCAAGACAGGGTATGGAAGTTGCTATGTCTGATAGCCATGACGAAAACTTTGTAAAAGATATACTTGTAATGAAAGCAACTGTAAGAATGGGATTACCTATTTATAGAGCAACTGCTTTCGCTAAGATTACAAACTTCTAAGGTTAACTTAGAATTTATTATGACTTTAATAACTCGCTCTACCTTTAACGGACAGGGCGAGTTAAAGTCAGGAAAGAAGAAAATGATTTTAAAAAAATATGTATGGGTAGATGAAGCAGGAAAAGTAGCTGAAACATCTGAGAACACTCTCCCTAAAGGTTGGCGTAAAGGAAAACTACTTGGCGCTAAAGGACAAGAAGTTTCTGATTTAGAAGCAAAAGAGTGGGGATTAGGTAAAGCTAAAGCTAAAGCACCTGCTGAAAACAAATCTAAGTAGGTAACAAATGGCTATCACTAATGGCTACATAACTTTAGCCCAATTAAAAACTTATTTAGGTTTAAGTGGTAGCGGACAAGACAGTAATTTAGAAAACGCAGTAGAGGCAGCGTCAAGAGAGATTGACGCTATCTGCGGTAGGTTTTTTTATCAATCAAGTTCTGATACAAAATACTTTACACCTGATAATGCACTCTACTTAAATGTTCCAGATATATCATCTCCTAGTGGTCTTTCTGTTTTAATTGACACTTCAGATGACGGAACACACGATACAACTTTAACAATAGACACGGATTTTTTTACTAAACCTTTAAACGCAGGTAACGATATTGGCGGTGTTCAGTATCAACCAATTACACAAATAACAATTTTAGATACAAGAAGTAGTGAAAGATTTGACCCAACAATTGTTAAGCAGGTTAAGGTTACTTGTCAGTGGGGTTGGTCTGCTGTTCCTCAAGCTATTGAACAAGCAACATATCTTCAAGCTACTCGTTTATGGAAAAGAAAGGATAGTCCATTTTCTGTTTATGGTAGTCCTGAAACAGGCACCGCAGAATTGTTTAACAAGTTTGACCCAGACGCTATGAAACTTATTAAAGGTTATATAAAAAGAACACTTTAAATGTCGCAAGAAATTCAATTTAAAATAATAGGTGCAAACCGATTAAGGAAAAGATTAGATTTACATAAACTTGCACTTAAACCTTTAAGAGATTATTACACAGGAACAGCTATTGTTGTAAAAAGAAAAGCAAGACAGGCAGCGCCAAAAGACACTAACAATTTAAGAAGTGCTATTCAATTTAAACCATTAGGGACTAGAGGTAGGTTACCAGCAGGTATTACTGTTTTTGTTGATAAAGGTAAGGCACCTTACGCAAAATATGTTCACGGATATATGCACGAAAACTTTAGGCAATCAAAACCTTATGATAGGACTAAGCCACACTTCCCACCAATATCTGCAATAGAGGGTTGGGCTCAGCGTAAAGGACTTAACCCATGGGCAGTAGCTATTGGTATTGCTAAGAAAGGAACACCGATAGTTCCATTCCTTAAAATTGGATATAATAAATCAAGAGAATCTAGGAATCTTTTATTAACAAAAGCGACTAGAGATATTACTAAACAATGGAAAAAAAGTAGGAGAAGTTTAAAATAAGATAATGGCGAGTTTAACAAATATAAGAAATGGAATTGGAACAGCACTTGAAGATATATCTTCACTAATAGTTTTTAAATATATACCTGATTCTATCGAGCCACCAACTGCTGTTGTCGGTGTTGTTGATACTGTTGATTATGATTTGACAGAAGCTCGAGGTGCAGATAGATATACCATTCCTGTTTTCCTTTATGTGTCTAGAGTTGACGCACAAGATAGTCAAGAAACTTTGGATAGCTATTTGGCTAGCTCAGGTGCAACTTCTATTAAAGCAACTATTGAAAGTGATACAACTTTAGGTGGCGCAGCTCAATCTACTCGAGTAGTTGAAGCAGATAACTATGGTGTCTATACTATAAACAACACAGATTATTTAGGTGTAGAATTTACAGTTGAGGTAATAGCGTAATGAAATATTTAGTAGTGATAGGTTTTGTAAATCAAAACAGAGAATTTAAAGTAGGGGAATTGCTTGATGAAAAAGATATTCCTAAGAAGTCAAAGAAATGGTTACTTGAACAAGGTATCATTGTTAAGAAAACACAAGCCGAATTGAAAAAAGAACAAGAGGCTGTAATGGAAAGTATGAATAAAGTTCGTGCAAGAAATGAGAAAGGACACTTTATTCCAGACAATCCAGATACAGAAGTAAATGAGGCTTGGGTAGAGGAAGAATAAATTATGGGTAAAGGTAAATATGGAAGTGGAAGTAGCTCTAGGCGTAGGCGTAGTCGTAGAGGTAGTCGTAGAGGTAAAAAATAATGGCGTTTAAGCACGGAAAAGATACAAAGATTTATGTAAACTCTAGTGATTACAGCAGTTACTTTGCTTCAGCAGACGCAAACAGAACAGCAGATATTGCTGAGTCAACAACTTTTGGAAAAAGTAATAAAGAATATATTGCAGGAGAAAAAGACGGAACAGTTTCGTTAGGTGGTTTTTG
>CEUI01003130.1_pt1 | contig 11273 bp, 19 predicted proteins | sample 531411 | NCBI WGS metagenome assembly CEUI01 (sample SAMEA2622841, study PRJEB7988) | marine metagenome | isolation source: saline water (ENVO:00002010), including
TTCTGCTATACACAGCAGCCGCTTGGGCCTGGCCCTGCCAGCTAGTTATACATATACGTAGGGTGAGGGGTATTATCCAAAGTAAAAAGGCATAAACCTAGGTTGGAGCTTGGTTATATATTGAAAACGTTAAAACTTATATTGGAAACTGGAAACGGAAACGAAAAAGTGAAATACAAAATTGGTTTTCCCAAAACCTTTTCAACTAGTATATAGATGTATTATACAAAACCCCTATATATACAACACCCCGGTACCTTTATATATATGTACCCTTTATGATATTAGTACCTAATATCTAAGGATAAGACAATAGGTTATTAGAGATAGATAGTAGCAGGCAATTGTCACGTTTGTAAAAAGTAATTTAATTGTGTAATTATTAATTTTATAACGAATAAGAAAACTACTATGGCAAAAATGTGTCCTAAATCAATATTATCTAACGCTAGAACTGAAACACCTTTCAAGATGAAGGGATACGTTTCTCACGATGTACCTCGAAAAGTAGGTGAAGAAGCTATTAATGATCCACATAGTCCAGCTAAAACTGACTGGTCTAGTATTATAAGCATCGGATCTAAAGTACTACCAGCTCTATTTGGTGGTGGGAAAAACAAAACAAATAACCAGAGTAGTGGTAATACCGTTATAAACTTACCACAACCACCTAGACAACAAGAGAGTACAGCTAATATAATGAATAAAGTAAAAAGATTTGGATCGGACGAAGGTGTTCCAGGTGGTATGGGTGTATTCAATGTATAATGCAGAAATTATCTCCAACTGCAAGAAGAGCTAAATTAGCTAGAGACCTAGCTTATGCTAAAACTCCTGACAGGAGAAAGAAGAAAGCGGAGAACCAAAGAATACGTAGAGCTGCTGAAAAAGCAGGTAGAGACGTAAAAGGAAAAGATTATGACCATAAACGTGGTAGGTACGTAAGCGTTAAATCCAATAGAGGTAACCAAGGAAAAGGTACTAAAAGAGAAGGAGGACGCAAGTACAAAGTAAGTTAAACCAAAACCAAGAACCATAGACTTTAAACAACGAAATAATAAACAAATTAATAACTTAAAAAAATTAAAAAAATGGCAAAAATGTTATATTTCGCGAAAGGAGCTATAGACGGTACAACTAGTACTGAAGAAGTAGCTTGCTTTCCAATCGACAAACTATCTCACTTTGAGATGAGTAACACTGGTGATCTTAGAATTTTCTTTGAATCAAGTCAAGAATTAACTAAAGATATTGACCAAGCGGTTGTTGCTCTTGATATTACTGTTGGTAAGCATAAAGAAGTTATGCAGGCTATTGCAAAAGCAGCATATGAAAACAAAACTGGTACAATGGCGGTTATCGCTGACAGTGAAGAAGGTGTTTACTGTACTCCACATATCACGGCTTGTGCTTCAATATCAGTAGTTGACGCAGCTTAATAACTAATTTATAGTACGAACCCGCTAACGCGGGTTTGTATTATTAATACAAAATAAATAATAATATGGCATATACAAGAAAAAAATTCGAAGCTTATGATAAAGCCTCAAAGCCTGCACCAGCTAAAAAGATGGTGATGGGTGGTAAAAAAATGAAGGCTGACAATAGATTAGAGGATAAAACAGATACACCAGCTAAAATAAAAAAAGTTGGTTATGACAATCCTGAATTCGACATGTCAAAGACTAAGAAAAAAGCACCAACTAAAATGAGGGGAGAAGTTCATAAAAAAAAAGTAGTAGAGAATAAGAACCCTGCTCCTGGTAAGTTTTTAGACGAAACTCAAACAATGGTATCTGATCCAAGAGCTTTAGCACTTACAACACCTACATCAACTGGTTTTAGAATGCCTGGAGATTCTACTAACGTACCTGTAGCACCTGGTGTTTTCGGTAGTAGTAATGTTATAACTCCTAGAACAGCTGCGATACCATCACCTGTTAACCCTATAGTAGATAGTGGGATAACAAGAGATCCATCAGCTTGGTCGCCAGAAGGTGATTTAATAACACCTACTCAAACTAATGATGGGAGTGGAGATTCTATAACTACATCAGTACCATCTAGTAATCAACCGCGTTATGCAGTTGGTTCACCTAGAGATTTAGCAAGAGGCACAGTTGTACCACCTGTTAATACTACTGGTAGAGATCCTTATTAAAATATGGCTTATAATAGAAAAAAATTTAGTGCGTTTGATAGAACTAGTAAACCTGGAGATACTCCAGCTAAAGCATATATAGTACCTGGAACCAACAAGGTTATAGGAGGAGATTGGGGTCGGAAAATGATGCCCCAGAATCAAGGTAATTGTGGTATCCCAATTAACCCTCCACCAAGAATGTCTACACCCCCAACAATGTCTGGACCAACACCATGGGCGGGTGGTCAATCAACTGGATTCACTGGTGGAAGTAGTATTGGAGGTTTTTTATTTAATCCAACGACCACTAACACATCTGGTGGAGTTCAAGAAATGACTGCTAAAGATATAAATCCAGAACCCCCAAGACCTAAGAGAGGATTTATGAGAGGAAGGGTTGGTACTATAGGTAAGTGGATGGCTAATTTATTGGGTAATAGAGCTATAAAGAAACGAAACTGGGGTTTGGAAAACAAGAGCGATACACTGGATTACAATAAGACAGCTGGGTATGGAAACCTAATAAATACTAGTAAACCTATTCAAAACCCAGGTGGAGTTCAAGCATTAAATCAATCAGATATATTTGTAGGTTTTTCTGGATCTAAAGGTGGTGGAAGCTCTAGTGGTTTTAATCTTGCTAAATATTCAGAAAGATACAAAAAAACAGAGCAACGTAGATCTAGTAGAAAGAAAGTTAAAAAGAGACGTAAAAAAAGAGGTTGGAGAAGATTCTTTAGCGATATTAGATTAAAACAAAATATTGTAAAAATGGGAGTTTCATCTTCTGGAATACCTATTTACAATTTCAATTATACAGGTGATAATACTATATATCAAGGTGTTATGGCTCAAGATTTAGTATCAATGGGTTATAACAACGCTGTAACAATAGATAACAAATCAGGATACTATATGGTTGATTACGATCAAATAGATGTTGATATGATAACAATATAGGGAAACACCCTAAACCAAGTCAATTATTAACCAAAAAAAACCAAAAAACAATGACTTATTTATATTACAAGACTAGTACGTATACTAGCAACCAAAAACCGAATGAAAAAACTATTAGCCAATGGGAACATCTAGCTGAGAAGAAGAACTGGAGAATAACCCAACTACCTAATGGTTTTTATCAAACAGAATGTCAAAGTCCTGAAAATGAAAAGGAGTGGCATGATGTAACTAGAAGAGAAACCATAGAAGGCGCGGAAGCAGCGATTGACGGAAGCGTTGACCATTTCTCAAAGAAACTAGAGGCTACAAAAGGGCCTAAGGTTGTAAAGACTTTTAAGTAGTAACAATTTAATTTAATTTAATAAAATATAATTTATGGAGTATAATCAACCAAGTCTCCTTATCAAAAATTTAGATTTTGATACGGAAGCTAAGAGTAAAATAATAGCTGGTGTTGAAAAACTAGCTAAAGCAGTAAAATCTACCTTAGGAGCGTCTGGTAAATGTGTTATTTACGAAGACGCCCGAGGTAACCCGGTGGTCACAAAAGATGGTGTAACCGTTGCAGAGAGCGTAGTCTTATACGATCCCGTGGAAAATATAGGTGCAACACTAATAAAGGAAGCTGCTAAAAACACAGTGAAAGAAGCTGGTGACGGTACTACTACCGCTACGGTATTAGCAGAAGCACTTATTAAGGAAGTTAATAACCACAATGGAATATCTATTAGACAAATAAAAGATGGTATTAATTCTTGTTTAGATAAAGTGAATGATTATTTAGACAATGTATCGATACCTGTTGACGGGAACATGTTAGAAAGTGTTAGCACTATTAGTTGTAATAACGATAGAGAACTAGGTTCTATTATAGCCGAAGCCTATAATAAAGTTGGTAAAAATGGTGTGGTTTTAATGGAAAGCTCTGGAACAGAAAAAACATATGTTGATGTTGTTGATGGAGCAAAAATAGAATCAGGATTAACCTCACCTCACTTTGTAACTGACACTGATAAACAAAAAGCAGAACTAGAGAAACCACTAGTACTAATCGTATCGTCAGAAATCCCAAATGTAAGAAAAATACAAAATATATTAGAGTTTGCTATTAAAAATAATAGATCTTTATTGATAGTCGCTCCAGTCTCACAACAAGTGAAAGCTGCTCTTTTAATGAATAAAGTTAAAGGTAATATAAAAATAAATATAATAGATCCACCTGGATTTGGACCTACAAAAAGAGATACTATAAAAGATTTAGCTATATTAACTAAATCTACAGTTATAAACGAAGAGCTTGGTGATGATTTAGATTTAATATCTTTAGATGTTTTAGGAGAAGCAAAAAGATCTGTGACTGATGATAAGAGCACTATAATAACAACAGTAGATGATATAGAGGATATTGAAGAGAGAATTAAAGAAGTAAAAAAGATAAGAGATAAAGAAAAAGATCCTTTTTTTCAAAAGAAAATAGATGAAAGAATAGCTATGTTATCTGGTTCTGTTGGTATGATAAAAGTTGGTGCTAACTCTAAAGTAGAATTAAAAGAAAAAAGAGATAGAGTAGAAGACGCTATTTATGCTACAAAAGCTGCTTTACAAGAAGGTATTGTATCTGGTGGTGGAGTAGCTTTACTAAATGCTTCTCAACATATAGCTAGTACAGATGTTGGTGAACAAATATTATTAAAAGCTATAACTTATCCTTTTAAGGTTATATTAGAAAACGCAGGTTTAAAACAAGTTGGACCAAGACCAAGTAAAGGTATTGGTGTTAATGTTGTAGATGGTAGTGATGTAAATATGATCGAACACGGTATAATAGATCCAGTGCTTGTTACCAAATCAGCGTTAAAAAACGCGGTATCAGTTGTAAACACTATAATATCAGCTAATTGTGTAATTTCAAATATGAGAACAGATGAAAGCAATTAATGATTACGTTATAGTATTAGATAGTAAAGAAGGTCCTAAAAAAATAGGAGGTTTAATATTAACTGAAGAATTAGATAGTGACAATAGGTATGTAAAGGCAGAAGTTGTATCTGTAGGTAATTTAGTAGAATGTATAAAAGTTAAAGATATTATATATTACGATAAACACGCTGGACATGGTATATCTTGGAAAGATGTGCAATATAAAGTTATAAAAGGTAGAGATATTGTAATAATAGAATAATGAGATTAGTTGCTCAAGATCTTAAAGATATAGGATTGTTAAAATACTGGAGAACTGTTAGATTAGCTTTAGTTAAACAAAACAACTTGAAAAGTTCTGCTGATATAGAACTTTTAATATACTTAGAGTCTTTAAAAAGATTCACTTTAAAAGATTTTAAAAACGGTGTGTATTTATACACTTGGGATAAAAGCAGATGGCAAAGATTATTAAGAGAAGGTTGGATAGATATTTGGAGACATAGAAATAGAACTACACAAAAATATAATATATATAAAGTATCATTTAAAGCATCACAAATGATATCTAGAATTTATAGACTTCTTTTAGGTGAAGAAGATCTACCTGTAACAGATAGAAGTAAATTTTATAATAATAAATCATATACAGATAAAGTTATGAATAAAGCTATAGATGATATGATTAAAGATAAAAATAGATAATATGGCATTTAAAATGAAAAATCCTTTAGCTGAAAAAACAACAAGTAGTTTGAATTTTGGCGGTAGCGATGGGGAGCAATTAGCTCCTGGTGTTACTGTTATAAGAAAAAATTTAAGTAAAGGAATTATGGGTGAAGCTAACAAAGATGGTACTATTTTTATTTCTAAAAAAGTTGAACCCGGTTCTAGTCAGGAAACACAAATATTAACACATGAAATAAAACACATGGTTGATTTAAAAACAGGTAGATTAAGGTATGATGATTATAGTTTGACTTGGGATGGTCAAACTTATGAAAGAAATAAAGGTAAAATATATTTCGAAGGACGTTGGTTACCAGAAGGTTCGGCTGACTTCCCTTGGGAGAATCATTAATATGTGGAGTTTATTTAAAGATAAAAATGAAATAAACGAAAAGAACGTGGTAGGCTTTGCGTCTTTCGTGGTAATGTGTTTGTTTGCTGTTGCCGATTTATTAACCAGTGTAATGGCTGACAAAGATTTAATTATAAACGAAGTTGTCTATAATTCGTTTGTATGGGTAACATTAGGATGTTTTGGTATTAGTTCGTTTGAAAAAGTAAAAAAGAAATAAAATTAAATTATGTTAGGAAACTTGTTATCTGGAGGAGCTGCAGATTTAGTTAAAAACGTTGGTGGTGTCATAGATAATCTACACACATCTAACGAAGAGAAACTTGAAGCAGAAAGAAAAATAAAAGAATTAATTGCTAACTACGAGGTTGAAATGGAAAAAAACATTACAGCTCGTTGGCAAGCGGATTTAAAAAGTGATTCATGGCTTAGTAAAAATGTTAGACCCATGACATTAATATTTTTAATAGTATGCACCATGCTATTAATATTTATAGATGCAGGTGCATTAGAGTTTGAAGTTAAGTCCTCGTGGGTTGACTTATTACAATTAGTATTAATAACCGTGATCGGCGCCTACTTCGGTGGTAGATCACTAGAAAAAGTAAAAAAATAAAATTATGGCATATACATCAAGACCATCCACATTTGCAGACGAATATTTTCAGCATGGACAAATGTATGTTCAAGATACAAACAAATTAACAGCACCAACAGGATATGTTATTATAGCTATCACAGCTTTAGAAGCTAGTACTGTTCTTACAGAATTATCACCTGAAAACGGAGCTAGTGGTTTATCAGTTGGTGAAGCTGCTAACGAAGATGGTGCAGCTGGATTAACTGGGGCTAGCGGTGGTGATTTAATATCATCTTCTCCTTTAGGATCTGGAGTAACTATATATGGTAGATGGATTTCACTAACTTTAAGCGGTGGTAGTGTTATGGCTTATGTTAAAAGAGCTTAAGCATGACAAGACTAAAATTAAATACCGAATCGTATAACTCTTCGTTTGGACAAAACGGAAGTTTTTTAATGAAGCATACAAGTACAGCTGTAACACTAACTGGTAGAAATGGAGTTATAACAGCTATAGCTATATTAGAAGATAACACAACATTTGCTTCTAGTAATGGTTTAGTAGCTGAAGACGCTACTAAGTTTATTAACACAGAATCAAAACCAACGGTTGGTGGTTTAAGTGGTACTGCTTCCTCAACAGCTGTTGGTGAAGTTTTAGATTCTTATGAGTTTCCTAAAGGGTGTATTTTGTATGGTAGATGGACTCAAATAGATTTATCCGCTGGTTCTTGTATTTGTTACGTTGATTAATTATGATGGGTAATGGTTTAACACTAGCGCAATCCTGGGGACTGGTTAGTTGGGACTTTAACGATATACCAAACAGTACAAACACAAGAATTTATTGGTGGAAAAATAGTACAGCGTCAGCGGCTAATTGGCCTGATTATGGTAGGTGGAATAATGATTTAATTCAAACGTCAGCTGGCAATCAACCACAGGTAGTAGACCCACCTTCAACAACAGCTGGAACAGCGCCTGATTTTGAGGAGAATGATGAGCATTTTTATGATTTAACACACCAAATAGATTTACCAGCGGAAAGAAACTGGTTGATTTGTTTTGCTTGTAAGTTAGAAAGTCATGATGATAAAGCAACAATGTTTTCTAGTGATATAACAACTGGTGGTGGACATTTTATAGAGTTTAAAGACGAAGAAACTATACGTGTGAAATCTAATGCAGCAACAACTATAATAAAGGTTACAGGTGGTGCAGTTTGGGCAGCTGGTAGTGATTTCGTTTTAACCTTATATAGAGATAGTAATGGAGCTTTTACAGTTTATAAAAACACGAGTAAACTAACTATTCACACTGGTACATCTACTAATTATACTGATAACGATGGTAGTTTTGAACTAAATAATATGTGTTCTAAACATGGCACATCTAGATACTTTGATGGTTTGGTATATGAAGTTGTTTTAGCTAATCAAGTAGATTCTTTAGCAGATGCTGATATATTAAAAGTAGCAACAACAATGTGTAGTGGTTTAGATATTGAATAATAATTAAAATTAAATATAATGACAAAAAATAAAAAAACGGAAACTAAACCGTCTAAAATTAGTAATGAAGATTTAAATAAACTTCAAGAGATGGTTACTAAAAGCAATAAATTAAACATGCAACTAGGAGCTATGGAAGTTAGAAAGCATGACGTTTTACACCTCACATTAATGATTAATGAAGAGCTGTTTAAATTAAAGAAGGAATTTGAAGAAAGATACGGAACAGATAATATTGATATTAATGATGGTACTATTTTAGAAAATGACAAAGTTAATTAGAAAAATAACTATAGGTAAAGACTATAAAAACGACGCCATGCATTACGCGGTAGATCAAGAAGTTTACGGCGGGCATACTATATGTAATATAATAGAAGAGAAAGATAAATATTCTGTTTATATTAAAAAAGAAGGTAACGTTATGCCCTGGAAAGATTTTAACAAAAACATGGCTATATCTGTAGAATATAATTTAGAGTATTAATGGATAGTGTTTATAATTATATAATTAAACCAAAAAATTCCAGATATAACAATACTAAAAAAGTTGGTAAAAAAGATTTAATATTAAACACAGAAATATCAAATCATCAATTTATAAGTAGAGAGGCTGTTGTTAAAAGTATACCAAAAGCGTTAGAAACAGATATAAAACCTGGAGATGAAGTTATTGTTCATCATAATGTTTTTAGAAGATGGCATGACATGCGTGGTGAAGAAAAAAATAGTAGAAGTTATTTTAATGAAGAAACTTATTTAGTAACAGACGAACAAATCTTTCTTTATAAAAATAACAACAAATGGAAATCACCTAGTGGATACTGTTTTGTAAAACCAATAAAAGCAGTTGATTCTTTTAACGTTGATTCAGAAAGACCATTAATAGGCATTGTTAAGTATTCAGATGGCACTGTAGAGGAGGGTGATTTAATAGGTTTTAAACCTAGTTCTGAATTTGAATTTGTTATTGACGGGGAACGTTTATATAGGGTTTTATCACATTTTATTACAATTAAATATGAATATCAAGGAGACGAAGAAGAATATAATCCAAGCTGGACACAAAGCAGTAGAGGAATTAATTAAAGTAGCTAAAGAAGCTATAGTAGATTCAGACGATGATATATCTGCAGATAGATTAAAGAATGCTGCGGCTACTAAAAAGTTAGCTATATTTGATGCGTTTGAAATACTTAATAGAATTCAAGAAGAAGAAAATTTATTAAGCGACAAACCAAAAGAAGTAAAAGAAGCAAAAGTATTTAAAGGTTTTGCGGAAGGTAGATCTAAATAATTAAAATTAAAAAAATAATAAATGGCAACATTAACAGCAACATTAACATTAACATCAACGGCTGGAGATATTACAACACAAGCATTAAGTTTAAGTGAATCAGATATTTTATCGGTTGGAGAACCTACTATATCACCGTCTAGAGTGTCAGTGGCAACCACGGGAGCAGAAGTTTTAATACCCTCTTCAGTATCAGCAATATCATATGTTTATTTAAAAAACACAGATTCTACCAATATCATTGTAGTTAAAAATGATAATGGTGATAATATTGCTGATTTAGGTCCAGGTGAGTTTGCGTGGTTTCCTTTAAAAGGTGCAACAGGTGTAGAATGTACAGCGGTAACAGCGGCGTGTATTTTAGAATATGCGTATTGGACTAAATCGTAATTTATAGTTTTGGAAGAATATAAACAGACACTATGTAAGGTTGTAGAGCCTGTTAAATTAACAACTATAAAAAGATTAAACAAGTCTAAGAAATGGAAATACGGATATGATAAAGAACATGATATAGTTGTTATATCAAAAACCGGTCAAATTGGAGAAATACTTGAAATACAAAATTTAAAAATTGCTTTACCTAAAGTACCTAAAAAAGTATTTAAACATAAGTTAAACAAATGGGTGAAAATAGAGCAACCAAAAGAGTTAACTAGATTAAAAAATATTTTTGATTGGAAGAGTTATCCTGAAGAAAAAAAAGATAAGTGGTTTGATTATATAGACGAAGAGTTTAATAGAAGAGATGAGGGGTTTTGGTTTACTAATAATGGAAAGCCAACATATTTAACAGGTACGCACTACATGTACCTACAGTGGAGCAAAATAGATGTAGGTGCTCCTGACTTTAGAGAAGCGAATAGATTGTTCTATATATTCTGGGAAGCTTGCAAGGCAGATAAAAGATGTTATGGTATGTGTTATCTAAAGAACAGACGTTCAGGGTTTTCGTTCATGTCATCTGCCGAAACAGTTAATTTAGCTACAATATCGAGTGATAGTAGATATGGAATCCTATCTAAAACAGGTTCAGATGCTAAGAAGATGTTTACTGACAAAGTAGTTCCGATAAGTATAAACTATCCATTCTTTTTCAAACCGATACAAGATGGTATGGATCGTCCAAAATCTGAATTAGCTTATAGAGTTCCAGCTAGCAAGTTTACAAGAAAGAAGATGTCTGCTACAGACGGTTTAGAAGATATAGAAGGATTAGATACAACTATTGATTGGAAGAATACTGGTGATAATAGTTATGACGGTGAAAAACTAAATTTACTAGTACATGATGAGAGCGGTAAGTGGGAGAGACCTGATAATATATTAAACAACTGGCGAGTTACAAAAACATGTTTACGATTAGGTAGTAGAATAGTTGGTAAGTGTATGATGGGTTCTACTTCAAACGCTTTAGATAAAGGAGGTGATAACTTTAAAAAATTATACAATAACTCTGATGTTGTTAAAAGAAATAGAAACGGACAAACTAGTTCTGGTTTATATTCTCTTTTTATTCCTATGGAATGGAATTATGAAGGATTTATAGATGAATTTGGACAACCCGTTTTCACTAATCCTAAAAAAGAAGTATTAGATCCTCACGGAGAAATTATAGATGTAGGAATAATAGAGCATTGGGAGAATGAAGCAGATGGTTTAAGAGAAGATCAAGATGGTTTAAATGAGTTTTACCGACAATTCCCTAGAACTACAGAACACGCGTTTAGAGATGAAACAAAAAACAGTATATTTAACTTAGTTAAAATATACGAACA
>CEUI01044551.1_pt1 | contig 11271 bp, 7 predicted proteins | sample 531411 | NCBI WGS metagenome assembly CEUI01 (sample SAMEA2622841, study PRJEB7988) | marine metagenome | isolation source: saline water (ENVO:00002010), including
ATTTTTATATAAATCAGACAACATTGATTGTCCTTTTGCTTGAACTTGAGGAGCATATGTTGAATAACTTGCAGCTTGTAACATTTCTGGATTTATTGTTTGAAACATTCCTGGAAGTAAATCACCTTCGCTTAAATTGTAATGTGATTGAAGGGTTGATTCGATTTGGTCTGGAGAAAGTTCTGCTAACTGTTGCCATCCCATTTGTCCAAATCCCATTTGTTCTAATGAATCTAATATACTTTGTTGAAACATAATTATTCTCCTAAAATTTGTTGCAATAACATTGGTAACATCATTGCGCTTTGTAATTCTTCCATTCCACCCTTAAGTCCACCACCTTTTGTAAGATTTTCCCATAAATTTGATAATCCAGGGGCTGAAGATTGTAAAACATCTAATGATGGTAATCCTTTATTTTGTAATAATTTTCTCATTTCTTTTTCTAATAAAGCACTATCTCCACCTGCTCCTATATTCTTAATAGCTTGTTCTTCAATACCACTAAGACTTTTTGCAGCTTGTCTTCCTTCTTTCCATTGTTCAAAAGGACTTCCTTTGTCTCCTCCTAGTATTTTACTTACCATAAATCCAGTTGCTCCAGCACCAAGTGCTCCCCTTAATAAATCACCTCTTGACATTTGCAAATCTTCTGCTTCTTCCCTATAAGCTTTCATTGGTCTTTTAAGAAATGTTTTGCTCCATCTATCAGCGTCAACATCACTTAATAAACCTTTCAAAGCCTGTCTTTGTTGGTCGCCTTGTATTCCTGCTGTTATTCCTTTTGTTAATCCAGCTCCTAATGGCCCTAAAAACATGCTACTTAAAAGATTTAAACCTTGAAATAAACCTTTGTTTTTCTTTGCGTCTCTTCTTGCTTTTGCTTGAGCAGCCTCTAAGTCAGCTTCAAATTCTTCTTCAAGCTTACCCATCTGAACTGCTGTTTTAGACTTTGATTGTTCTCCTCTAAAACGACTTTCTTGTAATAGGTCTGTTAAACTTGCTTTTGTTCCAGCTATTTGGTAGGGTGAATAAGCCATTTATAACTCCTTTTTTCCTAAAATTTTACTTTTAAATATATTACATTTTTTGTTCATATACAAATACCTCAATTTACTTATACTTTTTATATAAAAAATCAGCTCCTCTTATAGGAGGTATATTAGATAATTTAGAATTATGATATTTTTTTAATTCACTATTACGTACTGCATTAATCCAATGTATACTTGGTTTAACAAACTTGCTATTATATATTAATTCCATTTTATCAAATGTATTCATTTTATTTATTATAGTTTGAATATCAAAAACATTATAAAACCAGCTGTCTATAAAATAGTTTAATTTATCTAATTCTTTCTTACTTAATTTATCCTTATCGCACTTTATAACAATTTCATTAATATATAGCTTCCCTTCTGGTTTTAGTATTCTAACTGCTTCTTTAATTGTTTTCTCGAAATTACTATACCCCATAGATTCACAAAAATAAACTATATCAAAAGTATTATCATCATAATTAGTATTAGTGAAATCCTGAATTGATATAGAAGTATTTTTAAAATCTTTTAAGACTTCATTAGCTATCTTTACTTGACCATCACTTATATTAATACCATGTATATCAGTATCTGGATGTAATGAAGCTATTTGTTTTATTACACCTCCTACACCGCAGCCACATTCTAATATTTTTTCATTACCTTTAATACCTATTTGTTTAGATAACCACTTCCCTTGTTTCTTGTCATTTTCATATGGTTTAAATGCTTGTAAGATTAATGTTCTATTAAACAATGATTGCAATTTATCAGTATAATATTTATTATAATAATCTTTAATATATTCTATATCTTTCATTTAAAAATTAGCTCCAAAAAAAGTAGCATTGTAAACTACTGCATCATCATCATCATCTTCATCTGCTGATAATACCAAATTAAAATCACCTCCATACCAATCACTACTATGCATTCCTCTACCTACATAATGTGTTGAGCCATCAGTAGGAGCAGTATTCTCTAAATCCTTTTCACTCATAAATAACATATCAATTTCATTATTATCATTAATTTGTGTAATAGCATCAGATGTCAAAGCAAAAGTATGAGCATAACCTCCATTTGCACTCCAGCTAACTCCTGATTGATTATTTATATATAATTCACTTGTACCTGGAGAAGAACCTGATGTATAATTGGTTTCATCCCAACTACCATCAGAAGCATAGCAACTAAAGTCTGAAAATACATAAACTCCTGATTTGGCTCTTTCATCTAAAACAGCATATAGTTTAGAACCATCACCTCTAAAATCATCTGATAATGTTCCACTAGCTTGCCCACTAACAGAACTTGTATCCCATCTATATGAAGACCTTAATACAGTATAAGTAGTAGTAGTTCCAGCTTGTCCACTAGTAGTTATTCTGCTTGCTTTAGCTAAATTCGCCTGACTATGGCTGCCACTATAGCTAGAAGAATTTCTTGCATTAGCCCAACTAGTAGTATTTGTTTTAATAACATCAAATCTTTTAGAATCTACAGATACAGTAGGGTCAATATAATATGTTCCTTTCATATTTAAAAGCATACCACATTCTGGATAGATAAACTTCTTGTATCTGTACTTATTTTCTGATATATATTCCAAGCTATGTCCACACTGAATATCTGTGAAATTATAATCACTATCTACAACATATGGGCAATTTAAGTTTATCCATCTCCCATCTGAATCTTCTATAGTAAATACATTATTATCAGCTATATAATGATTAATGTTTGCTTCAACTTTAGTCATATTATAATTAAATTGATTTTCAAAATCAGTTATAGTAGAACTTAAATCTAAATTTAAATAGCTGGTATCTTGAAAATCTTTTGTCTTAAATAATGATTTAACATCATCTGGTATAGGCTGAGTATTAAAATAAGCAACAAATTGATTATCTTCTAATATATACCAAGACCCAACTTTTTTACCATTATATAAAAAATATTCTCCAATATCATCTGTAGACTCAGGGTCAGTTCTAAGTAATGTTAGATTATATTTGTCACATATATTATTTAAAAGTATATCTTCAAAATATTCTTCATCTATGTTTTGACCTTTACAATATATAGATATTGCATTTTCTAAGTAAGTTGAACCTCCATTAGCACTTGATTCATTAGAATTATGAGGGCCATTAGTAGTAGTATATCCATTTAAATTTACATCTGTAAACTGGTCTTCTCTTGAATAACCTCCAAGCATTATATTTTTATCTGTAATTTTACCTATTAAAAAACTTAATTTCTTATCATTGGTAGAAGGTATATTATTAGATACATTAGAGGAAAAATTAGACATATGAGTATTTCCTGTGTTTTCGCCCACATTAAAGACTTCGCAGGTTATAGTATCCTTTATTGTCTTTTCTTCCGTGTATTGGCTATTTTTGATTGAATAACCAGTTAAATCTATATCAAGTGTAATAACAAAGTCTTTTACATCTACAGCTTTATATAATTGTCGAAATACACCAGGATAATTAATTATTTTTATATCACCTAAATCAACTTCATTTTTATTAACAACACTATCAGTTAAAGACAAATCATAATCTTCTCCGTTATATTTTATATTATTAACTGAAAATTCTATTTGTTTAGAGCCATCTTGAATATCATCTGGTCTTAATCCAAATAGTTTATTAGTATTCTTATCTTGCCTAACTCCATATGAAAATATGTTTTTATTTATTAAGTGAATATTTCCTGCATTAGATTGTGAATCATTAAAATCTGTATCAGCTTCAAAATAATTATTACCATCTTTGTAATATTTATCTCTATGGCTTATATAATGCTTGTTGTTAACCTTCTTTGTATTACGGGAAATTATTTCCATTAGTCTTGGAAATCTAGACTTGCTACACCATAAGCTATTTCATTATCTGCATCCCAATAAATGCTTATTATATCAACATGATTTGCAGCTGTTGTTAATGTTGGATTAGTTCCACCAGGAAATTTTACTGTAGAACTTCCTGCTGCTGCAGAACCTGCATTATCATAAGCTAGCCAATTAGTTACTGTTCTGCTTCCACTTCCGTCTTGTTTTACTAATAATACAAAATTACCAGACATACTAGGGAAATATAATTTCATGTTTGTAATATTACCGCTGCCAAAAGTTACAAATGCTTTGTTACCATATCCATTAAAAGAAACTATAGTATGGGTCACATTATAAGTAGGTTCAAATTGAGTAAACCCAACAGGATTAGTAGTGCAATCAATTTTATTCCCAGTAGCAGCATTTTCTGTTAAACGTAACATTAAATCTCCTCCAGCATATAAATCTAGGACATCAGCAGATGATTCAAGTATATAACTATCTCCACCGCCTAATATTACTTTTCCTGTAGATGCAATTGATAAATCAGTTCCATCAAAAGTTAGATTAGATTCTACTGTTGCTTCGTCTGCATCTTTATAAGTAGCAACTCCATTTGCTGTAGAGCCATCCCATGATATTCCTCCTCCACCACTAACAGTTTGCCAAGAACAAGTACCATCTCCATCTTCTCTTAAAAATTTACTTCCTCCACCTTCTCCTGTAGATACAATTTCCGTTCCCTCAACATTGCAAGTAATTGTAGCAGAGTAAGAACCTGATGTCGTATTAGTTTCAGAATCAATAGATATTCCTGTTCCACCTGTTAAATCAACTCCTGTTATATCTCCAGTATTAGAAGTCCATCCTTGGTCATTATTAAATTGGCCTAATTTTATTTCATCTATTTGTTTTCTTTTTTGGACTCCATCATCTAAATAGACTAATTCATCTGCACTACCAACTACATCTGCTGTTCCATCAGTTAATTCAGTTAAATCTACATTAAATGTTGTAGTTGATAAATCTAACAAACTACCTGCACTATAAGTTGTATTTGTATAATTAGAAGCGTCTATAGTTCCTGCGCTAGCACTTGTCCAATCTATATGTTCATTAGCAACAAAATTATTTAATGAATCGTGGTCTATTTCTCCAGGTACAGCTTGAGCAGTTATTGTAGTACCACTATTTGTTACTCCCACTCCATTAGAACCTAATATAGAAAAATCAGCAGAACCACTTGTATCTGAAGCTGCTGAACCACCTCCTGAATCTGTTGTTATTGTTACTCCTGTTATATCACCTACTAAAGAAGTGCCTGATGTTATTTGTATATCATCTCCTGCATCAGTAGTAAAATACAATTCATTTGGAGTTGCAGTTTTTACCCATAATTGCCCGTATGCAGCAGTATCTGGTACTGCATTTGAAGCTTCTTTAATTTTAAATGGAATATCAGAATTTACACTTTGTTTTGCTTTTAAAGCTATATTCCCAGAAGCATCTAGTGTAAAATCGTTAGAGGATATATTATATTCGTCTTTTGTTATTGTAGTATTACCTACCCTTACCCTGTCTAATTTAAGGTCTTTAATTGATGTTTTTTCAATTTTACGCAATTCTTCCATTTTATTAGATACATGCCATCTTCCATTAACCTTAGAACAAAGATATACTCCTTTACCTTGTATTTGAGATAATATAATGTCACCATCATTTCCAACGGAATTTGAGGGAAGTGTTTTATATATTTGGGTTCTTGTGCCTTTTGTGTGTAATAGGTTAGCCATTACTTAACACGTTTTTCTCTGTATATAATGGATATGTCATTTATTTCAAATTTAACTGCAGAAGAATCCGAGAAAACGTCATCATATATTCTTAATTTTAAAGAATATATATTATTTATAGAGGATGATGGTGTTAATATTGCTGTTGTCCATTCTGTTGCTCCAGCTAACCCAGTAGAGGCAGCATAATTAGTACTTGAGTCTGAAAATGTCGAAAATGTATTTGTTCCATTTACAGCATATTTAACTAAAATATTAGAGTCCATAGAAGAACCAGCTGAATTCATAGATTTATATGTTATATGAACTTTATATACTTTTTTTCTACTTGCAACATTCCCAAATGTAAAATCAGCTGTATCATAATAAAAAACTTTATTATTAACGCTACTTCCTGTTAAACCTTTTCTAGCACATATAGCTTCATCATTTGCTTCATTATGCTGCCATTTGAATATTTCATTAAAAACAGTAGAACTTCCAACAGTAGATGTATTTTTTCCATAAGTAATTAAACTTCCATCTTTATTAGTGGAAAAATTAGATAATGTAGGATTCAGAGCATTTTTTGATATCCCAGTAAATGCTTTGTGTGTTGCATACCATGATTGTGTTTGCATATTATATATCCATCCGTCAATAAAGGCAGATGAACTATCTCCTTCCAATTCTCTTGTAATTACAATATCTTTACTTTTTGCATCATATCCTATCATAGCTCCATAAGTATTGGTGTCACTTACTAACCACCAATTTCCACTAACAATAGCATCGTTTTCGTCTATTGGAATTTTATTTTCAACTAAATTAACTAAAGATTCTCCATTATATAAAAAACATCCTTTGCTGTTAACCCACGCAATTCCATACGGAGTTTTAGTAACTTGATAAGGAAATCTAACTCCTACAATATCAAATGTATCTTCTAAAAATTCATAATCTCCAGATATATTAATAACAAATACTTTACGTTTTTTGAATTGCAATAACTTGTCTTTATAATATTCTAATGCTGTTATTTCATCTCCATCATTAATTGCAACATCAATAAAATTAGATTTAGGCAATATATTATACTTGCCAATTGGTGATTTTAACATTCTATCTGGATAATAAGCCCCATCTTGTCTAATATTACCTACATACAACCTGCTGTTAGCAACAACAGCTGTTTTATAATCACATACAAGCTCACTTGCTTTTAAATCTTGAGATACCAAAGTTTGAGATTCATAACTATCAACTTCATTGTAATTAAGCATTTTTTCTTTTGGTATTGCAAATACATAATTTTTGTTAATACTATCTTTAATTCCTTCTCTAGAAAAATTAGATGTTGTTGAATAAACTTTTTTCTTTTCTAAATCTACATAAAATTGTAAATACCAAATATTAGATTCAGTATCTTTCATGTAATATTTTATTTTTTTTCTATAGTTGTTTTTAAAAATATCAAAACCTATATACACAGTAATGTCTGGTGATTGCCCTGCTGTAATAGTATAAGTAGAAGCTAAAAGATTATTTGTTACAGTTCCTCCAATTGTAGATGGATTTTCTAATATACTAGATTCTTCTTCAAACATATTAACAGACGATATTCCAAGTTTAAAAATTCTTTCTCCCCATCCAAAAGCAGTAGCTCCAGTTGGACTTCCAAAACTAAAATTTACTTTTGATTTATCTTTATCTGAAGCAGAAAGACCATCGGTTGCAACAGTCCAATTTGTTGCTCTAAATGTAACATTACAATTTACAAATTTTATTTTTTCATAATGAGGCCCATCATTATGACCTGATTTATAAGCACTTCTTAATACATCTCTTCCATTATATCCATTTGCATTAGTAGGCCATTTTACATCAACTTTCATCGTCATATCATCAGTTAATTCTATTTTCCCATCATCAAATGATGCTTCTGCTGTAAATGTTTTTGAAGAATTAATCATATAACCCCCTGAACCTGGAACCTGGTTAAAAGTATTATTTGACCATAAAGAACCTTCATGTGTAAATTTTAAACTTGATGCGGTTTCTTCATTATAAACATTATCATCCATTGTTTTTACAATAAAATTTACAGTTTCTCCTTCAGTAGCTGATGTATTAACTATATTAGGGTCTCCTAAACTTAACATAGCCATTTCATCGGTCACGCTACCATTAGTAGGTATTCCGTCTGAAGCATCAAATATATCTGTTCCAGTTCTTTTTCCAACAGTTATATCAAAATATGGAGGATGTTGGTATCCAATTTCATCCTGAGCAGAGCCACTAGATGATACTTGTGCAATTGAACCTTGAAATGAATATATAAATGTAAAATATACTTTTGCAACACTTCCGCTTGTATATGCAGACATTGTATCTCCCATATCAGTGCTATCTGCAGTACCACTACCTGCTGCATCGCCTGCCCACATAAAATAACTAGGATTTGATAATGTTTGGTCAACAGATGTAGCAGATGTAGTTCCATCTTCAATTTTTAAATCATAATCAGGAGCAGTACTTGAATTTTCATGATAATGATATATTATTCTTCCAGTACCATATAAATCGTCTAATGGCCAATTTGTTGCTACATTTGTTCCTGCATCATTAATATAATGTTGATGTCCACCTGTAAAAGTTATAGCATTCATATAATTTGATGCATTAAACATTTGCTCTACTTCACTAGCATTTCCATCAGCACTTACTAATAATTCGGGATTTTCAGCCAATTCATTATCTCTTACTTTGTGAACATTATCTTGATAATATAATAATTTTGTTGAATTTCCAGATTCAAAATTTGCGTCAGATATTTTAAGCATTCCATTTATATAATTATATACAGGCTTCATGTTTATTCCATCCCATCTTAAGTCTGTATTATCTATCCATTGATTTGAATTTTCTTGGTATATATTTATTTTAGATTCTGTAGATGTATTATCATTTAAAAATATTAAATCACTACCCAAAGATGATGTTTCTATTTGTATTGAATCAAAATATACTGTATGATTATCATAACTAGTTCCAAAAGTAGATGCTCCAGCTTGATGTGCTTTTGCTCCAGCATTTAAATTAATAACCCAATCATTTACGGTATTATATTCTGGAGGAATTTTAAAATTCATTGTATATTTTCTCCATTGATAATTTCTAGTAGGATGTTTTTCTGGGTCAGGTTCTCCGTTTATTCTTCCCATTGATTCTAAATTTGGAAAAGATTTTTTAACAGAAATTGCGTCAAGTCTCATATTGTTTCCAGCAGCAGCAACTATACCACTAAAGGCTATTCTTATTGATTTTGGAGTGCCTCCATTATCTGAAACAAAAAATTTATTGTTTTTACTATTTAAAGTATTACCAAGAACATCTAAATTCTTATCAAAAGGTACGTTTGTGTAAGTATTTATAGTTCCTAAACTATTTAATGCTTCAGCAGCATTTTGCCATCTTTTTATATATTCAGCTGTATATAAAACATCATCATTTGTTATAGTGGCTGCTGTTCCTCCAGCAAATACTATTTCTGTAGTACTATTAACTGCTGTACATACACCAAGAAATGTACCATCTGATTTATATATTTCTTTATATTGAAATAATGCATTTGTTGCTACTGAAGCATCCCCACTGCCATTATCTACCGTTAATGTAACTGAACTGTCTGATGCCGCTGTAGTTCCTCCTCCTCCTATTACTGCATATACTGCTGTACTTGTTAATTTTCCTTTATCTAATATAGAAAAACATGGAATTAATGAAACATTATCTACTGATAATGAATATGATAAATTGTACCATTGATTATCTTCTAAAGTTATATCTTGATATATATAAGAACTAGGAATTAAATTTGTTTCATTTCCAAATTTTGCCATTTCATGAGTATGAGCACTTCCAAATGCCATATTTAAAGTATTACCTTCACCATATTCATTACTTTGTTCATATGAATATGTAATTGTATTATTAGCATGGTCAATAAATCCATCATAAGCCATCCAACTTGTTGGTGGGTCATTAGAGCCATCGGCTGCCCTACCTCCACCTCCTCCAGTTTCTGTACCATCTTCAAAATCTCCATTAACTACATATTGATTTAATATATTTTGAGCATATTGATAAGAAGATTCACTTCCTGACATAAATTGAGGGCCAGTGTCACTTTCAAATAAATATAATCCCGTGTTTGTTCCATCTGTTACACTGTCAGAATATATTTGAACAAATGGATATATATCTGCATGCCCTGTATCTGAAACATAATTATGATAAATTGGATGTTTTGCCCAAAATGAAAAAGTGTATAAAGCTCCTGGACTTAATGTATTATTCCCAATAGTTGTAGAGTTTGACGCTAATGCATCTCCAGCTGCCCATGTTATATTTGCTGGATTATATGTTATAAATCCCAAAGGTTTTGATTGATTATCAGCTATAGATGTTACTTTTGTTCTTAAAAAATAAGAATTTTCATTATCAGTTGAATGAGCAGTAATATCATCATATGGAAAATCACTACCTCCTTTATCAATATAATTTTTATTACCAGAATTTCCAAATGTTGAATTATCTCCAGCCCATCTAAATATTTTATATTTTGATACACTATCTTCTGGGTCAGTAGAAAAAGCAGATTCTAATGTTGCTACATGAGTATCAGGGTCAGCATCTGTATAGGCATAACTTACAATTCTTCTTGACTCACCAATTCCATCTCCCTCATATATTAATACTGTCATATTTCTATAAAAATTATTAGTATTATGATTGGTTTGAGATTGGAAAGTAGGATTTACTGCTAAAGTTAGTGATGTTCCAGAGCATGCAACAACAGTACCTTCCTCAAAAGCACTTTCAAATTGGCCATCTAAAATTGTCGGAGTTGTATCAATTGAAGTTGCAAATAATCCATAACCAACTTGAAAATTTGAATTATCATGAGGGAGGTTATAAACATTTTCAACTAATGCTCCACCAAACTTTATTATCCCAACTTGAGATGGACTTGCATTATATAATCTTGAAAATTCATTTAATTTTATATCTCTTGGGTCAGAAAAAGCATTCAAGCCACCACTAAAATCTTCTATTTCAAGAGTTTGTTTAGCCATTTAAAGCTTTCTTTACTTCATCCCAAATTTTATCATCAAGTTTATTTTCGCTTCTTCCTACAAGCCAATCACCTAATTTAATTAAAATTGCAATCATAACTTTTTGACTTAACATTTTTGTTGCTATTGAGCCTAATATTGCTCCCATTTATTTCTCCTTTATTTTGTTTTTACAATCTTCACATACAACAAATTTCCTAGCAGGATGTGAATTTTTTTCAAGTTTTGCAACCCTTAATCGCAAATCTAATAATTCTTCTTCAAATTGTTTTTTCCACATGTTTAATCCCATTCTTCCTCTTCATTATCATATATATCAAACATTTCAAATCTATAAAGCCACCAAAGACCTCCAAAAAAGACTATCATAAAACCTAATATAAAATAGCCTAATTCAGCCATAGCTAACCTTTTAACCGTGCATATAAAGTCATTAAACCTATAATTATACCAATTGATAATGATATAAACGT
>CEUI01013499.1_pt1 | contig 11251 bp, 16 predicted proteins | sample 531411 | NCBI WGS metagenome assembly CEUI01 (sample SAMEA2622841, study PRJEB7988) | marine metagenome | isolation source: saline water (ENVO:00002010), including
CATAAGTCACTTATGGATCTGATTAAGTAATATGCAACGTGGCCTAAATCTATACAATACTAATAGTTTTAGGAACCTTCGCAATGGGGTGTCCCTTGGCATGCAGGGGACTACCTCAGGCACTGTTTCTATTCTTGGTGATGGTCTATCTAATCTACTGATTGAGAGAACTTTTCCCCCGACTACAGGATCTATAAGTATTAGCCCAGTTACATTTAATTTGGTTACGAGTATTACATTTTCAACTGCGGAAACTATTGCCACTATTAGTAGTAATCCTGCATTAAGTATTAGTATTACTTCGGCAGTAAAAGAACCGTCTATTAAAGACATAACATCACAATTAATTGTTATTGATTCAACAGATATATTTGAAGAAACTGTAATAGATACAGAGGTTATATAATGGCTACTAGAACAATATACAATGGCAGAGATACTAACATAAAATATCAACTGCTTGATGCCGGTGCTGTAAAAGATTTAAGTAACCTTACAAAGATTGACTTGGTTTTTTCTAGTACAATTAAGGTTACAGGAACAGTGGGAAGTGTTGCCCCTCTGGATTTTAGTACGACAAAAACGGAGCTTGTTTTAAAATTTGGGCAAGCTGGCATAACAGTAGCGGCAGGCAGTTATCCATCTGTTAAAGTTATTGTGTACGATGGAGAAGTGCCGAATGGTCTTGTCTGGGGACAGATTTCATTGGTTGTTAAAGATAATCCTTATACAACAAATTAATACAAAGTTCGATCATCGAAGATGCTATGCTAAAACTGTCAGCCAACTTTAATCTAAAAGAATTAACTGCGTCGACTACGGCGGCTCGTATGGGATTGAAAAATGATCCTAATCAGGAACAGCTAGTTGCATTGACGGCTGTTGCTAATAGAATATTGCAGCCTGTTCGAGATAAGTTTGGTATAGTGACTGTAAACTCTGGTCTACGAGGCGAGGAGTTAAACAAAGCAGTGGGTGGTAGTAAGAAGAGCCAGCATTGTAGGGGCGAGGCAGTAGATTTTGAGTGCTACTCGGTTAGTAACTTTGAGCTGGCTAAGTGGATACAATCTAACTTGGAGTTTGACCAGTTGATCTTAGAGTTTTACAAGAAGGGCGATCCGCACAGCGGGTGGGTGCATTGTAGTTATAATAGACTGGGCAATAACAGAGGCATACAGCTAACAGCTATAAAGACTGGTCGGGGCGTTAAGTACGAGAACGGGCTTATCCGTTAAACGTGATCGTTTTGGTTTCTATGTTGTAGGTTACAAATCCTGAGGCACGCATCCCATCGAGTGCTTCGTTAAATTCTTTCCAACTACAGTGTTTGTAAAAGTTTTTATACATAGCATCTCGGTTTACTTTCCCTTTCTTTCCTGCATACTGTAACATTTCATAGATTAGTTGTCCTTGGTCAGATCGTCCGAGGCCTCCGAATACATCGGTCATTTGCTTCTCTGTATTTTGTAGTATAGAGATGGCTTGGTTCCATGTATCTACTGTGATCTTCTTGCTGTCACCGTGCGATGCTTGTAGTGCCATGCACATCTTTCTTAGATGGGTTGATCGGCGCTCGCAATAGGCACGGAAATTTGGATCATCTAACGGATATTCGCCGGCATCCATGCTCCTAGATTGCTCAAGGTACCAACTTTTGTAAGTTTCTGCCGCTTCGTCTGTGAAAGAATACTCTCCTTGATATAGTGCTATGAGCTTCAGATCGTGTATCAACGCACGTTTTAAGTGTTCTTGATCTTTTGTGACTGTCGGAAGTGCAATATGCTTTGCTTTGTTTGTCTCAACGACAAAAATACATCTGCTGGTGAAGCCCCCGCCGATAGCTTGTATAGGAAGCATTGAAGACATCCAGTCAGGTGCACTAGCCGCAAGTATATTAAGACACATGCCTATAATAGGATCCTCGCTACGCTTTATTGTTTCATAGGTCCATGAATCATGCGAATCCCAGAAATCAGTCATGTAGGCTAGATACTGAAAGTTCTGATTGGCGCCTAGCAATGTAGACAGCTCTTTGGAAAAGCAGGTTAGTGAACTGTGTGGGCGTACTAGCCCTTGCGGATCTATGTAAGTTGTGGTGGCGTTTGCCATTTTAGTAATGAGTGCCTGCGGTGTGATAGACTCGCTGACAATCATAAGATCCAACTCTTTGAAGATGTCTTGGCCTATGTTAATAGCCAGACTTTTACGAGTTCGACCGGCTGATCCTACTAATACAACATACATGTTAGGATAGACAGTTTCAAGACCCCATTTAATATAGCACTTGCGTTGCAATGCGCCTGCTAAACATGAGAGTGCTGTCCATACATGGTAAGAGGTAGGGCTCTCTGTGTTGTCTACATATTTTAGATATACGTCAAGCCATGATGCGTTCTTAATTATCCGGGACATAGTTTTTTCTATTATTGGCTCCTCGCATACATCCACACGACTTAGTATGTCCTGACTTTAGTGCATCTTCTCGGACTACTGTAAAGGTACCGCATGAGCATCTGCATAGGTAATGTTTGTGCGAATTAATATCAGTTGAAATATGGTCTAGCACGGTCAGGCGGCTATACTGCGACTTCAGCGACTCGGTAGATTTCGTCATCTTTTCGGAGTTTGCTAATTTTTTCCACGTCATCCTTGACTGTAGTAAACGTGCTATCATGCATCTTTGCGGCATCAAATCCGATCTTGACATCCGTATATACATAGAACATACGTTCTATGCCATCGCCTACGGCTCTGAGTTTAGGTTCCATGGCTTCCATAGCTTGATAGCAGAAGATTTCTAGTCCGGCTAAGTCTTCATAAGGGTACTGGAAGAGCAAGCTATCGTGGACCTGAGACAGTATTTCGCCCTTGTGATCCATATCATATATCTTTGCCATGGCCTGATTGACAATCCATACAGAGATGCTCTGGGGCAGGTGTGCTACTGCATCCTTTAATAGCTTGTCATCGACAACGCCAAGAAACTTGCGTGGCTGACCTATGATGTTTGTGACAGTTCGGTCTTTCATAAGCTGTTGGCGTATCTCTTCCCACCACTCAGGCAAGCGACTATAAGCTGATAGGTACAGTGATCGGGCACGGTCGGCTTCTTCGAGAGTCAGTCCGGACTCCATGCTGAAACGATTGGCACCCATCATGTAGTTCAGAGCATGGTTCGATTTCTTACCGACTTGTCTGCATGACATAGTGCGAGGGACAAAGGCTTGATGTGTCTTAACGAAGTCTAAGAATGGAGTGCCTTCAATGAGAAGCAGTTCACGGGTGCGTTTGATTTCTTCAGGATTAGTTGTCTTAGCTATGGCTTTGTCCTCTGCTTTGATAACATGGTCAGGTAAACCGGTTATCAGTCTTGCAGTTGATACATGAGGATCTTGGTTGTTAGCTAAAATATCTATCATGTTTTTGTCACCGCACAGGTATGCTGTAATGACCCATTCGGACTGTCGTTTATCCATTTCTATAAAGATTTTGCCTTGATCAGGTACCATGAAAGATCGAAACTCAAGTGGTAAGTTTTGATGATTCATGCCAGTGCCGAAGACAGTCTTTGAGCTTGATAGTCTGCCGGTCTTAGTGCCTCGAGGATTGTATGAGCATCGGAATCGCTTGTCAGAATCGAACTTGATCTGAAGGTATGTACCGGAGTATTTAGCACGTTGGCGCAGTTGCTGTATTAGCTGGGCACTGTATAAGCCCGGACGTGCTTGCGTTCCCTTGGCTAGCCGTGTCAATGCATCGTCATCGAGAGTAGGTTTACCGCCTTTGAGATAAGGCTTGACCTTCAGTACGTTGTAAAAATAATTCATGCATTGCTTAGGCGAGTTGAAGTTCAGCGTTAGGAGCGGATCCTCTGACTCTTCTTGTACGACGCCCTGAAGTGAGGCATCTATATCATGAATCTCGTTGTCAATGGTTTGCCGTACATTTGCAAGTTCTTCATGGTTGATTGCAATGCCCCGTGCCATCATATAGATTAAAGCAGGATATGTATCGAGAGTTGTGCGGTAGATGTCACGAAATGGACTATCATTTGCAACCCATAGTTTAATCTTTTCCCATACTTTATAGGTTGTAATGCAGTCTTTGCAGTTGTAGTTAAGAAAGCTGGTGCGGTCACCTATGCCTCCTTTCCAATAGCCTCCTTCTTCCTTGTAATATGGCTCGTCTGTGTGCAGAGTTGTTAGGACGCCGAGGCCTTTAGGCAAATCTGGATAGACAATGTGATGTGCTACCATTGTATCTTCAATAGGTCCATGGACGAAGCAGTTATGGCGGAATGCTAAGAACCACATATCAAAGATAAAGTTTTGTCCTATCTTAGTAACGGATGGGTCTTGCAGTAGCTTGGTACATAGCTTCCAGAGTTGTATTTCTTCGTCAACTGTACGGTTGTCAAAGTTTACACACATGGCTACGTCTGTAGACGGGGCAAATCCGATGCAAAAGACAGCGCCATTAAGTGTCTCAATGTCAACGGCTACTGTAGGATTGTCAGACATCTTGCAATACTCTAGGAACTGTTCGACTTCGTAAACGGATGGGTTTATATGAAGTGTACGTTCAGGTGCCTCGTAGTCTAGCCGGTGCGAGTTGCTCTTAGCTTTGCGTAGGTCCCAGATGCACATTAATCGATCTGCTGGTACGAACGCAACTGATGTTGGTGTAAACGTAGGCAAAACTTTTTTGTTTATGTCCTCGTTGAATGTCAGAGAGCCTCGGTTATACTTTAGTCGGTGGTCACCAGTTGTCACTTGACATGCGAACGGGCCTACAGGTACGATGATATTACCGGCTAGCGATCGAAGTCTTGTTATGACCTGGTCTTTGACCTCTGTTCCGTTGACTGACAAAGCACCCTTAGTATTCATCAAGCCTTTGTTATCTAGTATGTCATGGCAGTATGTTACCAGACAATCGGAGACAGAGATATTAGCTTGATTTAATAACTGATGGAGTGCGTAGCCAGAGCGGCCACCGAGCATATTACCAGAGCGTCGTACGTCTGGATTAGGATAGTCAAACAAAATGATGATATTGGCGCCGTCTACGCCTGCATCTAATTCATTGATCATTTTGAGGTTGGATATGTTAGGTTAGCTAAGAAGCGGGTTTTAAATTGGTCGTTTATATCAAATGATATGCACGAACCGGGCGAAGGGTTTCGGAGAAAGTGTGCATTGATTGGGGTGCCAGAACCGGCAAATGGTATCAAAGTATTTCCGAAACTAGGACAGAATATTTCATGCAAACGGATCATCAAGTCAATAGGACGTTGTACTGGATGCCAGCGTGCTGATGACGGTACAGTATTGTACTCGAAAATGTTTGGCAAGCCTTTGAGTTGCAAGACTGGTTTGCCTTTCCATGCTACGAAGAATGATTCATAGCGACGTGCCAGCATACGTTCGATGTCACCGGCGGGCTGAGTCTCTTTATACCAGATTGCTGGAATAGGGTCGACTTGCTTTTGTCCGAAGACTTTGTAAAGGGTTTCATGAAACATAGTATACTCGCGGGTAGGAAACCAGCAGATCATGAATGAATTGGCACGCATGCTCTGATATGCTCCGTCAATGACTGCACGCATGAACTCGGAATATGTTCTGTTGCCGTAAATCTCCTGCTTCGTAACATCGTACTTGTAATCGAAGGCAGCGTCATACGGGGGATCTACCTCGACAAAGTCAAAGCGGGTATCAGAGGGCAGGTTCTGCAAGCCTTCTATAACGTCTTGTATTTTGTAGGCGTCATTGCATAGCTTGACAAAGGCTAGATGAGGGTCGTTGCGATGCTCGTCCTCAGCACCTTGCTCCGCTCGGTGGGAGGCTTCGGCTTTAGCTTGCAGTCTTTCTGATAACTCTGCTTCTGCCATGCTGACACACAATGCTCGGTAAGTCTTGACAGCATCGTGGAGTGAGCCAATATCACCGAGTGATGGGACCTGATCGACTACATCTGCAATGGATAGCTGATCACTAACATGTCCGGGCGACATGCTGAGAAGTTGGGCAGTTTGTTTCTGCGTCCATTGCTTGTCCTCGTATTTCATCAAGTCATTGATACGCTTGACTAGGTTGGCTTGCTCGGCCCAGGTCATCTCTTTTCTCTGGATGTTTTCTATCAGCTCGACAATTCGGAGTTCATATTCATTTTCTATCTTGAATATCGTGGCGTCTATGCTGTCCCAACCAAGCAGTTTACATGCTTCAAGGCGTCGACCCCCTGCAAGCAGGTTTGACTCAGTATCGACTGTGATAGGATTTATTAGTCCTTCAGACTTGATTGACTGGGCTAGCGACTCGACATCGCCGTAGTCCTCACGAAATCGTTCGCCGATTTGTATAACGTCAATCAGGATTTTTTTAGTTTCGAGGCGTTTCATATTTGGCTTAGAATGGAATGTCTTCGGATTCAGTTTCGGACATATTGTCTTTCAGGTTCTCTTTGGATACCTGATAGAAATACTTTTCATCATCTTTGGTGCAAGGATGATTCTCGTCTGTGGCAAGAAGCCAGCATGAGCGTTTCACGGACTTCTCAGTACAGCCCCATGACTCAGCACTATATCCGCAGATGGAGCAAGTGACTACGGTTTTCGGTCTGTCCTCATCTTTATCTATGACGAAGGCACCGGTACATTCTACAACATTCATGTCATTCCTTTTTCGGCTAGAAGTTTCTGAAGTGCTTCAGGCGGGAGAGCTTCAAGCATGGCTTTCAGCTTGTCCTGCTTTTTCTTTTCATCCGTAATGGATGCAACTTTTGCACGCTTAGGCTGTGAAGCCTGCTCTTCTCGGTATCGTTTTTGTGCTTTACGATTTTCCAGAATAAACTCTCGGAGTTCATCTTCTGACATTTTGGCAAGGTCAGTTTTGAAGTCTTCAATTTTCATTTTTCCTTTTTACGTTTACATTAGGACACTCAAGGTCTACTTCGGATACATCTCCGACATACTCAAGTTTGTCTATTTTCCCGCCTTCTTTTTCAAATCTTTCTATTGCTTTAGAAATATCCTCTGATGTTGGATCTTCGCCAGGCTTTGGCTTTGTCATAAAGGATAGACCGAGATATTTTTTAGATCGTTGCCTGAATTTTAGGTTATCGGCCATTTGCATCGGTGTCAGTAGTTATCATATATTGACCATTTACTAGGTCATACAGGTGAGCTTTCTGCTCTGACTCTGGCACGTTTTCAAGTATAGTCATGAACTTCAGCAGGGCGGTCCTAGCTATCTGTGCTTTGATGCCATGGGGAAACTGGGCATAGAAATCATGCAGTTCCTTACGCATTGGCACACTGATCTTATGAGTATATTGGGTATATCTTTGAGACATTCTGTTCCTATATCGAGGACTGTTGCGAGGAAACGGGTTAATTGATATTGCCATAGTAAGAAAGCCGGGGAGCACCGCCTGACAATGAAGAAGAAGTACGATGCTTAGGCCACAAGCACACCACATGAAATCAACAAAGTGTGCAAGCCTGCCAGAGGAATGAGAGCTTCTGGCAGGGGAGAGGAGCTGCCTGACGTTTGCCCCGGCTATCTATTACTGAAAGGGTATAGCGTCACCCTTAGGAGCTTTTGCACCCTCGGGAACAGGGGGAGGAGTCAGACGATTACGATCAATGCCGTTGTCGTCTTGCTCTACGGAGACATACATCTCGCACTCTTGCCCGATGAGTTGACCTGGGTCAAATCCGGCGGCGGTGTATGGAACAGAGAAAGCATGAAGCAGGCGCTTCAGCTCAAGTTTTCTGCGAGTCTTTTGCTCGGACTGCATGTCTTTTGTGGGCATCATAACGAAATGAAAGATGCCAGCTGCGTTTGGCTCGTCAGGCAGTTCGCAGATTAGCTGAAGCATAGGGTTACCGGCTTTCGAATTACGAAACTCGGCATTGCCTACACGAATGACATACTGTCCTGCGGGTACTGCACTAGGTTCTGCGGTGTCCTCGATACCGTCGAGTTCGAGGGCGCTCAGGTCTACTGATTCTACCATAATGGTTTTCCTATAAAGGAGGTTAAGAAAGTAGGCAATGTTCGACTATCGAAGACTGCCATATCCTGCTTTAGTGAGCAGGGCACCAAGACCATAGTCAGACGCTTTTGACAAGTCGGAGATTGTACCATTGATCTCTGCATCGAGATCCTGGATTGATCGCCGGACCTTGACATTATAACGATCTGGTCTGGTCAAGATTTTATACTCATCGCCGTCAACTTGAAACTTAAAGATGTCAGAGAAGAGCATAGGTATGCGGACTTTGAGTTGACCGGTTAGCACAAGCTCATTGAAGATTTTCTTTGTCAGATCATCCTGCATCAGCATATCATGGGCTGTTATATAAACTAGCTTAGGTAGTGATGTGACCTTGCGTACGGTGTTCTCAATTGTATTAAGTTGGGCGCCCCAGTCATCCTGTGCTGGCTGTTGACCCATTCTATTGTTAAGCCATAGGACTGCATCCATCACGGCCTTGCCAAGTGATGTCAAGCTATCAATGGCTATAACATCGTACTTGGCGAAGGTTTCCTCGTCCTTTAGTAGGGCGTTGAAATCCGCTACAAAATCATCGAATGCATGGGGCTTATCACCTGTTGCCGGTGTAGCACGGGCGTTCTGCTTAGTTGACAGGGAGCGGGGCGCTATTTCTACAACGTCAGGCAAATACAACATATAGTCAATGTTTGGATCCCCTTTGAGGGAGTTCAAAGCATTGTCCTCAAAACAGAAGAGGAGTTTTTTGCCTGGTAAGGTTCGCAATTGTGTGGTTTTGCCACTACCAGCCGGTCCAATTGCGAGGATTCGGAGTCTATCTAGCTGGTAGTCTGAGGCACTAACTGGTTTCAATCTCTTTAGTGTCGTAAGGTTTCCATTCATCTGCTACGAATCCCTCGGGAGGATCGTAAGTTTCGGCCCAGTATTTCATACTAGGTTGCGTTCTACATAGATGAAGGTACGAACACTGACTATACTTATTGAAGCAGTTATTGGTGGCTCTAGGAAACTCTGAGTCAGAGCGACTAGATTGGAATGATTTATGCCAGTAACGAACATCATCTAGCCACTGAGCAACCAGAATATCATCATAATATACTGGAATGCGTTTGTAGTAGAATGATGTCTTATGAACGAGGCTGGCATCTACATACACACCGCCAAAAGGCTGATCGGGGAGATCACCTTGCGACTGTAAGAATCGTACAGCATACATATAACCTTCAACCTGGCTGTTAGGACTGAATGACTGAACGAAATCATTACGGAACCCGGTCGTTTTGCTGAACAAGGTGCTGGTCTTGTGTTCTAATAACCACATAGTACCAAGCTCGTCTTCGATAACCTTGTCTATTCTACCGGAGTAAAAGATTTCTGGATCATCAGTATCTAGCGGAACGCAGAAAGGCTGTTCTGTCTGAATCAGTGTCCAGCGATTAAGATGCTCGGCAAGTTCTTTGTAATAATAAAAGAACATTTCACGACCTTTGGCTGGAGTGCGTGCTTTGAAATCAGCATACTGATCAGGATCAGGAATAAGTGGCCAGCCTGCATCTGTCCATACTTGTTCAAATGCTTGGCTGGCGACTTCAGTCAAGGCTTTGGCGAACTCGTCGGATTGACGCAATCTGTTCCACTCGGGGTTTGTCTTACCATGAGCGGACCTAGCTTCGTAGAAGGCTTTGTAGAGTGCGTCAAGTCCGGCGTGCCAGGCAGACCCGAATGTAAAATATACTGGTTCGGGTCCGTCCATACGCCAATGCCTGACATAACGGAAGAACGCCTTTCGAGGACATTCCCTGAAAGACGTAATCGTTGAATTGTCAAGCGGTGGAAGCATTACTTGACCTTGATGCCCATTGAATCGAGCATAGCGGCAAGTGCGTCCTTGTCCATAGATGCAAGAAGCTCGGTTGCTTTCTGCTCTTTGGATTTCTTAGTACGCACACCACGTTGATCAAGACGCCATCCTGCCATCGTATCGTCAATGGCATCCGGGGCTACCTCGGCTCGTAGCATCTGACCGACTTTTGCTTGAATAGCAAGAGTGGCGCCACGGACATACAAACCGTGAACAACGTCTTCACCGAACTCCTCGATAGCACTTTGGATAGTGTCACCGATGTTATAGTTTACAGTATGGGAGACTTTCTCGCCATTTACTGTTGCATTGGTTGTGATTTCAGCCATTATTATTTCCTATGCTGAGGTTTGCATTGTAGAGAGTTCGTGCGGTATCACTGCCCCACAAACTCTCTGGCAGGGTTTTATAAGTCCTGATAAGGGCATCTTTCCAGCCGTCATCATTGGACTCTGATGCCTCTTTAATTAGAGGATCATCTTGCCGCTCAAAAATCCGATCTTCAAGCGGCTTTTCTACCGGCAGTTCGCCGATGGAAAACTCTTCACTCTGTGGAGTGTATATTTCTGGCTCTGACTCTTCTGGCTCAGTTTGTATGTTTTCTGCAATCTCAGAAGATATTTGCCTGATGTCAAGATTGCGAGAAAAGCTCGGCGCAGTTAGACTGACTGTGGGCTGCATGTTTGTGCCAGTTATCTCGCCGAACTTCTCTGCAATTTCTTCATCAGTTCGTAATGGTATAAGACCATCTCGGCGTAAGCTATCCATGCAAGAGTCTAATACTGATATGAGGATGGAGCCAATTCCTCTGCCAGCAGTAGAGCCCCCGAAGGCATCCATGCAGTCATACGCCGAGACGATCGTAGATACTTTGGCTCGTATAGAATAAGTTCTGGAGCCGATGCGTTCTAATGATCGGTCAACTTGAGATTTATATTCGTTACCTTCAGATTCTACTTTATTGCGGTAGTAATCTTGGTTCATTTTTGACTTTTGGTCTTTTTTATCTTCGGCATTCATAAGAAAATTTTAGTGCTATAGATGAAATGCAATATGTAGACCAATTGCTACTCGGATTGAGAAAAAATATCAAAATCTTTTTTCAATATTTTAAGTTCCTTAGATATAACAGTCAACTTAAAAATCGTGCTTTCTAATTTTGATATAGTGGAAGCTAGATTATCAGATACTCTAGGATCTTGTGCATCTTTGTCAAGCTGTTTTTTAAGTGCAAATAAATCCTCTGCCCGCATTAATCGCTCTTGTCGGCGTTCTTCATCTCTATCATAGTTCGACATGGCATGCCTCTTTAAATAATTTAGGAGAAAATTGTTTATTGTCGGCTTTGAAATGCTGGATCAGTACATT
>CEUI01005972.1_pt1 | contig 11244 bp, 10 predicted proteins | sample 531411 | NCBI WGS metagenome assembly CEUI01 (sample SAMEA2622841, study PRJEB7988) | marine metagenome | isolation source: saline water (ENVO:00002010), including
GCCGCCTTTCCGCCCGCGCGCGCGGGCCGAGGCTAGGCCGGCAATCGTGCGCTCCGCGATCAACTCGCGCTCGAACTCGGCCAGGGCGGCGAAGATGCCAAAGACCAGCTTGCCGGCGGCGGTCGTGGTGTCGATGGCCGCGCCGTGCCCGGTTAATACCTTCAAGCCGATGCCGCGCCCAGTCAGGTCGTGCACGGTGTTGATGAGATGTCGCAGGTCGCGTCCGAGCCGATCCAGTTTCCACACGACCAGTGTGTCGCCAGTTCGCAACGCCTTCAGGCAGCTCGTCAAGCCGGGCCGATCCTCGCGCATGCCGGATGCCTGGTCCTCGTAAAGATGTACTGGATCGACCCCGGCGGCAATCAGCGCGTCGCGCTGCAAATCGGTAGCCTGGGAGCCGTCCGCCTTCGATACCCGCATGTAGCCTATCAGCATGTCGTACCTGTCACATATACGTTGGTTTTTGGTTCCATTGCTCCCCAAACCCCTTGATCACGCAGATGTCGCCAGCGGCCTGGCGGCACATCCTGCTGAACGGGCATTACACCTTCCAGACTGACGGCAAGTTCATCGACCTGGATGCGCTCGTGGCGGGACTGGAGCTGGGCTGACGGAAATTTCTGGGATTCCGGCGTACAACCCCTAAAGCGGAAGGTGAGTCGATACGTTCCGGATGGATGGGTCTTCAAGCCGTTATGGGATGTACAACTTCAGTGGCCAGAGGTAGCCGTGCTTTGCGGGCTACGTCGTCCGTCATTGAAAAACCTCTGGGCACAAGACCCAAAAGGCGACAGATTTGTTTAATGGTCGTGGGCAAACCAAAGCTCCCACCTGCGTTCCATACAGACGCTGCTCGCCGCTGCGATTAATTATGGCTTGTAGAGGTACGTTCGACGCCGAGCGGCAAGAGCCCTACGGGCTCTAACCACTCCTCATCTAAATCGGCTTTGTATCCCATCAATCACACTAAATGACTGAGGGTCTGAATTTGCTTGACCCGAGGACCGTGCGGAGAAAAATTCCATTACATGCTCCTCGGCCCTTGCACGTGCGCCTGCCAACTCGACGTCTCCCCCAGCAGTCCCCTCAACCGTAAAGAACTGTGGATGGTTCAGCCCAACCGTCGCGAGCGCCGCTTTCAGATACGGCCTCAGGAAGTCGGGTTGGCGCGCCCGATCCCCGGTGATGAGTCCGCCCGATGAGATGGCGCAATAAACCGGGCGGTCTACTGAAAGCCGCTAAATGCGCGGCTTGCGGCTATACCTATTGGAGGCACGGTTACCATGTACAAAGCTTCTGTTCTTGGGCTCGCCTTATTCTGCGTCACCACCGGGAGCACTTTCGCTGATGACCCTGACAAGGAGTTTCGGGAGGCGGATAAGCGCTACTGGGAACACCAGAGGGAAATGGAAAAGGCAGAGCTGGAGGCGTACAAGGAACACGGGAAGTTCCATGAAGAAATGGATCGGGAAGAGCGCAAAAATTTCGAGGAAATGGAGCGAGAAGATGACAAACGCAGGGCAGAATTCTATCGAGAGCGGGATAAGGCCTACCGTGAATAATCCAATTGAGCGCTTTGACCGAAGTGCTCTTTACCGTGTCACTCGCCTGATTTCGGCCAGCTTCGGTCTCTTGCTGTGTGCTGGTTGTGTGGCTTATGGATACGACAGCTATGATCCGCGCGCCCATCATGAGCATGACGTACCGGCCGGCCACCTCCCCCCTCCAGGCGAATGCCGCATCTGGTATCCAGACCGGCCAGCAGGACAGCAACCGCCGCCAGGCAGTTGCCGTAAGTTGGAATGGCAGGTGCCTTCGGGGGCGATCCTGATTCGCGGATAGAACTACCTTTTTCAACAGAATCGGCCAAAAGCGGTCGGTCAAAGTCTTATCCTGAGAGGGCGGGCATCTCATGTGGCATGAGGCGATCCAAGCTATGCGGTGAGCCTGCTGGGCAAGGATGGCTGCCCATCACAGCAATTCGATGCCGAAGCGGCGCATTGCTAGAGCAAACAGGACGAAACATAGGCACGTTGCAAATGCGTAACCCGCCAGTGCGAGCCAGAAGCCGAAGCGAGACATTAGGAGCGGGAACATCAACAGCGCCGGTAGCGTGGGGATCACATACCAGAAGGTGTACCAGGCATGGTTGGCGATCTTCTGTCCCGGCTGATGCTCGATGTGCAGCCAGATCAAGGTCAGCGCCGTAACTATGGGCAGGGCGGCGACGATACCGCCAATACGGTCGCCATGCTTGGCCGCTTCAGATACCAAGACCACCATCAATGCAGTGATCAGGTACTTTGTCACTATCCAGGTCATGACGCGCTCCGCGGTGCTGCGAAAGAAGATCAGAGGTACTTGGTGATCTGTTTGAAGTTGCTCAGCGCGGTGATGTCCCCCTGTTCAGCGGCCGCGAGCGCATGCTCCAGACAGTGATCGATGTGGTCCTGGATCAAAGTGCGCTTGGCCTGACAGATCGCTTTTTCTACTGCGTGTAGCTGCTGGGCAAGGTCCACGCAGGGGCGACCGGTCTCGATCATGCCGACAATGCTGCGCAGGTGGCCTTCGGCACGCTTCAACCTTTTGATGATATCGCTATGACTTTGGTGCTGATGGGCGTGTTCTTGATCGCTCATGCCATGAGTCCCATGCCTCGATGACTTACGCTTCGATCCTATCCCCCCGGGGGGGATATGGCAAACCGGCCGTTGTCGTCGGGCGGCCAGCCGAATCTGCAATCGAAGACACATCATGCTCAGTAAACCGGTCAGCGCTCAGTTAACGTTTGTCCTTGCCCTCGTCATGCTAATGGCATGGGCCGGGCATAGCGCCGCACTTGGCCCTGGGGTGAGCCAAGGTGGGTGGAACGGCGGGGACCATGCTCATGCTCATTCCCAAAGCACGGGTATTTCGGTCTGTGCCAGATGCGCGGATCACTACCACTCCACGCTTACCGCCGACCACGTGCACGAAACGCCATACCTGAGTACGCTTCTCACCGTCAGTACGCTGCCAGAGCGTCCGCAGCCGATAGAAGCCACGCGCTACGTCATCCCTCCCAGTCCGATCTTCCTGATCGAGCGGCCACCACGCCCAAGATTCGCACTCTGACAACGGCCGCTATGCGGCCAATACCACTGTCACGTAGGACTCAACTATGCATTCGCTATCCATGTGCGATATGGGCGCATTTTCCGCGCGCCCAAACCGCTCGCTAATACTGCTGCTCTTGTTCACCGCATTGCTATTTCTCGGCATGCCTGACGCGCTGGCCCACGCTGTTGCCGAGGGCGACAAGGGCTTTATCCAGGAAAGCTCCGGGGTGATGGTGCTGCCGTTCATCTACATGGGCGCCAAGCACATGATCACCGGCTACGACCATCTGTTGTTTCTCTTTGGGGTGATCTTCTTTCTCTACCGCCTGAAAGACGTGGGGCTCTACGTCACCCTGTTCGCCGTGGGCCACACCGTGACGCTGCTGCTCGGTGTATTGGCGGAAATCACCATCAGCTCCTATGTGATCGACGCCATCATCGGTTTCTCGGTGGTGTACAAGGCCCTGGATAACCTGGGCGCCTTCCAGCGCTGGTTCGGCCACCAGCCGAACACCAAAGCGGCCACGTTGATTTTCGGTTTGCTGCATGGCTTCGGCCTGGCAACCAAAATCCAGGAGTACGAGATCTCCGCGGATGGCCTGGTCGCCAACCTAATCGCCTTCAACGTCGGAGTCGAAATTGGCCAGCTACTGGCGCTGAGCGCCATTTTGATCGTCATGGGCTACTGGCGACGAACCGCCAGCTTCTGGCGCCATGCCTACACCGCTAACGTCGCCATGATGAGCGCCGGTTTCCTCTTGATGGGTTACCAGCTCACCGGCCTGATCGTCTCTCAGTAAGGAATTCTCAGCATGTTCAATACCAAGCTTCCAACCCAGTGTGAATTGCCAACCAGCCGCCAGCTGCTGCGCTCCACTGTGATCGCCGTGGGTGTTGCCGCAGCGTTACTGGTCACCGTAGTGATGCCTTCTGAATATGCCATCGACCCCACGGGCGTCGGCCGTGTACTTGGCCTGACTCAGATGGGTGAAATGAAAGAAATTCTCGCCGAAGAAGCGGCTGCGGATGCAGCTGTCCCGCCAGCAGCGGCCCCGGTCGTACAAGCCCCCGCGTCTAGTCAGGTGGCGCCTCAGGAGCAAGTTGCGGCAGCAACTGTGGCTGAGCCGGTAGCAGAGCCGCAGCCCGCCCTGAAGTCCGATGAAGTGACTGTCACGCTGAAGCCGGGCGAGGCCAGTGAAATTAAGCTGGAGATGCTGGACAAGGCCACGGTCAGCTACGAGTGGGCAACCGATGGCGTTCCGGTCAATCACGACACCCATGGCGAGCCCTATAACGGCCCGAAGGGCTATTACCACAGCTACAGCAAGGCCAAGCAGGTCAAAGGTGATAAAGGCGAATTCACTGCCATTTTCGACGGCACCCACGGCTGGTTCTGGCGAAACCGTAGCAACCGTGACGTGACGATTACGCTCAAGACCAAGGGTGAGTACCTGAGCGTCAAACGCGTTATCTAAGAGAAATAGCCCCAGCGTCATGGGCGCCGGGGCTTTTACATCCCTGATCGATATTGAAGGAATACATCATGACGAATTCAATTACGCTGAGCCGCTCCCTGCTGCTGGTTTGTTTACTAGGTCTGCTGTCGGCATGTGGCGGCAGCGAGCCGGAGACGCAAGCTGAAGTCGAAAGTCACGGTCATTCTCACGACTAAGAGGCGGAAAGTTGTCTTGTTACGTGCAATGACTCGCTAATCGCTTGCACGTAACAATTGGTAAGTTTTAGGCGCCGGCCACATCATATCTAAGATCTGTTAAGTGGCTGCTTTTGGCCGGTAGTTACCGTTGTGAAACACGGCTTTCGGCCAGTAGCAGCCGCTCAATTGTGTCTATAGAACCTTTAGCGATTCAGTTACCAAACCAAAACTTTCAGGCAAGGCCTGCAGAGATTGTCTTGGGGCTAAGAAAACAACATATACCTCAGACCAAACTTGACTTTCTGTTTATCTCACTCCACCCACCTTGGCAAATCATGAGATAATATCGCTCTTCCACCCTATAAAATCGATAAAAAACCCTGATGCGACGGGTTGCTTTTTCTATTTTCAAATTTTGATAGCCGGGCTTGTAAATGAAAATCCTCGAACCACAGATCGACAAGCTGTTTGATGACAACCCAATTCTTCGACAACCTTTTCTCCATGTTTACAATCATTTCTGCCAGGTTGCCACCTTCCAATTCATTCAAGAAAAGCAAGCACCTCATAGCTTCGCAATTCCGTATACATTTGTATTTGAGCGCATGAACGACTTTAGTCCTCAAAGCCCTGAATCATGCGATGATTTTTTGCGCAAGCTAAACCCTGATGACTTTAAAAATTTATTCGCTTGCGCAAACCTCAATATAGTCATCCCATTTATTCGTAGCAAAATATATAGATTCACTCGCGAAAGCAGCGAAAAGTCAACGATCGACTACGCTGATGAAATTACACTCAAACATGAAATCAATGACATCATTGTAACGCATTTATCTCTACCAGTTATTTCAAACCAAGCTCACGATTCTAGACCTTGGCTCAAGAGCGTTGTTAATCGGCTAAGAACCAACAAGCCCGTAAATCCCACATTTTATTTTGATTACATTTCCGAGCAGTACAAAGCATCTGAAAATGCATTCATTGAAGCAGATATTATTCCACCTGATTTCTATACGCAGATTGGATTTTCTTCTGCCGATGCCTTTAAAAAAATCAGGAATGCTTTTATCTGCATAGGGCAAATCTATAATGACATCACGTTCATAGTTTACAAATACCTGGAAGTCAATGAACTTAAAGACTCAGGGGATGGAGATCATCATTTACAAGGCCTTGGCATGGCCAGGCTGGGTGCCGCCGAGCTGAAATTTCTAGTTCAAAAGCTCACCGGGGTGGCTGAGTCAGACTACGATAAATTTTCTGAGTTTTTCTTCTGCGGCGAGGGAAAAAATGGCAGCCTAAGCTTAAAATTCATGCCGCCATTCTGGAGCATTTCGGATGACGTATACTTCTGCCCGGCCTTAGTTCCAACCCTACTGGGCACGAGAAATCTTTTGATCTCCATACTAATAGATGATGATAAAAATACTAAATACAACTATGACGGATTGATATCTCACTTTTTCGAACCTGAACTCTTGAGAAGGGCTCAAAGGCATTTCGAAAGCAATGGCTTTTATACTTATTTAGAATGTGACTTTACTGGGGGCGAGATTGATTTATTGGTTTTTTGCAATAAATCCAATACCGTGATGACCGTCCAGGCAAAAGCCACTTTATACCCTGAGTCAGCTCGCATGGTGCGACGTTTGGACGATAGAATTCGGGAAGCAGTTGAGCAGACCAAACGATTTGATAAACTCGAACCCAAGGAGAAAACTAGTTTATTCAAAAAATCTTTTCTCAGCTTGGATGATTCGGCGCAAATCAATCATATTCGCGCAGTTTTAACAAATTCCAGTTTCGGAAGCACTTTTAGCTGGCAATTACTAGAAAGCAACAAAATAACCCCAATAAACTGCAATCTTCTTAAAAACGTATTGCCTTGCTGCAATGTTTTAACTGAACTACCAGAACAAATTGAAGCATTTATTGCAAAGATAAAATCCGAGATTGAGATCACTGAGGAACAAAAAGTTTTCAGCCTCCCTGGCCATACGATTTATCAACGACACGTTGAAACACATCGCATGAAGAACCTTTACGACGCCAAGTATTGGGGCGAGTGAATAGCCCCCAGTTTCATAGATGCTTTCGAGCCTCAGCGAAACCGGCCCAGCCTTGGCGTGACCAGCAGTTTCTGGCCGGTTTCGGCCTGTCGCCACCGGCAGCTATGGATTAAATCCGGCCCGTCGTGACTGGCAACAGCCGAACCATCGTGGACCACTGAGACCTAGATGAGTGGAAGCTTCGAATCGTCACCGCAATCAGCTACTGCCGTTTTGTTGTAATCAAAGGGGAGACTTCTTCTTTCTATGCAGAGACTTTTCGGACTGAGTGGTGGTGGCCGTCCGCCACGCTCCGGGCGACTATCCAGCCGGCAAACAGGGCGATGTGTTCGCGGTCGAGTTCAGGGTAGCGCGCATGTCCTGCCTTGGCCTGAGCGACGGTCCGGTGTTCCAGTACAAAGAGCCTTTTCGTTCCAGGTCGCGACCGATGATCAGGCTGAGACGGACCACTTGTGAACACGATCATTAACAATGGGGCCAGGTGAGCGCGTATGGCTGGTACAGGGACGAGTGGGTGTTTCGTGGTAGATCTCCCTGCATATTCTGACGGCTGCAATACCCAGCCCTGATCGAGCGGCAACAACGCGTTCGTTCGAGGCCATTGATGGCATGACGAAGATCGACTTTGCCGCGATCGAGGCTGCGCTGAAGGCTTGATCTTCAACGTCTGAATCCAGCCCCAATGACTGAGCCTGCCTGACACCACATGCGATTCTGAGGCTGCTGCGGCCCCTCCGCGTGACTCGCAGAGTTCCGTGCTGTGATCCACCTCTGCTGCGACTCGGTCAAGCTAAATGCAATCGTTGGTCAGGAGCTTCTATAAAACGCAGGCATAATCTTGTTATGATATCGCTGGCGTCAAACTCGGCAGATGATACGGCCTTATAGATTTACTTAAGAGTGTATGTCGTATATTAAATACGTGGCCTAAATGCTGTGCTGTGCTTTGCTTCGGATTGTTCCTGTGTCCGATTTTGGTAGTGTCTAACTATCTCAATCCTTCGCAAGTGGTGCGGGATGTTGCAAGGTGGGCGATATTTTTATAGTAAATTGGGTTTGTAAATATTTTAATTGGAAGCTAGTGTTTATGATGATGGGCGAACAAGCATCTCAGATTAATAAAGCTGCGGAACTTCGTCGTAAAAAGCTGCGCGGCAATGTGGGCAAGGCTGTTGTAGATTATGCAATGATCGAAGATGGCGACAAAATTATGGCCTGCGTAAGTGGTGGCAAAGATTCATTCGTTATGCTTGACGCTTTGCTGCACTTGCAGAGAGTTGCGCAAATAAAATTCAGTGTTGTGGCGGTTAATCTTGATCAGAAGCAACCTGGCTTTCCGGAGCATATCTTGCCTGAGTTTTTCGAGGCTAAAGGGATTGATTACTATATAATTGACAAGGATACTTATTCCGTTGTCAAGAGTAAGATCCCGGAGGGTAAGACTACTTGTTCTCTTTGCTCTAGACTCAGAAGGGGCACGCTTTATAGTTTTGCTGAGGAAATTGGGGCTACTAAATTGGCACTCGGTCATCATATGGATGACATGGTTGAAACTTTGTTTCTGAACATGTTCTTCCAGGCGCAAATGAAAGGGATGCCTCCTAAGCTTCTTAGCGATGACAAGAGAAATATAGTTATCCGGCCGCTCGCCTACTGTCGCGAGAAAGATATAGCAAAGGTCGCTGCCGATAGCGCATATCCAATCATTCCGTGCAATCTCTGCGGCTCGCAAGAGAATTTGCAGAGGAAAAAAATCAAGTCGATGATTGCGGAGTGGGATTCGGTAAATCCTGGCTGCGTAGAAAACATCTTTCACAGCTTACAAAACGTAAGTCCATCCCAGTTAGCTGATCGTAGTCTCTTCAATTTTATAGATCTATCCATTGATAGGTCGGATGCCCGACCGCCCTACGAATTCGAAGCAGCCGAGGTTTCATCATCCAGCGTTGAAGGCCGGATTGATGTCGTTCGGATTTTGTAAAGGTTCAGGTGATTTTTCGGGGGGGGGAGAGGGTGTTTAGAGGCCAAGAAGACGCAAAATTTACTTTTTCGCATTTTTCTGTAAAGCCAGCTTTCTATTTAATTCATTTAAAATCAACAAGTTGCGATTATTCTGATGCTGTCCAGTTATGTTTTCTTAAGCTATAAGGGAAAGACAGCTACACCATGCTCGACGTGCTGCTGTACCTGCAGAAGGTGGCGCCGATCAAGTTCGAGATCGTCGCGGTGAACATGGACCAGAAGCAGCCCGGTTTCCCCGAGCACGTGCTGCCGGCCTATCTGGAATCCATCGGTGTGCAGTACCACATCATCGAGAAGGACACCTACTCGGTGGTCAAGGAGAAGATTCCCGAGGGCAAGACCACCTGCTCGCTGTGCTCGCGCCTGCGTCGCGGCACGCTGTACACCTACGCCGACGAGATCGGTGCGACCAAGATGGCGCTGGGGCACCACCGCGACGACATCCTGGAAACCTTCTTCCTCAACATGTTCTACGGCGGCACGCTCAAGGCCATGCCGCCCAAGCTGCTCTCCGACGACGGCCGCAACGTGGTGATCCGCCCGCTGGCCTACTGCGCCGAGGCGGACATCGAGGCCTACAGCCAGCTCAAGGAATTCCCCATCATCCCGTGCAACCTGTGCGGTTCGCAGGAGAACCTGCAGCGCCAGGTGGTCAAGGAGATGCTGCAGGAGTGGGAGCGCAAGAGCCCCGGCCGTGTCGAGATCATGTTCCGCGCCCTGCAGAACGTGCACCCGTCGCAACTGGCCGACCGCAACCTGTTCGACTTCAGGAGCCTGAAGATCGACGACAGCGCCACCCCGCGCTTTCTCGACGTGATGAGCCTGTAACCGGCGCAGGGTGGATCACGCTTCACCGATCCACCGTGCAGGGGCGTTGGTGGATGTAAAAAGCGACATCCACCCTACGGGGCAACGGCAGCGCCGTGCCGCGTTTTCCCGACGTGTGAGCCTGTAACCGGCGTAGGGTGGATCACGCTTCACCGATCCACCGTGCAGGGGCGTTGGTGGATGTAAAAAGCGACATCCACCCTACGGGTCGACGGCAGCGCCGTGCCGCGTTTTCTTACGTGATAAGTCCATAACCGGGGTAGGGTGGATCACGCTTCACCGATCCACCGTGCTGGGCCATCGGTGGATGCAGGAACCGACATCCACCCCGCGTCGCATGGGTGCTTGCCAGGCCGCCAGGGCCTGGAGTAAGGTTCAGCCATCGTTCTGGAGAATTCCATGTCTGTCAGTCACAACCTCCTGTCCATGCTGCAAGCCGGTGCATCTCGCGCCGCGCAGGCTCGTGCGCAGGTGCTCGTGGCGGCGGCGTATTATTTCTTTGGGTATTGGTTTAGCTACAGGCGCGCCTGATACCCCACAGGCGGCCTAGCAGAACAGGGTCGCCACCAGAGACGTTTTCCAGAAACCCCCCGGTCGGCAACCCGACCGGGGGTTTTGTTTTTTTGGTCGAAAAAGACCACGTATCGAGGACATGCAGATGAACCGTTATTACCGCAACTACCGCTACGACTGGCGATTTAGCAGCGTTACCGCCGCCCTGACACCTTTGCAACGAACACTCAGCTAGCGCCGCCGCGGCACCGACCGCGCCGGCCAAGGAACCGCCAGATCATGAACGCATCCGTCTCCGCTCAACTCGCTTCCCACGCCACCTCCATCGTCCGTCGCAGCGCCCAGCCGCTGCCCAGTCCCGCCGTCCTGCGCCAGCGCCTGCCGTTGCCCAGTCTGCTTGCCGAACGCATCTGCGCCGACCGTGCCGCCATCCGTGCCGTGCTCGATGGCGAGGATTCGCGTCTGCTCGTCGTCGTCGGCCCGTGCTCCCTGCATGACCCGGTTTCGGCTCTCGAGTATGCCGAGCGCCTGGCCGAACTCGCGCCCCAGGTCGACGACCAGCTGTTGCTGGTGATGCGCGCCTACGTGGAGAAGCCGCGTACCACCGTGGGCTGGAAGGGCCTGCTGTACGACCCGCATCTCGACGGCAGTGGCGACATGGCCGAGGGGCTGCGCCAGTCGCGGCAGCTGATGCTGGATATCCTGGCGCGCGGCCTGCCACTGGCGACCGAGTTGCTGCAACCGCTGGCCGCCGGCTACTTCGATGACCTGCTCGGCTGGGCGGCGATTGGCGCACGCACCAGCGAATCGCAGGTGCACCGCGAGATGGTCAGCGGCCTGGACCTGCCGGTCGGCTTCAAGAACGGCACCGATGGCAGCGTCGGCATCGCCTGCGACGCCATGCGTTCGGCTGCGCACCCGCACCAGCACTTCGGCATCGATGAGCTTGGCCACCCGGCACTGCTGCACACCGCCGGCAACCCGGACACTCACCTGGTGCTGCGCGGTGGCCACGGTGCGCCCAACCACGATGCCGCCAGTGTCGCCGCCGCGCGCG
>CEUI01064443.1_pt1 | contig 11244 bp, 3 predicted proteins | sample 531411 | NCBI WGS metagenome assembly CEUI01 (sample SAMEA2622841, study PRJEB7988) | marine metagenome | isolation source: saline water (ENVO:00002010), including
AACAAGAGCGCCCTGATGGCCTTAGAATTGATTTGAATTGGGTTTTCCCGGATGATGGTGCGAATTTTCCTTTTGGCAATACCAAGTTTTTTCGGAGAGAATTACGAAACCTGCTCTCTCGAACAGCGTTTGGGTACCCCGGACAATTTAATTTGCGAAGGGTAGTAGATTTAGAACTTATTATGGCAGCCATAAGGACAAGAGGCGACGATTTGGAATTTTGGACCAGCACACTTTGCTGGGGCCATCTTTTTCAAAGATTAAGATTTATATTTTTGAGAGGGCCAACCGGGATTCAACATTATACATGGCTGATGCGGTGGTTCGAAGACTATGAGGATGGAACCTACTTTACTAGAGAAGTGCCACGCCCCGCGACGCCTCTAGATATTCCTAATTCTGAGATGGCAAGAAGGCTCGTTGAAAAGATCCCAGAATTATGGTCGACCGGAGGCACGTCCCTTGATCCCGAGGGCTGGCTTACTGACACTGATCTTCACAGGCAGGAGAGAATATCGGTAATACAAAGTTATTTAGATAATGACGATATTCCCGGTTTAGGGGTTTATGTGGGCAGGTTTGGTGTTGAATGGGATACGCTTTTAGAGGCAATGGAGGAAATACGAGAGCCTCTTCTCTCCACAATGACAGTGGTTGACCATGACCGTGTACATGAGTTTATGACCGCCGCGGAGGAAAAAATAAAAGAAGTGATTGATTTGATTCAATTAGATCACGATCGACGGCTAAAATTGGGCTTAGAAGTGATTGATCAAATACAGAGCACTTATCGCTCTAAAAAGGATTATTACCAATTCCCTGAATTATCAGCAGATGCGGAAAGATTATTTTGGGGCGTCAATGGTCAACGCGGGTATCATCATGATCTCTTAGAGGCGATGATAGAGGATCCAGAATTTTCCCTATTAACTGAGTATATCTTTCCATTAAAAAGATTTTCTTCATTAATAAGCATATATTCAACATCTAAAATCGCAGGCTTGAGCCTATATAGGAATATATTTGCAGATACTAAGTTGCATGCAAAGCAGTTGTTTGTATCGATGGCTTCAAGTTTTGTTACAGATGAGAATGGACGACCTGGATGGTATAGGGTAGATATCCCCGAAATGATGCGTCAAGGAGCATTTGATCCGCTACCATGGTGGATCAAACTCTTACAAACTGATTTGTCATTTAATTTAATAGGATTTCTCACGTTTATGCCCAAGAAAATATTGCAGATAATTTTATCTGTTCCATGGTTTAGCACAATTGTTGATCCCCTGTGCTCGGTTCTCAGCGGATGGCCATGGACAGGAAAGTGGACAACATGTAAAGATTTGCTAGGTAATTTACCACCAAATCGAAAGACAGATGACGACGATGATGATAATCTCCCCAAACGCGCTGGGGACGGTTATAACTGTGGCACTTTGGAACAAAGAGAAGCTAGAGAGAAACGCCAATCGGAGAAAATGCTCCTGGCGCGCCCAGACAGCGTTTCTCCTCGCGATGATAGTGATATCCCATTTTAGGAGGGCGATTTATGTCCGGTTTAGCAGTAGAATTACCTTTATCTAGAAACTCTCTAGACGGTTTTAAGTTGATCAAAAATTTTAAAAAGCTAGCACATCAGAACTTAAAGATGCTGATTTTGACTAATCCCGGCGAAAGAATGATGACGCCAGATTTTGGCGTAGGCCTTCGAAGGTACATTTTTAGAGCAAAGTCACCATCAGTTGCTATAGAAATTAAATCAAAAATACAAGAGCAAATTTCTAGATATATCCCCGCTGTTACACTCAAAGACGTTAGTGTTGAGGGCTTGGATACACCGGATAATAAAATATTTGTTAAGGTCATTTACTTTATCCCGGCTCTAAACGAGTTTGATATTTTAGATTTTAAATTCTTCTCAGACTAATTAAAATCAGGAGTAAATTATAATGCCCATCGAACGTAAATACCTTCCAATAGAATATACTAGTCGAGATTATGACAGCATAAGGAGTGATTTATTATCCTATGCGACTCGATATTATTCGGACTCCTTTAAAGATTTCAGCAAAGCGTCATTTGCCTCTTTGATGATTGATACGGTCTCCTACGTAGGAGATATTATGTCTTTTTATTTGGATTATCAAGTAAATGAGATGTATCTGGATACTGCAACGGAGTTCAGAAATGTATCTCGTATTGGTCGACAGATGGGGTATAAATATTCTGGAAGCCCGGTTTCTCAAGGTATTGTTGATTTTTACGCTCTTATACCGGCCTCTTCTGATGGTTTAACTCCGGATCCTCTCTATATGCCAATATTAAAAAGAGGTACGAAAGTATCATCTACTGGCGGTGTTCAATTCACTTTGGTAGAAGATGTTGATTTTTCGTCTCCTGTGGCAAACTATGTTGTTGCTAGATTGGAAGACGCCGCGGCAGGCGGTGTTAATGCGATTGCTGTTCGCGTCCCGGGCAGAGTTGCTTCTGGCGCCGAAAGCATTGTGAATGTTTCTGTTGGAGCATTCAGGAGATTTCAAAGAGTCAGTATCCCAGAATCAAATATATCAGAGATTATATCAGTGGTTGACTCCGAAGGTCATGAATATTTTCAGGTTGATTATCTTTCTCAGAATGTTATTTATCGGGCAATACCGAATACTGGAGAAGGAAAGGATAGGGTACCAAACATATTGGTACCACAAATAGTACCCAGAAGATTTATAGTAGAGCAGACTAGAACTAATACAGTTTTAGTATTTGGATATGGATCAGAAGATGAACTTAAGACAAATATTATTGATGATCCAAAAAATGTTGCAATAAATTTCTATGGAAAGGATTATATAACCGACAAGAGCTTTGATCCAACAAGAATTATTGAGACTGATAAATTTGGCGTCGCCCCTGTCAATACTTCTTTACAAATCACATATCGCCACAACAATGCCGGATTGGTTAATGCCGAAGCTGCAACGGTGACTAGTGTTAAGGAGTTTATACTAGAATTTCCCTATGAAGAGCGCGACATCGCAGTGCTAGATTCGGGCGTAAAGGTTTTTATTGAAGATTCCCTGGAGGTAAACAATCCACAGTCGATCGTTGGTGACGTTAATATGCCAACAATTGAAGAGATGAAAATAAGAATAATGGATACTTTTGCTTCGCAAAATCGGGCTGTAACTAAATCAGATTATCGAGCAGTTATTTATAACATGCCGGCTACATTTGGTGCCGTTAAGAAATGTAATGTTGTACAGAATTACGATAGTAATAGAAGAACAGTAAATGCTTATATATTGTCTGAAAATACGGATGGTACTTTAACGACTTCTAATGTTTCTTTGAAATCAAATTTAAAAACATGGCTTAGTAAATACAAAATGATTAATGATGCTGTTGATATTATGGATGGTAAAATTGTTAACCTAGGTGTTGATTTTATTGTAGTATCGGAACACGCTCATAACAAATATGAAATTTTACAGGCTTGCACTAATGCTTTAATATCTAAGCTGGGATCCAAGACTATGGAAATGGGTGAACCATTTTATGTAACCAAAGTATATGATATACTGAGAAGAGTTGAAGGTGTTTTGGATGTTGCCCATGTTAAAGTGAACCAAGTTACTGGCACTGGATACTCACAGACTGTTTTTGATATCAACGAGCAAACTTCACCGGATGGAAGATATATTGTAGCACCGTTGAATGTGGTATTTGAATTAAAGAATTTTTATCAAAACGTGAAAGGAACAGTTAGATAATGACAATAACGAGATATACAGCCAGCGCTGATACTACAATAACAAATGCATATGCCTCAAATCTTTCAACAAAAGGCACTGGCTCCAATATGGGCGAGGCCGATGTTGCTGAAATATTTTCTATATATTCTCAAGTGTCGAGCAGCACTGACGGCGCATCAGTGGAAAAATCCCGGGCTTTATATCAGTTCCCGGTAGCAACAATCTCGGCAGATCGCACAGCCGGAACGATCCCAGCTAGCGGCAGCGTCAGTTTTTATTTAAGATTATTTAATACAGTTCACAGCCAAACTCTGCCAAAACAGTTTACTCTTGTCGCAGCTGCAGTTTCTCAATCTTGGTCCGAAGGCGAAGGTTTGGATATGGAAGAATATACCGACAAAGGATATGCCAATTGGATATCCGCCTCCAGTACAACTGCATGGACAACAGAAGGCGGCACGTTTTTAACAGCATCGGCATATGCGGGTAATATATACACTCAGTATTTTGATAAGGGCACAGAAGACTTAGAGATTGATATTTCAGATTTAGTGGAAAAATGGATTGCAGGCACTGGCGCTAGCGGATATGATAATTTTGGCGTTGCTGTTTATCTTACGGGAAGCCAAGAAGATGGATCAACATCCGGATCATTTTATACGAAGAAGTTCTTTGCCCGCGGAACACAATATTTTAATAAGCGTCCTCTAATAGAGGCACGCTGGGATTCTGCGAAGAAAGATGACACTAGGAATTTTTATCTGAGTAGTTCTTTGGCTCCGGCTTCTGATAATCTGAATAAATTGTATTTATACAATCGAGTTAGAGGTCAATATCAAAATATCCCTGCGGTCGGAACAGGAAATTTATTAATAAGTTTATATGCTACACTCGGCGGTGATCATATAACACTTCCAGTTGGTGGTGACGTCGCTGCCAATAATGATCCAAATATAACAGCTAGTTGGGTCTCAACGGGCATATATGCGGCTAGTTTTGCGTATACCGGCACTGCGACGACGATTTATCCAGTTTGGCATACGGGATCCGGAGCCGGCGCACATGTTAACACCAGATACCACACAGGCTCGGCAATAACCGTAAATACTTTTAGCTCGGATGATTATAATCCGAATCCGAGTTACGTAACGACCATTAAGAATGTGAAGTCGTCATATGCCACAAATGAAACAATCCGTTTCAGATTGTTCACTAGACAAAAAGATTGGTCTCCAACTATTTATACAAAGGCGGTAAGTACAATAGCTTCGGAAATAATTGACACTGCTTATTATAAAGTTACAAGAGCAATTGATAATTTAGAAGTTATTGGCTATGGTACCGGAAGTACTAAGCATACACAGTTGTCATATGATATTTCCGGAAGTTATTTTGATTTGAATATGAATCTTCTTGAACCTGATTATGCTTATGAAATAAAGTTACTTTATTATGTCAATGGACAATATGAGGAACAGCCGGAAACTTTCAAATTCAGAGTAGAATAATAGATTATGGCTATAAAAGATCTTTTTAGAAATGAAGAAGCTACTAGTGTATTGACCGGTAAGACAGTACAAGAAGTAGCATCAGAAGCAGAATCAGAAAACTATATCGATGCATATACAGAGCGGAAAAACAGATCGATCCCTCAAGTTGATTTGTTTAAGCCAGAGAATTTTGCAAAATATGGTTCCGCGGAAAAGTATTATAGAGATTCTATAGATAGAATAACTAAAACATATCCTTATGATGGCTCCGGATATGAGAAAATACTTTGGGAACTTAGCTCTTCTTATCATGATCTCCATTTATTTGAAAATGAATATCCGAGAACGAATGGGTATGTACACCTAGGCATTGGCGGCTGGGGCACAAATGTGATCACGGTGGAGGAATATGGTGCCACCGCAACATCTTCTTATGAGTTCATTCATGTTTCCCAAAGCATTAATAAACAGAATGTTTCTAATTTGGCCAAAGGTCAAGGGTATAATTTAGAATTAAACACTGTATCCGGATCAACTGTTGAATTTTGGCTGAAGAAGACAGCATATGCTGGGCCCTCAAAAACCAAAAAAGAAGTTATATTTGATTTATGGAATGGAGCTTTATCTTCTAGCGCACATTATGGAAGATTCAGGGTTGAAATAAGCGCCAGTGCAACAGCGGGTGATTCTCCATTCAGAGTAACCTACATGTCGGGCACCCTAGGGTTTAATGACCGGATGATAGGGAACAGCTTTGATACGTCATCTCTATTGAACGATTGGAATCATTATGCGTTTACGGTCATTTCCGGAAGCACTGATTTAGAATTAAAATTTTATTTGAACGGCGAACTTAATGATACTGAGACTGTTAGCCATGATTTAGGTAAAATTATAAGCTCTGGCAGTGAAGTGGTTGTTGGTTCTCTGCTAACTTCGCCATCTGGAAATGTATATCACAGTTTGGGAAGTGACATGAAGGGGTGGGCAAAGCTTTCTGCCTCTTTGGATGAGTTCCGTTTTTGGAAGACCAAGAGAACTTCACGAGATATTGGCCGAAATTGGTTTTCGCAAATTGACGGCGGCACCAACACAGATACATCCAATACAGATCTAGGTTTATATTTTAAGTTTAACGAGGGGATAACTGGCATTTCGTCCATCGACTCTCAAGTACTTGATTATTCAGGCAGGGTCTCCAACGCCACATGGACTGGCTATACTAGTACTTCAAGAAACGTAGGTTCGGCTATTGTTTCTGCCTCTGCGGCTGAATTTGAGACAAAAGATCCAATTATATATTCTGACCACCCGGACGTAAAATCCTTACGCGAAGATAAAATACGTATCGGAAAGGAATATGATTATACTAACAATTCATCAATCATCAAGACAGTTCCGGCCTGGATCGTGGAAGAGGACGAAGAGGAAGGCGGCAATGAACTTAAAAACTTAACTCAAATAATAGCCAGTTATTTTGATTCACTACATTTGCAAATTGAAGTTCTTCCGGAATTATCGGCAATAGAATATGTTTCTGGATCATCAATAACAACCGGAAGCTTTAAACCGTATCCATTTACTGACCGAATGTTGGAATCTCGCGGCCTCCCTTCTCCTGAGTTATTTGCTGATGCGGAAGTTTTAGAATTTTTTAAAGACAGAGACGAAGATAGAGTTTACAGAGATACTGTTCATGAGATTAAGAATCTAATTTATAAAAACATACATAATAATCTCATTCATATATATAAAACGAAAGGTACCGAAAAATCTTTTAGGAATCTATTCCATTGTTTTGGAATCGACGAAGAACTATTAAAGATTAATTTATATGCTGACAATGAAACATATACATTTGAAGACAGATATCAAGATGTTGTAGAGAAAAAGAGATACGCCAACTTCTTTAACACAGGTAGTTTTGACGCAACAGTCTTTCAACAGACGTCTAGCGCTATAACTGATTCCGTGTCATATGTCAGTGGGTCTGGGTTAGTTCTTCTAGAGAAAGATTATCCAGTAACTATAGAGGCAGAGTGTGTATTCCCGAAACTAATTGAGGCCGGCCAAGAGGGCTATTTCCCAGTGCCGGTGACTTGTTCTTTATTCGGTGCACATTCTGCGATGAGCGCTAGCGCCGCAGGAGACATGACTTGGGATCCTTCAGATTCCGGAAGTTTTCATGTTTATGCAGTTAGGAATAATAGCACTAGTACTAATGCTAGGTTTTATTTATCAAGCTCTCAACATAATTTTACAGCTTTGTCTAGTAGCGTCTTTACGAATGTGTTTGATAACAAGCGTTGGAACTTTGCAGTCAGAGTTAAGCCTTCAAAAAATAAACAAGCTTTTGTAGGAACAGAAAATCATACCGGATCAACGCCAAGCACTTACGATATAGAATTTTATGGTGTAAATCCTATTTTAACGAATGTATCTAGTAGTTTTTACGTTACTGGTACTTGTACTTCTACACAAGGTTCTAGATTCTTAAGTGACCGTAAGAGAGTCTTTATCGGTGCTCATAGAACTAATTTTACCGGTGCAGTATTACAGCAATCATATGCTAAAATATCTTCTGTAAGATATTGGATGAGCTATCTAGATAATGCTACAATTAATTTTCACGCACTAAGTCCATTAAATTATGGTACCCCTGACCCTTATAAAAATGCTTATTTATATGAAAATCTAGGCTCTACAGCTCTTGGCGATACGTATTTATTAACTGGATCGAGTTATCCATATGCGAAAACACTAGCCATGCATTGGGATTTTTCCGGACTCACAGGCTCTGGTCCCTCGGCGGTAGAATCATTTACTGTCACTGATATGTCTTCCGGGTCAGCGATTCCTGGAGAAATAGGAAGGATTGGCAATGTTATACAGAAGCATCACCCGGGAGTAGGATATGGGTTCCCCGCTAATCACAAACCGTCAATATTAATTGAACATATTCAGAGCGCCAAGAAAAGACTACCGGAAATTTTAAATAGCTACGACATGGTGAACATTATTTCAGGTTCACAAGAAGATACATTCGGAAGAGATGAAAGACCTATATCTTATTTCATGTCTATAGAAAAAAGTATGTATCAAAACATTTCTGAGGAAATGATTAACATGTTCTCGACGATATCAGCTTTTGATAATTTAATCGGAGAGCCTGTACATCGCTATAGAGAAAGCTACAAAAACTTAGAGAAACTTAGAGAGATTTTCTTTAGCAAGGTTTCTAATATTCCGGACGTAGAAAAGTTTATTGATTTTTACAAGTGGTTTGACGCCGCCTTAAATAAGATCATTGGCGAGCTTATACCGGTATCTGCTCGAATTTCTGATAAAGTGCAGAACGTTGTTGAAAGTCATATATTAGAAAGAAATAAATACAGATCTAAATTTCCAACTTTGGAAGAAAAACTCAATGTCATTGAAGGGGTTATTAAAGGTATTGCCGAACAGATGCCAGTTGATGACGATGATAGTATTAACATCCCCAGAAACAGACAGGCAATGGCCAGAATGTCTGATAACTGGAGTGTTGGATCTGCTCCTATTCCAAAAAATCAGAAAGATAATGTGTTGTGGTGGACAACCAGAGCCGAGAGATCACCGGATCTTCCAAGTGCTGACTTTACATCTGGCGATTCAACGGTTGATGCTTCGCGTCAAACCATAGCTGCCGTTGTACAGCAGGCAACAGACAGAAAAAAACAATTGGCTTTGAGAGCGACATTTAAGCAATCTTGTGATATTAAATCCGGAGTAAATTTTCCGACGCAAAAGAAAAGTGATTTTTATAAAAGCAAGTTTGCACAATTTGGCGTTTCGGCGAATAAAATTGATATAAAGACTGGACTTCGTGAAGGAGCAACAAAGCTTTTAATCGATAGAAGGCTAAACACAGAAGATTATTCGGATCTTATACAAAAAGAGAAATTAGATTTCCAGGTGAATGATGGCTCCGGGGATATGCTATTTCCTTTTAGTATTTACAGTTCTTCAGTCACTACTGGATATGGTGCCGGCACCTCACTTCATAGTCTTACCGTCCCTGAGGGCATTAATGTTGATATTACAAATCTTCATGAAGACGCTTATGAACTGGGAAGGCCAATGCAGGGCCCGTTTGCAAAGACTCATGTTGGCGGCTTAGCAAATAGATCGACCTTTGTTAATGATGGAACCGACACAGAAGCTAATCGCGCTGAATCATGGAGGATTCGAGTCGGCAGTGGTACCACTTTGAATCTCGCAGCGCCCGATATTAATTCTGCCGGTTCAACCAACGCGCACCTTCCACGCGTTAATTTCTATAGAGATGGCATTGCGCGCCGACCACTAAATATCAAGAATATTCAATACACAACAGCTTCCAAATTTTTAGGCAATTATCAAAAAGACTATCAGGTTGTACAAACTTCAAACAGAAGACTTAACAATCGTTGGTTTGTTGATACAGAAGGCGGTGATCTGGAAACGAGCGCAATTAATTTCAAGCAAAATAGCTTTACCTTGGTCTCTACGTCTTCCTCTGGTATAACAGCAAACCTGAAAGAATACAAAAAGCCGGTTCGCGGACGAGGAAAGCATGTCATTGTTGAGCGTTTTTCCGCTCCTGGCGGCCCAGAAACAGCAGGCGACTCAGATGGTGGCCCGGGCCTGGATGCCGCATCCGCTGAATATTCCATTTATAATTGTTTAAACTATAGAAACTTTAATGTCAGACAAGTATTGAATGATATTTCAGGTATTAATTGTGGCTTGGGCGGACAGTCCTCTCATGAAGAAGATACGGGAAGTTGGTATTCAGCAAATCCATCAGCTTCTTTCCACAAGACTCAACGTAATGGATCCCGAAGAATTGAGTATTTAGCCGGCTTTGACGCCAGTAATGATCCGGGCGACGGCAGTGCTTTTACCACAGCGTCCGTCTACAACAACATGTTTCTTCAAGTTCCAATTCCCGCACAAGATTCAGGATATGCATGGATCACAGCTTCTGCTGTTGCTACGTCTTTGCCGCTTGGACATGCGCTTGCTGAAGATGAGATTACGTTCTTGACCGCGAGTGAAATTCAAAAATCTTCAATACATGGCACTTTTGCAGGAATCAATAATTTAATTTATGATCCGGTAGTTTTTGATTCTAACACTCTCAGTTCTTCAACGAACGTCTACTTGAACACTTCACTAGCTACACCTTCAAGCCATGAATATTTGAATTTATTGATTTTGCATCGAAATGGACCATATCATCATGCTTCTTGGAAACAAATCAGAGGAAGAAATCATCCAATCCGAAGAGACGAGGTCAAAAATAATAGATTCTCTATTGTAAAGAGGAGAGATAAAGCACATATCGGCGCCACAGAAAAATTTAAGAAAGTCACAACTTTCAAACAATTTACTGAACCGCCTTTAACCTCAAAACACAAGTATATTAGTCACGAGTTTGCAATCACCGGATATCCCGAATCCGTTAGATACAAGGTCGATCACAGTTACGGAAATAACAAAGAGAGATTCACAAACAGAGATTTGAACGTTGAATTGTTCGGAACATCCAGAAATAATAAAACTCAGATGTATGATCAATTATATCAACAATATACTGATCCGGATTTAGTTTCGCAAGCTAATAATATTAATTTCAGAAATATGATTTATAGAGAAGTTGTTTATCCGGCTGCAGAGATTACATATCTATCCGGAACACGCGGAAGAACTCAATTCACTTACGATCATTTATGGAACTCAACGAGAGCCAATAGAACCAAAGCAAATAGAGTCAATGAGTTCAACGAAACTATAGGTTCTGAAAGCGTTTGGCCATTGGATGCAAGAACTGATTTTGCGACCGCGACACCGGCCGACCCCGGGGCAACCAATGCCGACGGATCGGGTGGATTACAAAGTGCTTATACAGTTTTTTACAAACCAGCGTTGTTTGACCTTAGTGCTAGCGCGCTATATTCTAGACGTACGCCTATAAGCGGCAC
>CEUI01145566.1_pt1 | contig 11219 bp, 20 predicted proteins | sample 531411 | NCBI WGS metagenome assembly CEUI01 (sample SAMEA2622841, study PRJEB7988) | marine metagenome | isolation source: saline water (ENVO:00002010), including
TTTGTATCAGGATTTATCCCTAATGCTTTAAAATATTTTCTTCCTCTTTCTTCTAAATTCATTTTCCTCTCCTCTTCTTTTTTGGTTTGTAACCAGAAGCATATATTGCACGACCTTGTCGTTCTGCTTGTTTTTTAGTCTTATATACTTTGCCAGTCGTTCCCCAACGATAACCACCTTTGACTTTTTTTACTGGCATTTATTTTTTCTTTTTAGCTGTCTTCTTTTTAAATCCGTAAGAACCTTTTGGTTTACGAGTAGCTTTTGCAACTTTACGACGACCAGCTGCAGACATTTTCTTTTTGGATTGTTTTCCTCTTTTCATTCCAAGTTGTTCATCTTTGCGAGCATTATAACCTTGTTTCTTCATTTGTTCCTCCTTTGGATTAAAGCAATTGTTTAATTATTATTGCATTTACTCAGAAAGTAAATTCTTTTTTTATTTCTTAGGCAACACAATATTTTCTCCAAATAAATTTTGAATGCTATTCTCTCCAACTTTTGTCACATCTTTTGCTCTTATTAATATTTCCTCTTCATCAGGGATTCCATAGTTTGGCTCTAAAATTGCATTCGGTGCAGCTTCTATATCTGTTTTCTTAACTTTGTAAATATCTACAGGAGCACCTCTATTCATATGACGTATTAATTCTTTTGGCGCAGGATCTACTGAAAAAGAAAAAAGAGAATCTGGATTATTTATTTCACCTTGTCTAAAAACATACATCTCTTCAGGAAATTTCTCCAAATATCTTTGTGTCTCATCATAAATAAATTGTTGCAATTTTCCTTCATCAGGAATTCCATATCTTAAAAAATCTTCTCCTTCAATTAAATTAGGATTATTTGCTAATCTTTCTGCATCATCTAAAAAAATTCCTTCACCTTTGTAAACATCATCATAAACATTATCAATAAAAGAATTGAAATCTTCCATAATAAATTTTAATTCATCTGCTCCCATTTCCATCTTATTGAAAAATGAAAAGAATGCATCTGCATCTGGATCCCCTGTTTTTTTAGCTAAATTTGCAGTGCTCGTGTCTGAAGATTTTTTTAATACATCTCGTTGAGGCACACTTGTCATTGGTTTATTTGGATCCTGTTTAGGAATATCTTTTAATGCACCACGAGAAATGAGCTCCAGTATATTTTTATCAGGGAGATTATCAAGAACACCTTCAGTTACTTTCTCTGTTACTACAGGAAGAGCTCCTGGTTTTTTGATAGGCAACTTCGGCATTAATCTGGATCCAGTATAAATTTCCTAATTTCAGGAAGAGTCATTTTCTTATCGCTAATTAAATATCGTAATCCTTCTTGAATGTCTATATCAAGGTCTTCGAATTTCTTTGCACCATCTAAAAATTCTTCTATCTCTCCATCGAAAAAACCTTTGAAATTTTCTTCAAACATTACATCATCATCTGCTAAATCTTTTAATAACTTTTCATCTGCAAGAAGTTTTTCTCGAGCATTGTTATAATTTATATTCTTTGCTTTCAATTCGGATTTTGAAAACAAATCTGAAAAGATTTGCCATGCATCATCATCGAAAAGATTTTCATGAGCATAATCATCGTAAGTTTCATATTTTAATTTTTTCATAGAAGGAAGATTAAAGAAATCGAAAGGAGTAAAATCTTCTATTTTTGAAGCTGATTTAAGAGCAGGAGAAACAACATCAACTGCTTTGCCTGCAAGACTTAAATCTCCAAGAGATCCGAGAGCACCTCGCATTAATTCTCTTCTGTCAACTTCAGGGAGCTTATCTAAAACTCCCTGCGTTACTTCGTCTGTTGTCGTAGGAAGTGCTCCTGGTTTAATCTTTACAGGAAGCTTGGGCATGACTAATAGTTGTCGCCATTACCTAATAGCTTGTCCATCATATGTGCTGCATCAGAACCATGAAGTTTGATAACTTTCATATCGCCATCTTCTATGATTTCACCTTCTTCATCATGAGACTCTTCCATCATGCCTTCGTCTTCTAAATAAGATTGCTGACAAAGCAAAAGGAATTTTTTAATTTGGTCGTCATTCAATTCAATCTCGTTAGCAGAGAAACCCATCTTTGCTTCAAACATTGCATGGATATCTAATCCACTGTCAGTCATTTCATTTTCCATTCTTTTTTTCCTTCATAAAGAATCCTAAGACTCCAGCTGCACCACAACAAATCATAACAATATTTTGCCATAAATCATTTGGTATTATTACACCAACCATTGCTAACACACCTGTCAAAGCTGCATAAGATGATGGTTCTTTAAATCGATTAATTAATTCTTGCATAATTATTCTCCTATTTTTCTTCTTAAGTTACCTAAAAATCCTTCAACACTACTAGGAAGTTCGCCAATTGCACCAGTTCCTAAAGTTTGTCCTTCTTTTATTAATGCCCTTTTTCTCATATCTTCATAAGAACCTGAAGGTAAAGAACCTTCATACATCATAATTTCTTCATCTGACATAGAGCCAATAGCCATATTGTTCTCGCGATCCATAGCCATCCAACCTCTGCGTTCTTGTTCTGTAATTTCAGAAAGTGGTTTACCAAGATCCATTTGCATTCTTTGTTCTGGTGTATATTTTTCTACATTCTCTATCTCAACATCACTAATAACTCCAGAACCAACCATCTTTGGACCCAATGCTTGTGCTTGTGCTTCTCTAAAAGTCGGATCGCCTTTATCGAGACTTGCTGTTTGTATCATTTTAAAAACGTCTTCAGGTGCTTGTCCTGCTGCGACTCCTTCTGCAAGTTTAGCTAATGTATCTTGATATCTTTTTTGAAACTGGTCTTCATAATTCATCTTTCATTCCTTTCATTTGTATTTCTGCAACTGCTTTTTGTTTCGCTATTTCTATATCTGCATTTAATTTTGCAAGTTTAGCTTCTAGCTCTGCTTGAGTTTTTGCGATAGTCTTGTCTATATCCATTTTAGTTTTAACTTGGTCTTTTTGAATATCAGCTTGAGCTTTGGCTTGGTCTATTTGCATGTCAGATTTAGCTTTTGCTTGGTCTGCTTGTATCTCAGCTTTAGTCCTCGCCATAACGGATTCTGCTTCAATCTTCGCAAGTTGTTGTGCCATATTCATAGGATTGTTTGCACCAGCACCACCAAGTTTATCTAACCCACCAATTGATTGCATTTTAGGAGATTGTTGAACGACTTGTGCTGCTCTTTCAGCAATCATATTATTAAGCTCTGGTGATATGCTTTCAAACTGGAATTTCGGATCTCTAATATTAGGCATTTTAGGGAATTCAACTCCTGTTGCTTTTTGCATCCTTATTCTATAAAGCATAGCAACGTGTTCGCCTATGTGAGCAATTATCATAGGACCAATAGTTTTTTGAGCTATTGGATTGCCTGCTAAACTCGGATCTTGTAAGAATTGCATATGCACTGCAATATGAGCTTCGTGGTTTTGGTCTATGAAAGCTTTGATTGGTTTGCCAAGTAATGCTGAAACATTTTCATCAACAGGATCGAGACTTGGTGCTTCTTCTGGTTTCTTTAATACTTGGTCAATGTCAGGAACACGAATCGCTTCGTACATTCTTTTATAAGCTTCGTACATATCATGCAGTTTAGGTGCTGACTGTGCCAATTGTAATATTGCTTGAGCTTGAGCGATTCTTTGTGTAGAACTAAAGATGCTTGGATCACTAACAGGAATAACATCAATTCTTTCATCAAAGTCTTTTGCATAGATAACTTGGCTCGCACCAGAAACAGCAAAGTTCACTTGCTCTGGTAAAGTAACTGCATTCAAATGCATTATAAGTTTAAATTCTTTTCCTTGTGCATAATGCAATCTTTTATGAATAGCTGAAAATATTTTAGATCCTTGCTCTAACATAGCAATGGTTGTTCCTACAGGAGCATTTGGATTAGCATCACCCACATTTAAATCTGCAACAGCTGCATATCTTCTTCCTGCATCAACAATAAATCCTAATAATTGGAACAATGTGCTTGATGGCTCTTTAAATGGTAATGGCATGATTGCTTTACCAATGTCATCAACTGCTGCATCAAGGTCAACATATTCTCCAGGATTAACATCAAGCTCTCCACCAGGAACACGACCTTTTAATTTAAAACCACCTTGCATATTTGCAAATGCTGCGGAATCTAAAAGAGCTCTTAATGAACCTGTTGCTGCTTTCCCAAGACCACCGATAATATGGTATAAACCGAAACCATAGAATCCTAGACCAGGAAGGAATTTATATTCAACAAACCAATTAAGTTTGTCCTTCTCTTCGTCGTCTTCCTGCCAGTTCCTTCTTATAGAAACAATCTGTTGGCTTTGTTCGTCTATCGTGATAACATAAGGAAGTGCTACAGAGTTTACATCATCAGGATCCCCACCATCAATCCCTTTAAATATTACACTTGTATGCATCTCTAAAAGAGTGATGACTTCATCGTTTCCTTCAGAAGCAGAAGGATCAATTCCTTCTATCTCGTAAGTAACATCTTCATTGGGATCGCCATCGCTCGAGAATTTATCAGCTGGCAAATAGTAACCAGCCTGCACGAACTTATTGTATTCGTTTCTTGTAATCTCTATTACATGGGTATATCGAGGGGAAGTTAAGAGATCCGTACTCTCAGGAGCGACGACGAAATTTTCTGCTTTAACAAAGCGACTTGTAATTCTTTTCATCGCAGGATCGTACCAGACTTTCTTGAAAGTTTGACCAATCAAAGGCAAATGAAAAAGCATTTGGTCAACATCTGGGAAATATTCTGGCATCTCCTCAAGAAGTTGATAATTCATATAATCTTTTACACGGATAGCTTGTTCTTGTACATCGTCATCTGCTTCTCCGATAGAAACTGTTTTAACAGGACCACCAGCAGGAAAAAGTTCTGCGATGGCTCTTGATTGAAATTGTGTTGCTGCTTCTGCAATCATAGGATGCACAACTTGACTCAGACCTCTTGTTGCTCTTTGGTCATCAGAGTCCATCATCCCACCATCAGGATCTAAAGTTTTTAATCCTTCTTTATATCTTTCTTCCCAAGTGGAACGAGCTTGGCGATCTGTTTCATAATAATCAAGCAGAATCGTAGCATGTTCGTTTATTTCTTTTTGGTCTATAACTTCAGCTAAATTTGCATCAAACTCTGTTGATGGTTCTGTGTATTCTTCTGGTTCTCCTATAAGAACTGTTTCGTTGTCTAACTCTTCAACAATAAGATTGTCTGCTGGAGCACCTTCAGCAAAAGGAATTACTTTATCATTTTTGTTTAGTTTTGCCATATGTTCCTATCCATACAATGGTACTTTTGGTGGTTGTTCAACATAATCGTCCTCAAAATCTTCGGAATGGGAAAGAAACCATTGCTTCCTTAATCTTAACCATGCCTGTGTACATGTATCTACTATATCGTCATTTTCACCTGCTGGAAAGGCAGAACATATATTTATTACATCTTTTGCCCATTTCTTTCCTGCGGGATACCATATACGACCATCCTCTAAAAGAGCAGAAGCAGCATGTGCTCTAGCTTCTTTGTCTCTATCTGGTGAATAAGGAATTACAGGAACTCCAGCCATTCTTAAGTCTTGTAAGAGTGATTGACCAGAAGCTTTCTTTTCAATTAAAACTGCGTCTGGTTCATAGGCATTATATGCATCTTGTGCTTCTCTTCTTAAATCAGGATAACTGACTCTATCAAACCAACAATCTACTATAATTGCATTCCATTGATTATTTTTATTAAAAACTCCCCATGTTGTTCTTGCAGAGAAACTGCTCTTTTCCTTTGTAGAATATGCAGTGTCCCAGGATTGTATTACATATTCAACTTCGGGAAGTAATTCTTCTTCCCACTCTCGCCACCATTCTGCTCTTAATATTGTACCACCTTTTGCCATTGGTCTTTGTTGTAGTTGTCCAGCAGAAGCATAAACTCCTAAAGAATTTTCTAATTCGGAAAGAGTTTCTTCGCCAATCCTTTCTGGCCAAAGAAGTTCTCCTTCTTTCTTTCTAGGATCTTCAAACCCAATAGAAGAATAAGAAATTGAAGGATGCTCAATCTCATATCTTGCTGGTAAACATAAGTGGTCCCAATTATTACTGTTCGCTAATATGTGTCCTGTTAAATCTAATTCATGGACTCTTTGCATTATGATTATAAATGCTCCAGTCTTAGGATCGTTAAGTCTTGTTTGCATAGCTTGGTCCCACCAATCAAGAACTCCTTCTCTTACAGTTGCAGACTCTGCTTCGCGAACATTGTGAGGATCGTCAATAACTATTATGTCTCCACCTTCACCAGTTAGTGCACCATCAACAGAAGTAGCTATTCGCATTCCTGTTTTATCATTCTCAAACCTTTGCTTTTGGTTCTGGTCACCAGTTAGCTTGAAAACATGTCCAAAGTTTTCTTGATACCATTTGCTGTCAATCAATCTTCTGCATTTAACAGAATCACGTATGGAAAGAGAACCAGCATAAGATGCAAATAAGAATCGTTTCTCTGGTTTGTTTATCCATGCCCAAGCAGGAAGTGCGACAGCTGCAGTAATTGACTTCATGTGTCTTGGTGGAATATTAATTATTAATCTTCTAATATCACCATTAACAACTGCTTGTAGGTGGTCGCATATTGCATTTATGTGCCAGTTGTCGTAAAAATTACGTCCTGGTTCCATTGTCGTCCAAGAGCTTTTGATAAACTCCTTCAGACTCCTCCGACTCTTCTCCGCTCGGATCTGACTCAAGGACAGCGTGCTCAAGTACTCTCTCAATTGTTGTGAGGTCATTATCATCCAATCTACTTATATCAATAACTTTTCTTTCTTCGTGTGTTGTGTTAACTTCAACAGACTTTAAATCAGGAACACATTTAGAAAGTAATGTTTTTGCAGCCATAACTCTTAATTCGGGATCTGCAGAAACTTTGCCAACGTTTTCTACTTTACCCAGAGAATCTCTAGAGTAAACAGGAAAGATCTCTTTCCCTGCCATTACAGAAGCAAGAAAACCTGCAGGATCTGCTTGACCCATTATCCAATGAGTTAATGCTTTGTGATTCCATTTGTATCTTCCCTTCCTCGCTGGTTGTTCTGACCCAAGTGGCTCAACCGATTTAAATCGTCCATTGAACTTCTGCTTTGGTCCATGGTTTATCGGTCTTTGCACTTGAATTGTTTCTTCAGGAGCTTTTTTAGGTCTTCCTCTTTTTTTATTATTTTCTTCCATCGCTTTTTCTCTGTTAAAAGATTAGTTTCCTTTGATTTAAAAGATAATAACTTATTTAATTAAATAAAGGAGAAAATACAAAAAGCTATGATAAAAGAGACCTTTTACCAAGGTGAAAAACCTAATTTAGATTATACATTTTATAAAAAAAGAGAGCAGAACCAAGCTAGGAACCACTCTCTAAAGTCAGGGAACTTTAAAAATAAGAATAAATTAAAAAAGTCCAAGAATAAAGTAATAACTGACCATGATTAAAAATTATAATCATAATGCATAATTGGTTCATCACTTAATACAAATCTTAAATGCCCATCGTAAAAATGACCATCTTTTCTTTTCCAAATTGTTACGACAGGATTATCTTTGTTACTTTTGTAGAACCATTTTTGTTCATCTTGATTACTTACATGTCCGCAGAAACCTCCAGGATGAAATTTTAATTTAACACTTGGATCTTTTTCTGCATCCATCAAACGAACAATTATTTTATTTGGAGTTCTAACTTCAATGATCTCATAAGGATTAATATCCGTATAAAGATGCATATTAGCATATTTTTTTCCGTCAATAGTATTTTTCATTGTATTCCTTTCTCAATTATTGTTATAGTAATAGAATATATTATCTGCTCAATTAAGTAAAGTTTTTTATTAAAAGTTAGGTTTTCCTTCCATAACTATTACCTCAACACCTTCAGGAAACATGGACTTGTACCAGTTTAAATCCTCCTCAGAATATTCAAGTGTTAATTTCTGCTCCATAGTTGCAGCCATTTCAGAAGGTCTGCTCCGACAATTAGGAAAGAAAGTTTCCTCATAAACTTTATATATTCGAGCCATCATTAGAGTCTCTACATGATTATCTTTCTTTCTTTTGCGACCCCAAACTTTAATATTGCTCCCAAGAGTAAAACAATAATCCCAAGCTTTTGCATCCTCAGGATCTTCTTCGTAAGTTTCTTTTGAGAAGTCCCACTCTGGCCAAGCTTTTTGGAAATTTGTTACAGTTTTAATTAAAAGTGAATTAGACATTATGCATTTCTCCTTATTGTTAATTTGTCAAGGGCATTAACAGTTCCTTCAAATTGAGGCATTTCAGCAAAACAACTTGTCATTTCAGTATACCAATCTGGTGTAGGAGTTCTTCCCCAATAAGCAATATCTTTTTTATGGTATGCGTAATATTGCCTATATGCTTGAACAGTATCTTTAGCTTTATATATGTCTGGCATGCATTGTGGTGGTTTTGTAAAACCTTTTGCACAACTTTCATGAATTGTAGAAAAACATTCTTGCCATATCTTTTTTGTTGGGATTGACAAATCTAATATAACTTGTTGGCATTTATGAATTTTACCATAACGTCTGGTGTATTCAAAACATAATTCTAAAGCATGTTTTCTTAACCAAATATAATTTTCATAACTATCACCTGCCCATAAAGTGCATGGATGATTTTTAAATGATTCTTTATATTGTACTTTATCGCCATGACCATATCTATGCCAGACACTGGATAGCATCTGGGCAGACTCTAATGGCATTTTTACAATATGCTTATCGCAAAGCATTCTTGCTGCTGTTTCAGGATTATTATCTACAAAAAATATATTCATTATATTTCTCCTTGACTAATTGCAGTATTATCCAGATCTCTCTGTTCTTCTTCTTTTCTCTTTTTAGCAAAGTGTGCATTACGACGTTTAAGATATGCTTGGTAAGATTTGCCACCTTCTAATTTTTTAGGTTTATAATAGTCAGCGAAATCTAGCATATACGAGTTATTAAATTTTGACATCATTTATTCCTTTCTCAGTTTTGTAATTATAGAATAGCTTAATTGAGCAGATAAGTAAACAACTACCTTTCTAAATAATAGCTATCAATTAAATAACTTAATAGCATACCAGTTTTTAAACCAACTTTTTCAGAAACTTTAGAAAATTCAGTACTAGCTTTTTTATTTAAATAAACAGGATACGATTTATCAGATTCATTACCTTTAGCACAAAACCATTTACCACCATGCGGAGAAATAACAGTTTTAAAATTAGCTTCAGCATTTTTCATCAAATAATCATTATTATAAGGATTTAACCAAAAATCATTACACAGTTCAATAACTGCATTAGATACAGTAGCCAACCCAAGACTTTCACGAATATCAGTTAATTCAGATTTTATATTATCATTATTAACTATAAATATAAGTTTTTTCATCATTTATTCCTTTCTCAATTACTTATATAAGTATCATACGCCAATAAAAAACAAAAGTAAACAAAAAAGTTACCAAAGTACAAAAAAAGTTACCTTATTTTTCTCAGTTAGGTAACGCCTTCAAATCTTTGACTAATAACGATCTTAACACAAACGAAACCATCGTTACCACGAAACCTCTGATTTAGAAAAAAGTTTTTGTTGTCTTTATTATTTTTTTATATATACTTTTATAGTAATAAAGCTTATGATAAAAAAATATTTAGAAAGGAATATAGAATGAAATACTTTACAAAAGATCTACTTATAAAAGCTAATAATGAATCCATCCGTAGAGGAAGGAATAGAAATCTAGTAGTAAGTAAAATTAAAAAATTACCAGATGACTATAAATTTCCTGTACTTTTTGAATTCATACATAACGATGTTGAGATGAGAACAGAGGTTATGTTAGATAAAGACACCAAAGTATTCTTAGACATATCATTTAAATATTATAATGAGTTGCCAAAGATTACTCCTGAAGATATTAATAATGGTGTAGATTTAGCAAAACAATTCACATCAGACACATTGCATTAATATAATGACTTGGTCAAGTTCAACTTCAACATGGACAACTGCTTCGTCTTCTTCTGGCGAGACAAATAAAATGCACTCCCATGTTACTTGTCCAAGATGCGGAGTAAATGATTTATTACAATTAAATATTAATGAAGTGCTTAAGATATTTTGTACAAGATGCAATACTCTTATATATAACAAAAATGTAAAGAAACAATAATGCCAAATGTATATATAGTCCAAAGACCAAAAATGAATAAATATGGATGGGTGCCTGATTTAACAGATGCATCAAGATATGGAAAGCTAGTCCCGATATTTGAGGATAATGATAATCCTCAATTCCTTCCAGGACCATCAATACAAAAAGCAAGAAGAATATTAAAGAGCTTCAGCCCAGACGATTATTTACTATGGGCAGGAGGTGGAGACCCAACAGCTGTTATGATTGTTTCAATGATAGCTGGAGAAGTTTCCCCAATAGTAAACGTTCTCAGATGGGAACGTAATATCGAGCAAGGTGGCAGAGATCGACGAGTTGGTTGGTATATGCCGTTGACCTTGGAATTGAGAAAGGAATCAAGTTATGGAAATAAATCCGCTTGACGATGTGGCATCTTCATCAAATGAACTAGGTGCAGTAAGTGAGTTGGCTGAAAGGCAGATACAATTAGAGGATTCGATTGTAGAGCTAGAAGAACAACTTAAACAAGCGAAGCAGGATCTCAAAAGAGTTGCCGAGCAAGATCTCCCAGAACTCATGCAGAGTTTGAATATAAAAGAGTTCAAGCTTAACGACGGCACTCGTGTAACAGTGAATGATATTGTCTCAGGATCTATCCCATCACAAGGAGCTATTGACAAAGCAAAAGGTGATAAAAGAGACGATCTCAAACTTCGCCAAGAACGATGTTTTAGTTATTTAAGAAATCAGAAAGCTTCTTCTATGATTAAAAATATTGTTGAGGTTCAGTTTCAATCAGGTGAGGATGAGAAGTGTGCAAAGTTTAAAGAATCACTTGCAGAGAAAGACCACCTGTATTCGAGCAAAGCTGGAGTCCATCCGAGTAGTTTAAATGCTTGGCTTAAAGAACAAATTTCTGAAGGGAAAAATGTTCCTTATGAGGATTTCAAAATATTCACTGGCAATCGTGCCAAAATTGAGAGGAAATAATTATGTCTAAAGAAATAGAAACTAAAAAAGA
>CEUI01042744.1_pt1 | contig 11212 bp, 11 predicted proteins | sample 531411 | NCBI WGS metagenome assembly CEUI01 (sample SAMEA2622841, study PRJEB7988) | marine metagenome | isolation source: saline water (ENVO:00002010), including
ATTAATATTGTAAGTAATATAAAATTGTTTCGTACCCATTTCATTTAGTCCCTCTCCCATTTTTCCTTCGCTTTAAGTGTCCACCTTTCAAATGCCTCTTTACTTATATCTTTTTTAACCATTTTAGCACCTTCGGGTACGTTATTATATAATGCAATTACTTCACCATCTTTAATTTCTACAATAGCAGGGCTACAAAATGCATCTTTAGTATAATCTGTTTGTTGTTTTTTTAATATTCTAACTTCTTTCATACAGGAAGATAAGGATTCCATAGGAATATACTGTGTCATTTGATGTTTTTGGTCGTTCATATTACCAAACATGAACATTACAATTATACTAATAACTTCCATTAGATTCTCTAATTTTATCTTTTAGCTTCTCCACATCCCCTAATAATCGTTCTATATCCTGCTGTGCTCTCTTAATATTCACGGTATTTGACATCATACTCTCCATATCAGACTGCATAGATTCAAGTTGAGAACTCATAAATTCTATCAATAAATCCTGTTGAGCATCTGCCGGGAGCGACCCCAATTCTCCTCTTGGCCATTTGATTCTAAACTCTGTATTCTTCGTAAGGTCAGCTTCTGATAAAGTGACACGAGTTTCCACGGAATTTAGCCTCTCGATAATCCCAAAGTAGGCCCACGTTCCTACAGCTACCAACGTGATGAGGGAAACAACCGTTTTAAGCGGCATCTGTACATTGGTGGATTCTGATACCTTCATTATTTTTTTACCAGACTACCACCAAAATACAATCCAATAATTGAAGCCATTAAATGTGTATCCATCGGTGTTATTACAACACCTGCATATTGTCTATCAACAAGCATTTCTTTCTGTTCAATTAAGAACAAGAAACCTCTACTAAATTCTGTCCATGTTAAAAAGACACTTGTATCAAAAAATACAGGTACAAGTTTAGGCCAGACTATAATAAAGAACACTGCTGTTAATGCAATTATTCTTCTTGTAAATTGAAACCCTTTATTTTCATATTTTCTAGCTTTATCTATTTCTTCCATTTGAAATTTGCCACGAGCAAGTAACATTTTTTGGGATTCTTGTTTTGCTTTTATGCTTTGACCCCAAATAGTCATAACACCGCCTAGTACACTAGACCCTAACATTGTAATCATTTCTACTGGTAATCCAAACATATTATCCTCTGTTATCTTTCCAATTTGATTGTTTCTTTCCTGCCTGTGCAGTATTCCAAAGTTGTTCTCTTACTTTATTTTCATTACTACTAATTAAATTAGCAATTTTAAAACCAGTAGGTATTTGTACGATATTTTTATTTTCCAAATACCTATCATGTTCTTCAAAGGTCAGTAACTTTTCAAAAGTACGACCTGTTTTTTTATTTTTAAACTTATATAATGGCATTGTATGCTACTATAACTGCGATAACTACAACAGCAACTAGGGCAATCTTACCCTTTTTACTCAAGCCATTCCACATTGATTTTAGTTTTTCCATTTTTCCTCCCTAGTTAGTTATTTTCATAAAAGCCCAAATAGCTCCAAGTATACCACCTATAGCTAAAAAAACTTTTATTCCTCCAACTCCCATGTTGGATGTTTTATTTAAATCTCTTATTTGTTTTTGCATAATATTAATATCGTCTCTGATGTATCTAACATCTGTTTTGAGTTCAGCTATTTCTTTCTCCCATTCAGCCATTAGTCATCCTGCCATTCATAATCATCATCTGATTGTTCATTCCATAATTCATGCATTGTATTTTCAGCATAAATACCCGGTTTTACAGGGTCATCATACCAATCAGTAGCAAATCGTTGTGTTGCTCCTGCCCAATATCTAGTAAATTCACTTCTTACTCTTCTATTTTTTATTTGATTGTAAAGAACAACATCAGCCATTATTCTTGCTGCATCTGGGTCAGTAGCTATATCTTCTAATAATTTACCTCTTCTAAATCTAGCATCTTGATATAATAATTCTGTTATTACATATTTAGGTGAAATAACTCCTCTAAATATACCATAAACTCTTGACATTACAGCCGGTATCGTCATTGGCTTAGGCATACCAGATACATTAGGTCTAGTAACTTGTCCTGCAACTAATTGAATTATTTCATTCAAATCCTGCATGTCTTTAAATTCTTTTTCAGAATATATTTTCTTTAACACATTTTTATTTGTAGCTATAAATTCATCTAAAGCTGCAGCATTAACATCTTGTCCAGATTTAAATGCTTTTTGTGTACTATCAAAACCAAGTTCTGGATTTCGTGTAATAACTTTATCCATTGCACCTTGCCATAGAACAACTTTAAGTGACTTAGTTGCTTCTGCTTTTTCTGCAGGGTTGTCACTTCGATTAATTACATCTATAATAGCTTCTGCCATATTTTCATAACCACCTTCTTGACTAGGATTTAAAATAAATTCTCTAAATCTTTCTGGGTCAGTTTCTCTACTTAATCGTTCTATTGTAGAAAGTGGAATGTTGTCACCAAATACATCTTTTCTTACAGCACTTGTTCTAACCATTTTCATTAATGCTTCAAGGTTAGTTTTTGCTTCTGTTTGTATTCTATTTCTATCTGCTATAAATTCAGCCTGAGAATCTTTATAACCTTTAAGTCCTCCTTTACCATACTGTACAGAACCCGGAATAATTTCACCTGTATCTGCTTTAGTTAAAGGTTTTAAATCTAAAATATCACCGAAAGAATTAAACCATTCTCTTGATAAATTTTTAGCATCTGGTTGCATATAATAACGAGCTAAACTATCTTTTAATAATTCAACAGCAGATTGATTAACATCTCCTGCCTCATTAGCATAAACTTTCATAAATTGTTCTTTTGCTTTTACAGGATTCATTTTAAAGAATTTGTCAAATTCAGATAATTTATCATAATCTTTTTGTTGTAAAGCTCTACCAAACATAGTGTATGTTAAGCCTTCCATCCACTTATTAGCGTATCTTTCTTTGTATACTTTTTGAGCTTTTTTAAGTTCTGTATTTCCCGGTAGTTTATCTAATGAATCATTAATAGCTTGTGCAATTCTATATTCATACATACCTTTCATAGCACCTTCACCACCATTTTGTACAGAATGTTTATGTGCCATACGATACATCATTCCTCTAGCATCAACCATTCCTTTCAATTCAACCGGCATTTTAATTTTACCTTGTTTTAAAACATCATAAATATCAGTATTGCTAATATCTTTAGAATATGCATCTATTAATGTTTGTCTATTTTCTGCAATTTCTTCAATAGTCACATCTTCAAAGCCCTTTTTAGTTTTTTGATATTCAAATAAGAATGTATCTAAAGCCTCTTCACTTTTATTTCCTAAATTTCTTAATCCTGTTCTACGAGCATTAATTATAAATGGAAATAAATTTTTCTCAAGCATAGGATATTGATTTATTCTTCCAATACCCCCACTCATTTCATCTACATTATCTAAGATAGCATTATGAACATTTTCCATCCAATCTGTACCTTCAACTTTTAATGTTCTATCACTGTATCCCGGGATAGCTTCATATAATGTTTTATATGCTTGTTTATCATCTTGATATGCCCTTATTAATAAGTCATTATGTATCTTCATATTTTCAGCTAATGTTTTTTCTGATACACCATGATTAAACATAATACGTGAATCTCCAGTACCATCTGCAACTATAAATGCACCCTGTTCATTTTTAAATTTATTATAATCATCTTGTAAATTTTTACTAAAGGTCGACATCTGACCATCATCAGTTATATCTATTAATTCATTAACACCTTTTTTCTTCCAGTAATTATCTTTAGTAGCAGTTCCTAATAATTCTAAATCTTTATCAGTTAATTTTTGAGCATTAACATTTTCTTCAATTAATTGCATTGTTCTATTTCTAAGTCTATCAGCAGTTAATTGAATTTCTCTATTAGTTACAATTTCTAAATCATCTAAATGACTATTAACTTCATCAACAATTCTATTGTTTAACATTTTCCAATGTTCATTATTTGAAACATCCGACCCTAACTTATCATATTTAAATTGTTCTAATCGAGTTATAAGACCTTCCATAGTTTGTATTTTTCTTTGTACGTGCTTTAATTGGTCTGCACTTAAATTAATTTTAACACCTTTACCTAAAGTATCTTTTGCTCTTGCGGATTGTTCAATTGTTTCTAGTACAGTAATACCAGTAATAGCAGATAGAGAAGCATATATATCAGGATTCTCTCCTAATAATTCTTCTGCTCTTGCTATTCTTGCTGAAATTTCTGCTTGTACATCAGCAGGTAAGTCTTGTATTTGTGTTGTTAATTCTCTGTATGCTTTTAATTTTTTTCTTTCACCACTAGCAAAATCAAATAATATAGGAATTTTTGGAGCAGGTAAAGTTTTAGCCATATTAATTAGCTGTTCTCTTTGACCTTTATTTTTATCTAATTTTAATTCTTCTAATTGTTTTTTAGTTTTGCCAAAAGCTGCAGATAATAATGTATCTTCTTTTGTAGCAATATCTGCTGTTCCAAAATGATAACGCATAGTATTCCATGCATCTGGTACAGCACCACCAACATTTTTAAATAAAGATGGCCCCATTAAACCACCACCTACTTCTCCAAGTACAACAAAATCTTCACCTAATCCTTCTCCTACCCATGCACCACCTGCTACAGCAGCAGTAGAAGCTATTAATTCTGTTTCTTTGTATGCACCTCCGGCACTTCCTCTAAATAAAAAACGTCCTTTTGATGAACCTGTCTGAACTAATCTTTGTATTTTTCTTGCTTCTTTTGGATTTAATGTTTTAGATAATTTTTGTAAAGGATTTTTCCATGCTACATCACCTCTATCTCCTGCATCTTTTATAGTTTGAAAAAAGTCTTTATCATTACCATAACGTGCATTTAATTTTTGTAATGCTTTTGCTTCTCTTACACTAACTTTTCTATCTAAAGATTCTGATAGAGCTTCAGCCATTTGTTTATGTGTTCTTCCTGCATCTTCTCCTACATATCTAGCTTTTCTAGATGATAATGTTGGATGAACACCTAATTTTGCCATATCTAAATCACTAGCATCCATAGGTTTCATATAACTTTTACCTGTTAATATTCTACCATAATTTTTATCAGCAACATTACTAAAATGTGTAACGTGTCTTCCTGCTTTTGCTAATCGAAGAAAAGCTAAAGGCCCCATAAATGCTATTTCATTTGCAACAATTTCTGCGGCTGTACCTATAGCACCTAAGTCTTCACCTTCAAAAGGCTTAGTCATTTTTAACCAAGGTCTTGCTTCATAAAAATCTGAATCATCAAAATACTTTTTAGCATCACCCGGAGTTGCTATAGCTCTACCATAAAAACCAAAGCCACCTTCTCGTTGTAATGCTTTAGCTTTCATTTCTTCTGTCCATCTCTCTAAAGCTAAAGGTTTTCCCGGTAATAATTTATTACCTACAAAATCTGTAAGTTTTGCATAGTTTTCCAAATCAACAAGTTCTCTACCTGCATCAATAAGAAAATTAAAAGTTCCTACAGCACCTCTACTAAATCCTTTTGCTGCTGAAGCACCTACTGATTCTTGTTCACCACTCCAGAAACTATCTTTATGAGCATCTCTATATGTAACAGCAAAATTATCTTCTGTTTGTAATTTTTTATTTCCCTGTTGTTCATTAAATTTATTTAATCTGCCACCCATACGTTCAATTTGGGCTGCAAATAATGGCCCATGTTGTTCTACAAATTCTTCATAGCCAATACCTCCTAAATCTTTAGGTTGCATTTGTTGTTGCCAATATCGAATAGTATCAATTTGTTCTTTATTATAATTTAATCTTTCTTTATCTGACATTAGAATGTCTCCTTAACTTTTGTAGTGAAACTTTTATTTGCTTCTTCCGGATGTAAAATTAAAGTCCCATCTGGATTGTAATATTTACCATATTTTAATTCCCAATTACGTCTTGCTATTCTTAATAGGTCTAATTCTTTTTGATTACGTTTTACATTAGCATCTCTTGCTAAAGTAGGTTTAGCCGGAACTTGTAATGGTAAATCATCAGGTCTTGGTAATACTCTGTTTTGTAATAATTTAATTATTTTTGATTTTTTATCTTTAAATAATTTATTTAAATCTTCAAATGGTATTTCACTAACACCATCTTTTAATGAGCCATCTTCCTTATACCATTGTCCATATTGTGTATCCCATTGTTTTTGTACTGTTTCTAAATCGTCTTCAAATAATCCAAATGGTTTTTGTATAACCTTTGTTGGTCTTTTATCTATCTGTGCAGGAAGATTAATATAACCTTGACCTGCTAGTTGATTTCTTTGTTCATTTGCAACTGTCATTCCTTCTAAATTTCCACTAACAATATTATCATTATTATTTGTTTCATTATTTGAAGTTACAGAATTATTATTACTAGTACCAGATTGATTTTCTGCATTTTTAAAAAATCCTGCATCATCTAAAACCCATGCCATTTCATCTTCCGTTAAATCCTCATATAATCCTTTTCCTTTTTCCATCACACCAAGAGTAAAATTTAAATTATTTCGAAGATAAGATACTCTATTTGCCATTACTTCATTTAAAGAATCTATTTTTTTATTTGCACCACCACCATAAAAAGCATTATACTTTCTATCAATATCAGACCATAAATTTTGTTTTTCTGTTCTAAAATGACCATACAAATAACGTAAATCTTTTGATACTTTCCAATTATAAGGATTACTAGTTTGAATATTTGTTGTAATCATACCTCTAGAAGCTAATTGTAATTCTTTTTTTAATCCATCAATAACTTGCTCTTTTGAACTAAGTAAACCACTTTGTATTCTACCTAAAGATTTTGCAAAGTCTTTATCAGAAATTGTATTACCACCTGAGCCTTGTTCTAAAACTGTTAGACGATATGCTAAACTTATTTCTAAAATTTTTCTAGCTCTATATCCTTCACCCTGTCCTTGTTTAGTTTTACGTACCCATTTTTGTAGTTCATAATCCCAATACCTATCTTTACCTTCATTTGTATTACTTTTACGAATAGATTCTTCAAGACCTGCAATATGCCAAGCTAAACTTCCTTTTTGTTTACTATCAGTAGTCATTGTTCTTGCACCCATTGCTACATTACCTTTTACTGCCCCATCAATTCCTTCAAAATTTGTCCATTTACCTGAGTCTTCACTTAAATATCTAAGTTGATTTATAATAGAACCTTCATCTGTAAATACACCTCTTGCTAGTGATTCCAATGGGCCTAATGGGCCAGTTTTATATACACCTCGTTCATATAACTCTATAAGGTCTAACAAATCTTCTCTAATTAAAGTAGATTGTTGTGCTGCATTATCAATAGCTTTTTGTTGTGAATCAGTATAATCACTATTTTTTCTTTCAATTAATGCTCTTGTATTTCCTGCATTTGGACTTACAGTATACTTCATTAAACCTCTAGAAGCTACCATCATTATTTTTTCATCATCTATACCATAAATAGCTTGTAACTCTGCCATTTCTTTTCCAAAAGTTTGTGCATCCATACCACCTGTACTATAACCATATGCAGCATATACAGCTAAACCCGCCCAAGGCATATTTTTATTATTCATTAATGCTTGAGCTTCACCATCTTGCATACCTCCGAATTGTCTACTTGTTAATATAGAATTAATATCACTATAAAATTGTTTTTCTTTTTCTGGCCCACCAAAATCATATTTACCACCTAATTTTTTTGGTGTCATAATTAAAGAATTTGGAACATTAGTTGCATTTCCTGTTAATGATTCTTGTTTAAAAGATTCTTCATCTTCTGGTTTAAATATTGCAGGAGTACCCTGTTCATTATTACCTATACCTAATATTTCATGTTCAGTATCATAAGTAATATCACCTGTTATACTTTTTGTTGGGTCAGAAGATAACATATATTCATGTAAATCTGGTAATTTAGTAAAGGCATCTAAGTTTGGAAATATTCTGTAGTACTCTTTTAAATTATCACCACTTCCACCTGTTCCCGGACTTTGTAAAGCAGTAAAAGCACTCCATGTCCCTTTAACATTCATTTCTAATTCTTTTCTTTCTGCATCAGATAAAGAAGCAATATCTTCAGCACTAGCTCCATCAAGCATATTAGCATAATCCGCAACTGCTTGAAATGCTTTTAAATCATCATTAGCTAAATCTCTAGGGTCAGTACGCATATATGTCATATTACCATATTTTTTTGTCTGTGGCCCAGAAGCAATTGATTGTTTTTCTAATTCAAGCTGTGCAAGTTTTTCTTGCCCTGCTAAATTTCGTTGTTCTTGTTTTATATCAGAGTATCGCCCTGCTAATCCTGTTACAAATGCGTGAAAAGCTGTCATTATACTTCCTTCCTTGTCATAAATCCTTCAATACTTTGACCTTCATCTGGAATTGTTTGTTCTGGTTCTTCTACCATTCCATCCATAACAGCTACATTATTTTCACTTTGTGGTAATTCTGTCATAGCCATTTCAAATTCATCTGGTCTAAAGTCTTTCATAATTCTAATTAAATCTTGTTCAGATTGTTGATTTTCTTCATTTGGTTCTACATTATATACAGTAGCTTCTATATTATTTTCTAAAGCTGCCCCAATAAAATAGAACATTAAAGCTGGTTTAATTAATTCTGCTGTATCTGGTGTCCATTCTCCATTTACAAAACCCATAAATGTAACAGTATTTACAATAGTTTCTATAGGCGACCCAACTGACATAAGATTAAGCATTTGTTCTTTAACTTGTGGTTGCCCTTCAATTTTTTCAATAATAATATTAGCTGCTTCTTCTGGGTTATCTACTTTTGCGGGACGTTCCCAAGGAAAATTTCCTTTAGGAGATGTCATACCAATACCCGGAGGTGTTGCTGCAAATGAATCTAAATTTTCTAAACCTTCTCTTTCCATTTTACTCCTTAACTAAGTTTTGTTGAATCTAAATTTATTGTTGGACTAGCTGCTGTTATTGATTCATCAATATCATCACTAGAAGATAATTTTGGAAGTCTATTACTAGTGCTAATAGCATCATAAACAGCATTCCAATTATCTCTTGCTAGTAAAATTTGAGCATTATTTAGTTTTGAAAAATAATCTAAACCTCGTAAAGCGTTACCCATCTGACCACCTTGATAACCTACACTAACACCAGTTGGTTTAAATGTAGGCCATTTATCTATTGCACTTTTTGCCATTCCCGGTGTAGTTATTCCTTTAGCATCTGTTTTATCTGTAAAACTTCCTAATGCTTTCGCCATAAAACCTGTTGATTCTTTACCTTCTTCTATACCTAATGTACCACGAACTAAACCTTTAATATCCTTACCCATAGTACCTAATGCATTAAGTATTCCTAATTTTTTTGACATAATTACTCCTAACCAAATATCCCATCAATAATAGCACCACCAATAGCTAACCACATACTATCTTTTGATTGTTTTTCGTAAGTATCCCAACTAAAGTTATTTTGTTGTGCTTGTAATGCTGCTTGATGTGCTCTTGCTTCTCTCGATTCTTGTAATTGTAGTAACCAACCTGCTTCATCTCTATATCTATTCCATAATTGATTCTGTGCAGATGTAGTTAAATCTAAAAGATTTTGAGCATTAACTTGATTAACTCTATTTTGTTCTGCATTTGTAGTAGTATTAATTCCACGTCTCCATACTACATTAGATTGGTCTATTAATAAATTCATTTCAGAATCAAATTTATCTCTTTCATTTTCCATTTCAGTATTAAATTTACGTACAGAATTTGCTTGGTCAACATTAAACTGTTCTTGTGCTGATACTCTATTTGCGTTAGCAGTTTGTATACTTGTACTTAATGTTTTATAAAATTGGTCAACTTGGTCTTGAGCTTTTGCATTAAATTGAGAAGCGGCATTTTGTCCTGCTGTATCACTTAAAAGACTTTGTATTTTTGATTGATAAGTTAAAGTCTTTGCTTGTTGGTCGTTTGTTAAATTTGCCATATCTAAATCTAAAAATGATTTAGCATTTTGTACTGCCGCAGTTAATCTAGCATCTAAATTTCTTACATCCATATTTGCTAATGTTGCAGCATTTTGTAAAGCTGATTGTTGTGCATTATTTAAATTTGCTAGAGACATATTTTGCATTAATCTTGCATTTTCTAATGCTACTGTTTGTTCAGCAGTAAAATTTAAATTATTAACTTCAGAAACTTTTGCTGTATTTAAAACTCTTGATTGTTGTTCATTAGTTAATTCTTGTCCAGTTAATGTAGCTCTTAATTGTGCATTTACAATTGCTGTTTGTTGTTTATTACTCAAATTAGCCATATTAAATTGAGCATACATATTTGCATCTTGTACAGCTATAGCAGTAGTTGCTTCCATTGCTGCTTTTAATATAGCTTGTCCTGCCATACTAGAAGCACCAAGACCTCTTTGTAACATTGCATCATTTGCAACTTTTATTGCAGGTGCAGCAAATGCAGGAATTTGATTATTATCAAACTGAGACATTAATTGAGTTAATTGGTATTGTACAGTAGCTTCTTGAGGAGTACTCATTGTTTGTTCTGATGCTGATTGGTATCCCCCAATATCAGATAATGTTGCTGACTCTACTAATTCTTGCGTTGATAAAGTTCTTACAGGAGTTGTTGCTTGTGTAGCCTGTCCAGTTGCTGCTTGTGATAGTGCTTGAGAACTAACAGTTCCTTGTGGTGAATTTATTTGAGCATTTTGACTTAACGCACCTAATGCAGCATTAGCATCAGTTACTTGATTATATACAGCAGTTGCTGCATATGTTCCGGGAGTAGGTGCTGTTGGAGAAGTTATTTGAGTAGGAGTTGTTCCTTGAGCTGCTGTTACTGGAGTTGATGTACCAACTAATTTTCCAGTTGATGTCATTAACTCATTAGTTTGTATTGCTTGAGGTGTATGAATCATTTCAGTACCCGAAGGTAATGAAGTAGTTGCTTGAGTAGGGTCAATACCAGATTGTGTTTCAACTTTTCCTAATATAGGGTCATGTCTCTGCTCTAAAGTAGGTGCTGCTCCTTGAGTTACAGTCGAACCTTCCTGATATTTTTTCTTTTTAGTTGCCATTATTTTCCTTGCCTATTATATTTTTTCCATGATTTTAATTTATGTTTATTTTTAGGTTTACT
>CEUI01032276.1_pt1 | contig 11197 bp, 14 predicted proteins | sample 531411 | NCBI WGS metagenome assembly CEUI01 (sample SAMEA2622841, study PRJEB7988) | marine metagenome | isolation source: saline water (ENVO:00002010), including
AAAATTATAAGTGGTGGTGCAAAAGATGGTGCTGATAGATATGCAAAGAAATATGCATTGGAGTTAGGTTTACAATACGAAGAGTATCCACCGGCACATTTCCCACACAATCTATACTGTCCATTACCAGAATCAAGGTATGGTAAACAATATAGTCCAAAAAATTATCATGTGAGAAATAAGATAATAGCAGGTACGAGCGATTATATAGTTGCATTTGTAAAAAATGGAGATGATTCTCCTGGTACAACATCAACTATAAATTATGCTAAAAAATTTGAAAAAAAATATGTAATAATAAGTTAGTTTTTTATATTTATATACATATATATAGATATATAAAATTTATTATGGAGAAATGGTTATGGTTAAAAATTCAAAATTAACATCAGTAAAGGTTATAGAATCATTATATAATGATTTCAAAAAACATACAATCGGTACAGATATGACATTACAAAAATTAACTAATCGTTGTGTAGATTTATATTTGAAAGATGAAAAATTCAGAAAAAGTGTAGAAGAAAATGATAAGTTAACTATTAGTGGAAGCAATTTATAAGGAATTAAATATGAGCAATCGAAAGAAAATATTACTCTTATCGGATGATATAAGAATGCATTCAGGAGTAGCTACTATGAGTAGAGAAATGGTATTTGGTACTATTAAGAAATATGATTGGGTGCAAATTGCAGGAGCAGTTAAACATCCAGATAATGGTAAAAAAATAGATCTGAAGTCTGATAAGGTATATAAAATACCTAAAAATGCATCAGTTACTTTATATCCAACGAATGGATATGGAAATCCTGATATGTTAAGACAAATAATAGAATTAGAAAAACCAGATGGTATTATGATATATACAGATCCAAGATTTTGGATTTGGTTATTCCAAATGGAACACGAGATAAGACAAAATATTCCAATTATGTATTATAATATATGGGATGATTTACCTGATCCAGAATATAATAGAAATTATTATAGAAGTGTAGATAGTTTATTGGCTATATCAAAACAAACTTATGGTATAAATAAAAGACTTATCGGTGGTGACGATTGGAAAGTTCAATATGTTCCTCACGGAGTATCTACTGAAAGATTTTTTAAAGTAAAGAAAAGTAATAGTGATTTTAAAAACTTTGAAGCGCAATTTGGATTAAATTCTTATAAATATAAAATATTATATTCCAATAGAAATATTCGTAGAAAATCTCCTGGTGATGTAATAATGGCTTTTAAAGAATTCATGGACAAACTTACACCTGATGAAAGAAAAGAATGTGCTCTCATATTCAATTGTAATCCTGTTGATGAGCATGGAACTGATTTAAAAGCTGTACATAAAGCTTTATGTCCTGATTATCCAATTATATTTACATATGAAATAAATGGTGCACCATTAAACGATATACAGATAAATTATTTATATAATTCATCAGATGTTTATATTAATTTAGCATCAAATGAAGGATTTGGATTAGGTTCACTTGAAGCTCTTATGACTGGAACACCAATCATAGTCAATGTAACAGGTGGATTACAAGACCAATGTGGATTTAAAAAGGAAGACGGATCATCTCTTACACCGGAAGATTATATTGAGTTAGGTTCTAATCACAGAGGTGAATATAAAGAACATGGTGAATGGGTAAAACCAGTATGGCCATCTAACATAAGTTGTGTAGGTTCACCATTAACACCATATATTTTTGATGATAGATGCTCGTGGGAAGATGCGAGAGATGCGATGGGATATTGGTATGATAAAGGACCTAAAGAAAGAGAAAGATGTGGTGAAGTCGGAAGAGAATGGGTTAATACTGAAGAGGTGATGATGAATGCTCCTCTGATGGGTAAAAGATTTTTAGAATCTATAGACTCTACATTTGAGAATTGGAAACCAAGAGAACGATATACAATGGAGGTAGCTTAATGAAAAAATCGATGTTAATATGTGGTCCTCTCGGAACATCAAGTGGGTATGGAGCTCATGCGAGGGATTTATTTCATGCTTTTTATAATACTGATAAATATAATATAAAAGTCATTGATGTGCCTTGGGGGTCTACTCCAAGAAATGCTCTTAAAAGAAATAATGAAAATGATAAAAAAATATTAGATAGATTGCTTGATATAAGACAAGGTATAAAAGTACAACCAGATATCTATGTTGACATTAGAATACCTAATGAATTTCAACAGATTGGTAAGTATAATATCGGCATAACTGCTGGTATAGAAACAGATGCCGTATCTCCTGCTTGGATAGAGGGTTGTAACAAAATGGATTTGATTATAGTTCCATCTGAGCATTCTAAAAAAGGTTTTCTACATTCCAATTACGATAAATTACACGATTTACCAAATGGAGAAAAACAAAAAGTTGGTGAATTAAAACTTGAAAAACCAATAGAAGTAGTTTTTGAGGGTGCTTATGAAGATATATATAAACCCCTAAAGACATCAGAAATGGAATCTGAAATATTTAGGTTTATTGATGATAAAGTTTCAGAACATTATGCATTTTTACATGTAGGGCAATGGGTAAAAGGTAATTATGGTGAAGATAGAAAAGATATTGGTAGAATGTTGAAAGTATTCTATGAGACATTTGCTAATAAAGAGAAACAACCAGCAATGATATTAAAATCTAATGGAGCTAATTATTCAATTTTAGATAGAGAAGACACACTCGATAAGATCAATAATATTAAAAAAAGTTTTCCTAAAGATTGGAAATTACCTAATGTTTATCTACTACACGGAGATTTAACAAATGAAGAGATGAATGGGTTATATAACCATCCAAAAGTAAAATCATTAGTTTCATTTACACACGGAGAAGGATTCGGAAGACCTTTACTTGAAGCAACAATGACTGGATTACCAGTTATTGCTTCTAATTGGAGTGGTCATGTAGATTTCCTTGATACAGAGGATTCATTATTGTTAGGTGGAACTTTAAATCAAGTACCAAAATCAGCGGTATGGAAAGATATTATAATACCAGAAAGTAAATGGTTTACTGTAAATGAGCAAGATTGTTATAAAGCTTTTATGTATGCTTTTGAAAAGTCTGATGAGATGAGGAGACGATCTCAATCATTAATGAAAAAAAATAGAGATAAATTTACTCATAAAAAAATGGAAGAGTTATTAATTAAGGTAGTTGATGAAAAAACAAGTCATATTTCAAGTCAAGTTAATTTAAAACTTCCTAAATTAAAAAAATCCGATGGTGATATTTCACCAAAATTACCAGAATTAAAATTACCAAAATTGGAGAAAGTATAATGGCACTACAACCAAACAGAAATTTTCAAATAGTTTCAAATTGTTCTTTATGTGGGGAACATTCTCTTCATAATTTAAATGATGGAGATTTAGATACTAAACAATGTTTAAATTGTGGATTTGTAACATCGGAAAGATATAAAGGTAAGATTGGAAATAATGAAACTTATGAACAATTACCTGATGATATGAAAAAATGGGCAGTTGAATCTGATGGATATATATGGATACCATCTTTATTGACATTACCTACTGGTATGATATATCCTATTGATGTTGATGGTAAATTACAATGGGCTGTTGCTGAGGGTGAAAAAAATGAAGAGGGAACTATTGTATATGGAACTAAAGATAATAAATCTTATGATGATTTTCATGTGGCTATGTTTATGTTATCTAAACATATTGAAAATAAAGGTAATCCAAAATTAAATCAAATTAAATTGAATCCTAATGGCTAAAAAAATATCACATTATAGAAATTATCAAAACCGAAGAAAAATAAAACCTCTCAATATTATGCCTGGTATGATACTTGAATTTAATTATAGTAGCACAACAGCTTTTGATAAAAAACCATTGGTTTTGATATTACATAGACCGAGAGAATATAATGTAATTGATGGTTTAAATTTAAATTATTTAACTACTAATGAATTAGGTCAGGTGATAAGACAAATTAATAAAGTTTCAAAAGTCGTATGGACAGAGGTTGGAGATTCCTGGTTTAAAAGATTTCAAATTAAAGGTGACATGTCGGCAAAAGGGGTTCCTGCTGATAAATTATACGAAGGTATAATCAAAGCAAGAATATTACCTAAATTTGATTGTTATAGAACTTATAAAACACAACAAATAAGAAATTTACAAGTTGTTGATTTAGATTTTAAAGCATCTGCTCAAGTACCTACATTAAATGAGCATGTATATACACAGGATAAAACAGGAACAGATGAGCCACAAAAACAAGAACAAGAAAAGAAAGAAAAAAAGCGTACTTCTAAAAATGTGAATATGCAAGGAGATAAACGAAGATATGAAAATTAGTTATAGTATACTTACACATAATGAAACTGATTCATTACAAGAGTTAATAGATTTTTTAGTTATTAATAAAGATGAGCAAGATGAGATAGTAATTCTTGATGATTATTCAGATAATAAAGAAACACAAAAAATATTAGATGCTAATGTTTCTATATATGAAATCAAATTTGAACAAAGACATTTGATGAAAGATTATGCATCCCAAAAAAATCATTTGAAAAAAATGTGCACTGGTGATTACATATTTAATTTAGATGCAGATGAATTACCAAATAAAGAATTAGTTAAAAATATAAAAGAAATACTTTCTCTTAATCCAGAAATAGAATTATTTTGGATTCCAAGAGTTAATACTGTGGAAGGTATCACACAAGAACATATTAATAAATGGGGTTGGAATGTGAACGAAAAAGGTTGGGTAAATTTTCCTGACTATCAAGGAAGAATTTGGAAAAACAGACCAAATATTAAATGGATAAAACCTGTACATGAAATTTTAGATGGATATAAATCACATACATTTTTACCGGCAGAAGAACAATTTTGTTTCTATCATCCTAAAACAATAGATAGACAAGAAAAACAAAATGAATTTTACGATACAATATAATGAGCATCAGTTATAGATTAAAAAAACAAGCATATGGTGATTATAGAGATCAACTTCAAGAATTAGTTGATATGAATCCAGGGCAAATATCTTTTGAAGAGTATTGTTATATGTTTCAAATAATTGCAAACAATAGTGGTAGTAATTTTTTGATATTCGGATTGGGTAGAGATTCTGATATGTGGATGAAATGTAATCAAGGTGGAAAAACAATATTTTTGGAACATGATCCAGCTTGGATAGATTTAGCAAAAAAACAATTACCGAGTATAGATGTTAGACATGTAACTTATACTGGAAATGGTCATGATGCTACTAAATTATTAGAAGATTATGAAAAAGGTGATAACAATTTAAATTTAGAATTGGATGATGATATCAGAAATACAGAATGGGATTTTATATTGGTAGATGCTCCAACTGGTTATCATCCCAATAAACCAGGTAGGATGAAAAGTATATATGAGAGTTTTAACTTATCATCTAAAACTAAATCAATTGATATTTTTGTACATGATTGTGATAGGGAAATTGAAGATACATATACAAAATATTTTTTTAAAGACTATGAATTTGTAAAAGAAATTAATGATAACAAACATGGAATATTAAGACATTATAAGAAGAGAGGTAAAAATGAAATTAAAACCAGTAAATGATAAAATAGTAGTTAGACCTACAAAAATAGAAAATGAACATAGGACAGAATCAGGGTTAATTTTACCAGATACTGCTCAAGATGGTGGATTACTTGAAGGTGAAGTTTTAGCGGCAGGTCATGGTATGTATTCAACTAATGGAACATTGATACCTATTGTAGTTGAAGTGGGTGATACGATATTATATGGAAAACATAATGGTGGTCAGGAATATAGATTAAATGGAGAAGATGTTTTATTGATGAGTCAGAATGAAGTGTTGTCAATTGTGGAGGAAAAATGATACCATTATTTAAAGTATTTATGTCAGATAAAGCTTCTGACAAAGTTAGTGAAGTTTTAAATTCTGGATTCATAGGGCAAGGTCCTAAAGTGGATGAATTTGAAAATGAATTAAAGAGTTGGTTAGGTAATGAATTTATATCTACTACTAATAGTGCAACATCTGCTGAACATTTAGCTTTACATTTATTAAAAAAACCAGCTGACAATTTTGGTGAAGGTTATTGGCCAGGATTAAATAGGGGTGATGAAGTTTTATGTACTCCATTGACTTGTACTGCTACTAACTGGCCAGTATTGGCAAATGATTTTAAAATTAAATGGGTTGATGTAGATCCAAATACTCTTAATATGGATTTAGATGATTTGGAGAGAAAGATAACATCAAAAACAAAAGTTATATTTTTAGTTCATTGGGGCGGTTATCCTGTTGATTTAGATAGAGTTAAAGAAATACAAATGAAAGCAAAAGAAATACATGGATTTAAACCAGCTGTTATTGAAGATTGTGCACATTCAATGGGCTCTACATATAAAGGGAAGAAATTAGGAAATCATGGAAATATATGCACTTACAGTTTTCAGGCAATTAAACATATTACATCTGTTGATGGTGGGATGTTAACATTACCACATTATGATTTATATAAAAGATCAAAATTATTAAGATGGTATGGTATAGATAGAGATACTAATAAAAAGGATTTCAGATGTGAAGCAGATGTATCAGAATGGGGATTTAAGTTTCATATGAATGATGTTAATGCTACTGTGGGTATTGAAAATTTAAAACATTCTGAAAATATAATATCAAGACATCAAGATAATGCAAAATATTACGATGATAAGTTAAAAAGTGTCGATGGAATTCATCTATTGGAAAGAAAAGAAGATAGACAATCTGCTTTTTGGATTTATAGTTTTTTAGTTGATAGAAAACAAGAATTTATGGATTGGATGAAGGAATGTGACATAATGGTTTCACAGGTTCATGAGAGAAATGATATTCACAGTTGTGTAAGTGAATATAAATCTGGATTACCAAGTCTTGATAAAATAACACCAAAATTAATTTCAATTCCTGTTGGTTGGTGGGTAACTGATAAGGATAGAGAATACATAGTTGATTGTATAAAGAAGGGTTGGTAAATGAAAAAGCTAGCGGTTATAGCAGGTGGTTGGCATTACCCATTACATTTTTTTAGATCTATACAGAATCAGAAAATACCTAAAAACTGGGAAATTGATTTATTTGCGATAGGACATAGAGATCCAGATGATTCTATAGTTTCAAAAGAAAAGGATGATTATTTATCAAAATTTGAATCGAATAATATGTTGATTAAAATGGATAAATTCTTATATAAGAAAATTGTTACTAAAGATTGGTTTGAAAAAAGTAAATGGAATTTTTGGATTGACAATAACACGGTTGGTGATTATGCCTTTTTTAATCAATGGAAATTAAAATACAATTATAAAGACTATGACGCTATTTTTTTAGTTCATGATGACAATCTTATAGTTTCCGATACTTTATTTGTAGATATATTAGAATCAAAATCTGATATGTTTTGTATAAAAAATAGAAAAATAAATAAAATAAAGAGCAATAATAAGTGGTTATATCTTGGAAATGGATGGGATAGTGGATATTATAATCCAAGAGGCTCTTTTGGATTTTTTAAAACTGAACTTATAGATAAATTGGGTGGAAATTTTAAGATTGATAATATAGATTTAATCAGAACTGGGGAAAATAAAACCCCAGAAGATCATGATGCACTATCTGATTGGAATTGGTGCACTAAAAATTTTACAAAATTTATGGAAGATAATAATCTTTTAAGTAAAATGTATAGATTATCAGATAGCTACAGAGTTAGTAATTATTGTGTTGAATGTGAGAGGGGATTTATATCTAAAGCTAGAGTATCTCCTAATACTTATTTAAATTCTTTAAATACTTTAATTAATAGTAAAAATAAATTATTAAATAGGATTTTAAAATGAAAAAAAATGTTATATGGTGGCCTGCAATAGTCAACCCAAACCATACAGAAAAATATGGTGGTTTTGGTTATTTTGAATATTCTAGAAAAGCTTGGGAATATTGGTGTAAAGAAAATGATTGTATATTAGTTGAATTTACAGAACCATTTGAAAAAGATTTGAGTAGAATTAATCCAAATTGGCAAAAAGCATTATTTGTATTTGACGAGTTGGAGAAAAGAAATATTGAATACGATCAGATTGCATTGGTAGATAGTACTGCAATTCCACATTGGAATTGTCCTAATTTCTTTGAGTTAACTAATAGAAAGTTTACAGCTTGGAGAGATATGGATAATATGAAATGGATATATGACAGTATAGTTGGTTATGAAGATTTATTTCAACAGGCATATGATTCACCGATGTTTAAGTTAGACCAATCTAAATATATCAATTCAGGTTTTATGATATTCAATGAAACTCATAAAGAATTTTTTGATAATCTTAAACAATTTTATTATGATTACCAAGATATAATAATAGACCATCAAGAAAATAGAGTCAAAAAAGGAAATGATCAGACACCAATAAATTATCTGTTGCAACTACATAATATAGAATTAAATTTAGATTTACCAGTAGCTTTTAATTTAACTCATTTACATAGACGAGAGATGTTTTCGTATAATTGGCAATTGGATGAAGATAAGACTCCATTCTTTTTGAAGTATGGATATGTGTGGAGATTTAATGGAATACCTAAAGATAAGAGAACTGAATTGATGGGTCAAATTTGGAATGGAATTGGGGGTAACTATGTCTAAAAATGTTGTATTTATACCTTGTGTTGAAATAGATGATAGGCACTATATAAAAGATAGAAGTAAACCTTATAAGTATGGTATTGCAAGTTGGAAAAAGTGGTGTGATAAAAATGATTGTGAATTGTTTTTATTGAAAGATTTAATAACTGACCATGAGTATATGAAAGTTACTTGGCAGAGATACTATGTTTTAGACTTACTTGAAAATCAGGGTATTGATTATGACCAAGTTTTAATGATTGATGCTGATAGTATAATACATCCTGATTGTCCTAATTTCTTCGAAATGACAGATAGAAAATATTGTGGAGTACATGCTAATGGTAGTTATGATTGGGTTTGTAGAAGTATTGAAAACTATTCAAAACATTTATTTGATGGGAAAATAATACCTTTTTGGGAGTATATAATGGGTGGTTGGCAAGTTTTTAACAAAGATCACAAACAATTTCATCAAGATATTATAAAATTTTACTTTGAAAATCGCGATAAGATCCTTAAATTACAAGAGTACTTTGTTGGAACAGACCAACCAGTTATTAATTTTTTAAAGTATAAACACGATATTGACTTTAAAATATTACCATATGAGTTTAGTATGGCTGATATGGCGAGAAAAGAAGTACTTGATGAGGATTTAACGATGACAAAAGTTGGTTGGATATATCAATATAATGCAATACCAGATAATAAAAATGCTGATAAAACTTATTATTGGATGAAGAAAACATACGAACATTTATACGGGAAATTAGATGAAGATAAATAATACATTTGCAATAGGATGTCTGGTACAATGGTATGAGATTAAAATTGTTGAAGAATATATTGAAAGTGTTAATCAAGCATTATCTGAAATTGATAATAGTGAAAATATAATTATTGATTTTACATTCACAACTAATCAAGATTTAGAAAAGATTGATGACGAACATGAAATAAATGCATTAAGATTCAAGTTTCAGAATATGGTAAAAGATATTGATGGGAATGTGAAGTGGAGAGTTACAGACGAATTACATACTATCGCAGATTATCGTAGAGATTTTAATGATAAGTATTGTCAAGAAGTTGATGTGTTAATGTGGGGTGAAAGTGACTCTTTGATACCAAAACAAACATTTCAAGTTTTAGATTTGTTACATACTAACAATGTTTCAAATGGTACTCACAAATATTTAACATTTTTCGGTACTTGTAAGATGTGGGATGAATCTTGGAAACCAATAGAGCACACGGATTTTACAGATAAACCTTTTATAGAGAATGATTTTGATAATTGGTGGAGTTTAAAGTATAATATGACTTTAGATGAAATGAATAAAATCAATGATAAAGTTGAAGATTTAGATGTTAGAATTGTTAATCCTTATAAATTTAATGGATGTGGATTGGTAATATCATCAGATGTAGTAAAGAGTGGAGTTAATATACCTCGCTCTGTATTTTTCATACACGAAGATACAGCGTTTCAAAATTCATTAATAAAAATGTTTGATGGTAACATACCTCAATTTGTTATCAAGAATATATTATTAGTGCACAATAGAAAACATCCTGATAAGAGAAAATATATTAAGGGTGAAGAAAATATTAATAAGGGTGATGTTGGGGCAGCTAGAAAGACACATAGTTGGTATGATGATGCTAACAAAATGTGTGAACATAATGCTTATACAATGTTTAGACAAGGAAAAACTTATACATGGGGAGATGTATTTAAGAAATGAGAAAATCACATCCAACATTAAAAGACAATAGAGGTTCATTTACAGCAATTGATTCCAAATATTTAGATATAAATTGGGAACAGATTAATGTTGTTACAAATGATAATAAATTTACATTTAGGGGATTACATTATCAAGATAGTCCTGCACAAACAAAATGTATTAAAGTTATTCAAGGTAAGATATTAGATATAATAGTTGATTTAAAAACTCAAGAAGTTAAAACATTTGAACTAACTAATGATGAGTTTTTATTTGTTCCAAATAATTATGCACATGGTTATTTGACATTAGAACCAAATACGATAGTTACTTATTTAGTAAAAGGAAAATATAATCCAGATTCTGAGCATAGTATAGTTTGGAAAACAATACCAAAAATTAAAAATATTATAAATGATTATCTTAAAGGTTGTAATATTTGGATATCAGAGAAAGATGAGGTAGGAAAATGAGAGTACAATTCATAATAGTAGGATGGCATTATAATCAATCTGAACTAATTGATGGTTTAATTGATTTACAAGATAAAAATGAAATGATTGATATATTTTGGTCTTGTCATAATGAACCACCTGAAAAAATAAAAGACAATTTTAAATATCAAGTATTTCCAAACGAAGGGCTTGAGGACGGTGCATATCAACAGGCATTGGATGCTCTTGAATTAGATGATTACACAATTTTATTTATGATGCATGATGACTTGGTTATAAAAAATTGGGAATTCATTCATTTATGTATTAATA
>CEUI01037105.1_pt1 | contig 11194 bp, 4 predicted proteins | sample 531411 | NCBI WGS metagenome assembly CEUI01 (sample SAMEA2622841, study PRJEB7988) | marine metagenome | isolation source: saline water (ENVO:00002010), including
AGAAATAATCTTTTAACATTACCTAGAGATGTTAAAGCATTACCTTATGTTACATTAAATGGATTTGGTATAGGACAAGCTTCTTCTTATACTTGGCCAAGTGGTAACACAGCAACTCTTGGTGTAACTATTAAATTAGAAAATGTTGCTTCTGAAGATCAAGGATGGCAAATAGTTGTTCCTGATTCTTCATTGGTAGTAGTTTCTGGAGCTGGTTGGTCACAAGCATCAATTAGTGGAAATGTTCAACAATACTTGAATGATCAAGAAATTGCAAATGCTGTAGTTTATGAAGCAGGTCCTGGAACAACAACTGTAGATATTGATAGGGTAAATACTACAACAACAAGAACAATAATACTTACATTTATTAGTAAGTCGACGGGTGCTTATAAACATTACAACTTAACATTACCAAGATACCCAATTGATCAATAAGAATTACTTAAAAGTGGAGAAAGATAAATGAAAATATATAATGAAGTCACTTCAATATTTAATGAAACGACAGGGCTTTGGGAAACTATATCGGAAGATAGTTATGATTACAATGGTCCAGTGGCTTTGGCTCAAGGTGGATTACCACCTAATGCTACAGCTATAAATGCTGCTGATACAATAGCAGATACAATTAAAACTACTGCTGGGTATTTCACTAATGGTGATGGTACATTAGCTGGTCACGAAGTATGGACAGGCTCATTAGCAGACTCAAATGAGAAATATTATTATAATGTTGTTCAGACAGATCCATCAGGTTCAAGTGCTGAAGTTCAATTTTCAGTAACTTACGGACACATAGCTGGTTCAGGTTCTGATACTTATGGTGACACAACCAATAATCCTAATACTTTGAATGGTGAGGCTGAAGCTATATATAGACAATTAAGTAATTTATTGCAAGAAGAAACTGAAGCTTCCGGTGGTTTTGGAATTGCAAAATCTTGTGCACAAGGATTGAAATCTGATTCAGATCTTTCTTCTCCTGGTGCTGGAGGAGTTTGTTGGAGAATAGAAAATTCAAATGAAAATATTGGACAACAAAAAGATCCATATGTTTATGCTTTAATAGGTAAAAGATCAAGATTTAAAGATAGAATGAACAAAAAATCTTGGACATTAACTTTAAAATCTTATGGTGGTGCTGCTGATAATTTATCAGGAAAAGGATTAGAGAGTTCTACTGCTGTAGCAAACACAAGATATTTCACAGATGACAGTGCTTATAATGCTCCTGTTGCTACACCTGGAGGACCAAGATATAATATCGTAAGTGGTGCTCTTGGGGTTCAATGGTCAGGTTCAGCTCACGCAACATATGGTTGGTTCTATCCTGAAATGGGAATTATGTTATTTAGTGGTGAAATGTTATCAGCTAGTATGCCAGGTTTTCATGATCATGCAACTGAAACTCGTGGTCCAGCGTATTATACTGCTAGTTTTATCGGAAATGCTAATCAGGGAGCTCTTTTGGCTGATGACGCAATTTCAGGAGTATCGTTGAGTGGTAGTGGATTTGCACCTAATTTAGATTCAAAAGCTAATTCCAATAATGCTCTTAAATTTGTAAATAATATGAGATTGAATAATACAAATACAACTTTAAGATTGAGAAGTGAAGAAGATCAAACTCAAGAAAATTATTTCTGTAGAGTTAGAGCTGAACAATACAATTTTAGTGCTAATCCAACTTTTGTTAGTGGTTCTAAAAACAAATTAAGAAATACTGATATGGCTGGAAATCCACAAACATTTATAACTGGTGTAGGTTTATATAATTCTGCTGGTCAGTTATTAGCTATCGCTAAGTTAAGTTCTCCATTGAAAAAGAATTTTGCTTCTGAAGCGACAATAAAAGTTAAACTTACTTATTAATATCATTTAATTAGTAAAAAGTAAATTTGGAGAAAGGCATATATGAAAATATATAACGAAGTAATTACAAGATTTAATGACCTGACTGGTAAGTGGGAAACTATTTCAGAAGATAGTTACGAATATAGTGGTCCAGTTGCGTTAGCACAAGGAGTTCCCCCAAACTCATTACCTGTTGCAACAGCCGATACAATAGCTGATACAATAAAAACAACAACAGGGTATTTTACAAATGGTGATGGAACTCTCGATGGTTCTGAAATTTTTACTGGATCTTTAAGTGCTACAAATGAAAAATATTACTTCAATGTCAATCAGTTAGTGGATGATGGAACTGCTCCAAATTCAGAAACACAATTTTCAATAACTTTCGCTCATATAGCTGGTTCAGGTTCTGATCAATATGGTGATACTACAAATAATAATGCTACTCTTAGAGGTGAAACACAAGTAATTTATAAACAATTAAGTCAACTTTTACTTGATCCACTTGAAGTAACGGGTGGATTTAAGATTGCTTCACAAGGTAGTTATATAGGTGATGCTGCAAAAATAGGTGGTAGTGAAGGACATCATATGAGATATTCCACAGTTGCTGATTCAGTTGATCAATATCTTTATGTATTAGTTGGAAAAAGAGCAAAATTTAAAGATAGAATGAACAAAAAAGCTTGGACATTAAATCTATCAGGTTCATTTCACACTGGTTCTGGTTGTTCATTAACTTTAACAGACGATAGTAAATATGTTCCAGGTGTCGCAACACCTGCTGGACCAAGATACAATATCGTAAGTGGTGCTTTGGGTGAACCATCAGGTGCACTTACAAGTGATAAAGAAATTGCTTATAAAGATCAAACTTATGGTTGGTTTTATCCTGAAAGAGGTATGATGGTATTTAGTGGAGTTCAAATGTCAGCTAGTATGCCAGGTGGTATGGCGCTCGATGTAAACGATATTATAACTTCAAACGCAGCTTTAACTAATTTAACAGCATCTGATGGTCTTAGTACAATATCAGGTTCTACAACTGCAGGTACTGGTTTAACAGATATTACAGGTTCTTTAATATCTAATTGGGGTGCTGTTCCTCTACATGTTTCACACTCTGCTAATCATGCAGATAGTGACCATCCATTAGGTACTGATACAGGATATCCTTCAAGTTCACTTTATTTATTATGGACTACTGGTTCAGCAGAATCAGCTGCTACATATGAACAATATATGGGAATATGTCATGTTTTAGCTATATCTTCTAAAAATCAAGTAATAAGTTGTAGTAATGGTATAGCCTTGGGTCAACAACCAGCTCCTTATGATGCGGATGGTAGTGGTGGAAGTCTAGAATGGGATAATTCACCAGGTGTTTCTGTTTATATTATGAAAGATACAACATATTTTACTGCAAGTTTTGATACACATTCAATGTCAACAACTCCAGACCCTAACGATGGTGCTGCGGGTATTGGAGTAAATATGGTTGCAGCTACGGCTGTAGCAATAACATCTTCACTTACAGGTTCTAGAAGAAATATGACTAACGGATTTGCACCAGCTTTACATGCAGGATCAAATGCTAGAAATGCTCTTCGATTTGCAAATTGTATGAGAAATGTTGATGGAATGGCTTTACGATTGAGGTCTGAAGAAGATGCAACACAAGAAAATTACTTCTGTAGAATTGGCGCGAACGATTTTAACTTTACTTCAAACCCAACTTTTGTTAGTGGTTCTAAAAATAAAATGAGTAATACTGATATGTTTGGTGGACCAACTACCTTTATAACAGGAATAGGATTATATAATTCATCTGGACAATTATTAGCTGTTGCAGAATTGAGTAAACCATTAAAGAAAACATTTGCTTCGGAAGCCACAATAAAAGTAAAATTAACTTATTAATGACATGGGTGAATTGCTATGGCTATTAAATTCGGCAAAATCAAGTCTTCTGATGTTTCTTTTGAAGAACAAACCTTTCATAAAAATATAAAAATAACCAGCGCTTCAATTGGTGTTAATCAACATTTTGGATTAAGAGATGATTATAGTGATAAAGATGACCCCACAATAGGTTTAATAACAACATCTGGGAGTCAATGGGCTTTTATTCATACGATGTTTTATACAAGTGGTTCTAGAAAATATGCCGAACAAAATATAGATGAAGTTGAAAAATTTAATCACATATATGACAAATATAACGAATATAATGATTTAAAACCTTTTTATAACAATAAGTTTTATAGTACTGCTTCAATATTTTACATACCACAACAATATTTCGGTGAAAGAATTAAACCAGGAACTTTTGAATTTACGGCTAGAACAGGAAGTAACACAAATACAACAAATGAAATAATTATAAAAGATGACAGTAATGGAAATTTATATTCTTCCAATGCTCATCATTCACAAAGTTCTGATACAGCACTATCATCATCTGATAATTATGTTGGAAATATATATTATGATTTAGGAATAGCAGTTTTAACTGAAACAGGTTCTTGGTCTGGGTCAGCTGAACCAACAGCGGATACTTCAAAACATGATATTAGTTATATGGATATTAATAAAAAAGATTTTTCAGAATTAGCTGGAGGTTCTCATTCAGATACTCTTACAAGAGATTATAGATTTTGGGATATGAAATTTAATTCAACAACACCTATATTTACATCTCAATATTCAATAAAAATTCCTGCTGGAGATTTAAATTCATCTATGAATACAACAACTAGAATACAAGTTTCAGGTTCTTTACCAAGTGGTTCTAGAGAAGATTATTATGCTAATTTAAGAGCTGAACTTACAGGAAGTAACTGGCATCCTTATTTTACTCAAGTATTATTATATAATGATATGGATGAAGAACCTGTAATGATTGCAAATTTACCAAGACCAGTACAAAAAAGAAATGATATAGATTTGATTATAACTTTTAGGGTGGATCACTAATATGAAAAAAGAGAATAAATAATGGATATATGTACTCCAGAACAGATAGCGTCTCAAAATTTTTGCTGTATGTTTGCAGATATGACGAATGGATTTTTATTTAATAATGCTTCTACTGGTATTGGTGATGGTTTATTTGCAGGTTGTTCGGATAATCCTCAAGAATGTGATTGTGATCCTGGTTGGTCTATGGTTGAACTTGCACATACAATGGGATCAGCTGGTGCTGGTGGTACAATACAATGTTGTTTTAATAATACTGAAATAACTTCCTTAACATTATCTCCTATTAATGAATATCAATTTACAGGAAATTTGAATGGGGAAAATGGATTTACTACAATTGATAGTTTATTATATTTGGATTTAGGTAATCAAAATTTCACACCATGGTCAGTTGCAGGTGAAGGTAGAGGATATTACAGACTATTTGCACAAACACCAAATCATACTTTAAAATTTTGTGATGCATTTGGAGAAGATTTTGGTGGTCCTTATATTGAAGATTTATTTCCTTGTTATACTAATCAACAATTAAGTGAAACTCAAACTATAACTTGTACAGATCCAACCAACGACATAGCGTGTGGTGCTGAATGGGATTGTACATCTCCTGATGGTTTTTGTGATGGACCTGGATTGGCTTGTGGATATATTGATGAAGATATACATAGGTATTGTGATACAAGTCTATTAACTACTTTACATGGACCTACTGGTAATGAAAATTATATGTGTGGTATAACAGATGATTGCGGTGAATGTGGTGGTGTAGGAACAATTTATGATCAAGGTCAATGTGGTGGTGTAAATAATGGTTGCCCAGCACCAGGAACAAATTGTTCAGATTGTTTTGGAATTGCTCCAAATGGTACTGGTGTGTTGGATGGGAATAATAATTGTGTAGATAATGGTCCGTCAAATAATGATGTATGGGGTCAATCTGCTATTGGGTGTGCAGACAGCAGTGCTTGTAATTATAATATGTCATCTTTAGTTGGTTTAAATACAGATGGTTTAGTATACACTTGTTCTGGTGATAGTTGTGGTTGGAATTTGGATGTTTTAGAAATTTGGACTAATCTTGGTATATCACCCAACTATATTCCTGATAATCCTAATTTACCAGTTGGTTCTAATTGTTATTTTGATGGAAATTCAGATGGGTATAATGATCTTCCACAAGATGAAGATGGTTCTTGTAGTTTAGCTTTTATAGATGGTGGATTAGCATGTACAGAAAGTCAATGTATAAGTAATGATACATCTTATTGTATTTATGCTGGTGAAAATGATATAAGTGGTGCTTTATTTCAAATAGGTGATACTTGTAATTGTTTTGGAAATCCATTGGAGGGTTATTGTGGTTGTAATGGTGAAACTATAGATGTTGGTGGAACCTGTGGTGGTACATGTAACTATTTTGGCCCAGATGAGGGAGATGTGCCTTGGGAAACTATACCAATAGTATATGATTGTAGTGAAGAGAACCCCAATACTGAAGAGTCTTGGTCAGGTGAAAATTGTAATGGTACAACAAGATTTAATGGAGCAGCTCATCCTGGTGGACTTTATGATAATAATGGTAATGGAACTTATGATGCTTGTGACTGTGGTGGTACACAAAGAACTTTACAATTATGTTATGATGCATCTTCGACTGAATTGTCAGAAGCTCCCATTGGAATTGAATTATGTCCTGGTCAAACTTGTGAAAATATTGGAACTATAAATGGGTTTACTTATGTTACAGATCCTTCAAGTGTAGCTGCACTTGATACAGGTTGTATGGATCCAACTGCTTGTAATTATCATTATGGTTTTGATAGAGATTGTGATGGTAATGACAGTAATATTAATACAGATTGTTGTGTATATCCATCTACTTATTGTGTAGCTACAGGTGATATATATGATGTTCCAAATGCTGGTGAAAACTTTTTATGTGATGTTGATTCTACTGGTCTTCCATTAAATTATGCAGTATATTGCCCATTATGTGATTCTGCTAATATGGTAGATTATGATGGTGATCAATGTGGAAATAATGATGTAAATTATACAGTTCATCAAGGTACACAAGTAAATAGAGCAAATTTATCAGCTGATTATTGTGCTAATTATGGAGATTATGGTGATGGTGATGTAACTTGCACAGGACAATTAATAAATACAGGAATGAATTCAGGAATAGATTGGGCAAATGTTGGTGCACCAAATTGGATTTTAGATACTTGTGAAACTTTTGCAGGTTGTGGTGCTAACCAAGATCAAACCACTCAATATACATGGATACCATCGGGATGTAATGATCCAGCTTCACTTGGATATGGTGGTGACGATGGTGCTCCTTTATATACAGGAACTAGTGTTGAAGATATGTTGGCTAATGAAGGTACACCAAGTGTTCCATTAACAACATGTACATATTGTCCTCCAGGATATTCTTTTATATGGAAAACAAATTATATATCTTTTGTTGGAATAGATGCACAAACTAATGAAGTAACAGCTGATAATTTTAGTGGTCTTGATGGTAATTTTCATCTTACTGGTATGTCAAATGTTTTAACTGATGAACAAACTGGTGCATGTTTCCATAATGGAGATTTGAGTATTCTTACAGATTTACATGCTACTACTAATGTAGCTTTTAGTCATCCATTTTATCTTTTTGGTGGTGCTAATCAATCGATTGTGTGGGATGCTGATGGTAGAATAGAACAATTATCAGCTGGTGGTGAAAATTGTGATGGTGTTGATAACGCGAGTCAAGATCCAAATACTTGTAGAAATGCATTAGGATTGGAAATAGGGTTGGGTAGTACTGGTACACTTGATACTCCAACTGAAATACCAACTTCAATACAATATTTAGAGAATTTAACAAAATTAGATTTTTCATATCAATTCTTTGGTGGTCATATACCACCTGAATTGGGAGAGTTAATAAATGTTACTAATATGAATTTATCTTATAATTATTTTAATTCATTAAAAGTAGATAAAGAAACAGGACACCAATATTATAATGTTACTGGTACTCATTATGGACTTTGTAAATTAACAGCTTATAATGGAACACCAACTACAAATAATAATTGGTTAAAATTATGGGGTAATAGAATATGTCCATCAGTTGATACATCTCAAGGTAATTTAAATAATATAACTTCCTATCCAAATTGTTTGGCACCAAGTAAAGCATTTAAAGGATATTATATGACTGGTGATGGTGAAGGATATGTTGAAGAAGTTGATTGGAATGTTTGGGATAATTTATATCCTGAATGGGAAGCTTGGGTTTATGACCAACTTGGTTTTACAGAATCACCAAGTTATAATGAATATAATACAGAAGGTTGGTATGATGGTTCATGGACTTCTCAAAATATATTAGTGACAGATACTGATCCAGAATCTCCAACTTATGAAGAACTTATTTTAGATTGTCCATTTGAAGGTTGTATGGATCCAACAGCTAAAAATTATTGGCCTGAAGCTGGTCAAGCTTGTCCTGATAACAATGGTGATGGTAGACCAGATTGTTGTATTTATGATAATTATCTACATTTTCCATTTGAGAATGGAAGTTATGGTGGAGGTATGAGTTTATTAGAAATGATAGCTGCATTACATGCAAATCAATGTGGTTTTCAATATAATTCTTTTGGTGATTTAGATGTAGCTGGTAATTTTAGTTCAGCTACACCACAAGAAAATTGTGATTATACTAGTAATAATTTTTTAAATACATATGGTTATTTACCAGCTGATGTTGTAAATAATTGTAATTTTACATTCCAAAATACATCACCAGATGGAAATAATTCAATTGATTGGTGGGATGGTATATGGATTAGAAGTGGTGTTGATGGTTATAGTGGTGAAGGTGGTTCTGGTGAAGTTGGTGCTGAAAGTGATTTATGTCATACTGAAAATCAAATTGGAGAAACAATTTTATTTGATGGTGATGCTAGACCTTTAGAATTTATATCAAAAGTAATGGAATATCAATTATCTCTAAATACAGCTTATGGACAATATATTTTAGGATATTTCACACAAGGTGGTAGTAATATTTCTATGGTTGGGATACAATATTTTGAAGACTTTAAACAAGATCCAGACTCTATGGAATCTGATAGTTTTACTACTAGAGATTGGGAGATATGGAGAGATAAAGGTAGAATTGATATAGCTTATTATATACAGGGAGTTTTGGCTGGTTGGTATGCATATCCAGAAAATAGACCTGAAGAATATGAATTATGGGAACAAGCTCCTGTAGCAGTTTCAATGTCTTATTCTCAAAACTTTACATCTGAATTAGATGCTGGTTTTACATTATATCCTGAAGCTGGTTCTCCAGGAACCTTACAAAGATCTGGACAATGGCAGTGTAGTGATGGTGGTCCTGCAGATATATGTTATGACCATTTAGATGCTTGTGGTAGAGTTGCTGATTGGATTGAAGAATGTACTCCTTGTGGTAATGGTGCAGGAACTTGTGTTCCAATGACATTAGATACAGCAGCTGAAGGTTATCATAAAATAACTAAAACAAAAGTAATACCAATACCTTATTTTGGTGGTGGTAATAGTAATTATATTTTAGGAAAAAACATATATACTTCTAGTTTAAGTAGTTCTAATAATCCTTTTTATTATAATGTTACAGAAGGTAATCCATCATCAGCTGGTTCAGATACTGTATTTAGTGTAGCTTGGGGTCATTATGCTGGTTCAGGTTCCGCAGGTTCTGGATCCAATGAAACAAATCAATGGAAAGGTTCTTCGGAAACTGTATATAAAACATATGCTTCAATGTTATTAGATGATGATGATGTTGATAAAGGATTTTTTATAACATCAGGTTCAGATGTTGGTGGTGATGGTACAACTAAAGATGAGTGGATATATGTTTTAAATTTAAAAAGAAATAGATTTGAAGATAGTTTACAACCAGGAACTTGGACATTAGCTTTAAGTGGATCTACAGCTTTTCATGATGCAAATACTAGTGATACAAGATATTTAACAGATAATAGTAATCTATTAACATCACCAGCTGTAATTACAGATGCTGGTAGAAGGTTTGATATTATATCAGGTTCAGCTGGTTCACCAACAACTGCAAGTAATTATAGTGTAAATAATTTAGGTAGATATGGATTTTTCTATCCTGATGCTGGATTGATGGTATTTGGTGAAAAACTTTCTTATGATTTAAGGGGAGTACGGTATCCATTAACTCCTGGTAATTTTGGTAGTACAAATGCTGAAGATAATCAACTTCTTCCATTAACAGGTTCTACAGCGGGTGATCAAGCAAGAGCTGAAGATGCTATTGATTCTACTGGCGCTGGAGGTAATGATTCTCAATTTACAATAAATATCCCAACTGCTAATGGTGGTGAGGGTGGTACAGTTACAATAATTTTAGATGGTGATCAAACAACAGCCCCTGTTGGAGAAACTGATCATAAAATAGCAATTGGTGTACAAAGTGTAAATGATGCTAATACAGCTATATTAATTATGAAAGCTATAAATGGAACAGCTGATAACAATATTGATTTTGCAACTGGTGGTAGAGGTACAGGTGGAGTATTAGGTGTTACAGCAGAAGCTGGGTCAAGTGATAATAAAATTAATCTTGTCATGGATAAGCCAGGAACTATTGGTAATATTAGTTCTGCAGTTGCTGATAGTAGTGGTGTAGATGTAGTCGATGTAACAGATTTTACTGGTGGTACAGATGGTGAAGGTAAAAACGCATTAAGATTTATAAATTGTATGAGAAATGTGAGTAGTGGTTCAGCAACACAAACATTTGGTTCAGGAATACAAGCTTTAACATTATTTGGTGAAAAAGAAGTTACAGAAGTTATTTATGCATGTGTTATACCAAATGAAGCTTTTAACTTTACTAGTAATTTTAGTATTATAAGTGCTTCTGGAAGAACTATGGTAGGAACTGATACAGGAGTTATGGATGATTTTAGTACAGCATTAACTTCAAGTGCTTTTCTTAGTCAAGCTCAAATTGGAGATGGTTGGGAAACATCAACGGCTGTATCTGGATCAGAACCAATAGAAACAACAACTACAACAGAAGATGAAAATACAACTTTTGTTTGGCCAGGTAGTGCTGTTCCAACTATGCATGGAAATCCAACAACATTTATAACTGGTATTCAGTTATATGATGAACATGGTGAAATGCTTGCAATTGCTCAATTAAGTAAACCTTTGAAAAAAGATTTTGGTAAAGAATCAGTTATTAAAGTAAAATTAACATTTTAAGGAAAAATATGGTTACATTAGGATTAGATGCATCGACAAATTGTGTCGG
>CEUI01014066.1_pt1 | contig 11190 bp, 14 predicted proteins | sample 531411 | NCBI WGS metagenome assembly CEUI01 (sample SAMEA2622841, study PRJEB7988) | marine metagenome | isolation source: saline water (ENVO:00002010), including
GCCAGCTCCAAATGCCGACGCGATCGCGAGAAAAATTGATGACGCGGTATAAAGTCCCATCGCGGTATGATCCCATTCCGCTCGGGACTTCCCAAACTTCATCCACATCAATTCACGCAATGTTCGTCGGTCTGGATCTGCGCCGACCTCTCCGGCAATTTCGAAGAAATATTCGTACCATTCGTCGGCGGATCTGGGAGGCTCGTCTCCTGGGATGCAAGTGTCATCTCCAGGTCGTTCACGGTGGTGCCCAACTGCTCCATCGCCGCCTCCCTCGCTTTGTTGTTCGTCTTCACGATCAAATGAACCGCCTTGGCGAGATGATCGTTCTGGTAGAAATTTGCGAGTGCCACGACGAACGCGTCAACCGAAGACACAAGTACTCCACCAAGCAGCAATTTCGCAAACCCCACTTCATCGATTCCACGAGATGCCGCCTGTTCTTCACACGCGATCCAAAGGCAATCAATGTAGACGTCCACATGATCGCGAAAATACTTTAGCGTTGCCTCGATGTCCTCGATGGCCGAAAACAAATTGAAGTCACACTCTGACTTGCAACGCTTGACGGTAAATCCGTTGATCTGTGGCGTCCACAATTGACCCCCAGCCTCGAACTGCATATCGCTCATTCATTCCCCTTTATCTATACGTTTTCAATAATTTCGAACACTGAGTCTGGCGACGTGTATGACTGGCATACGATCCAGTCAGGGAACGACACGAGCCTCGCGTTCACGTCCACGACGACGACGCCCTGGACGGGCTTGTTCCAGTTGAAACTGATGTTGAAGTTCCCAACGAAACCTTGAGCGCCTTCATTCTCGCGCTCTTGGTCGAGCTCCATCAACGCAACAGAGTTTTGACCTCGCCACGCCTTTAGAAGCTTAACAAAGTTAGCATCGGCGTCCGAAAGGTCAGATTGCTGCGACGGAAGCCAACGAATCTGAAACGATATCTGCCCAGTCTGTGAGACGACGGGCTCGACCGTGAAACCTTTTCTCGCTTCATCTCGCGTTGTAATGTCGACCGTGTTTTCAGATCCACCAACATCAAGGTCACGGATGGTATCGTAGGCACTCGTCCATTGAGATGCGGTATTGAAGTGCCTCCCCGAACCATCTCCTCCCATGGTAGAGGGTCGATCGTTCAAGATGTCGTGCCCAATGTACAAACGATGTTCGTATCCAAATTGAAATGTCCCTGGAACTGGCATGCTTATATCCTCTCAGTTTTTGAGTGGGTTGCTTTTTAAAATTCGTACTGCAGCTTTCGCTGTTCTATCAAAAGAGGCCGAAACGTACGGCTGCTCTCTGTATCTGACGACCTCGACCAACGTGTGCCCGTTTTTGAGCTCGATGTTCATTTTTCCAGCACCGCCCTCGTTGAGCACCTGGGGTATCGTCTTCCCACCGAGGGGATTCACCCATACCCTAGCGCTCGGGTGATTTCCAAACGCCCATCCGTTCGGCTTTCGTGGTCTCTTTGGTGTTCCGGAAAACTTGACGCTTCCGATGAGCAAGTTTCCTGTGCTCGCCTCGTATCCAAACAGCACAAATCCCAGTCCCGTCTTTTCACTGCGGACATGTCGTCGAGGGTATTTCGTTCGGCGTCGTTTTCTTAGCCTTCCGTCCTTATTCTTTGTCCTTGGAGCCGCAGGTTTAAGTTTGCTGCGGATGGTTTTTTGTCCGTACACGCCGACTTTTTTGAAGACTGTGAGTCTTTGCTCGTCCATCAACTTCTTCACGAGCTCGGTGTCGAAAAACGTGTTTTTCCAGTCGCGGTATGTCTTCGTCGCGGTCTTTATTGGCGCAATCATTTAATCGTCTGGAATTGTGTCATCGTGACATGTGCAAACAGATCAAGTTGCTCGTATGTCTCAACGTCAAAAATCTGGGTGTCATCCATAGCGACAAGCGTATGGCCTGACAGTGTTTCGATCTTTCCGATTTCATCACGCATGTCCTCGACGAAATTAGTGAGCGATGCGGTGTCGCTGTCATCGAAGTCATCAAGCCTCTGTCTCACAACAATCCCCACCTCTCGGTCAATCGTCCAATCGGTTCGGTCTGTTCTCTGTCGCCGCTCTTCTCCCGCAAATACTTCAACGGTTAACGTTGAAGTGATCCCCTCAGCTTGGTAGATCGGCACCCATTTCTTGGCGGCGGTGAAGCTCGTCGTGAAACCTCGGTCGCTATGATTGAGGTAGGTCACCATCGCGTCGAGAAGGCTGCTAATCATCAATTTCTTTCGTGTGTATTCGAACCAAGACGTGCATCTGGTCTACGAAGTCGTACTCTCTCTCCGCTCCAGGCATCGTCACTTCCTGCACATGAGTCGTTCCGTGTGTGTCCGTCCAACTCAGCGTGTCTCGACGCCTTGGCATACCGACGCCCAGTGTCACCAAGTCGGTGTACTTAACGATAAAATCGTCGGAGATTGCCGTTGTCGTGGACTCGCTTCCCATGAGTTCGGTCATTCGAGATCCTTTAACTGCGTCCATCGTTCCGACTTGACTTCCGTCTCGATAGTAGGTGACGGTAATCCCGACATGATCTACCAATGTCGGAAACAAGTCCGCCGACACCATGTCCTCTGCTCGAGCCATTCAACACCTGAGTGTAAAAGACGGGGGACGCGACGAGAAAGGGAATCGCCACGCCCCCCACCAAACAAGGATGACTAAGTTTCGCCGACGAGTGATGCCAATCCAGCGGTCGGAACCTGCGCCGTAAGGCGCATCCGGTCGCTCTCAGGCGTCTTCTCGTACTGCGACAACGCCGCTTCTCCGAGTAGGGCGATTCCCCCCAAATCGACCAGCGTTTCGGTGCGGATCGATATCGTCTTTTTTTGCGCATCGAGATGGTCTCGAACCGCAATCTGCACGCTTTGCAAATCGCACAACGGGACGATGCCATCACCTGTCGTTGGAGCCATGATTCACCTTTTTGAAATGGCGTTGCTTAATTTCGATTGTCAGGGATTCGTTAGCTGCCAACCGAGTTAATCCAGCACTGCAATGTTGTCTGAGTGGATGAAGTTAGTTTTTCGGCGACAAAGATTTTGACGTCGCTGTCACCACCACCAGCAACCTTGACTACTTGATTCGTGAAGTCGTAGTCGACTTCGGTTCCGATGTTCACGGGATACGAACCCGTGAACTCATCCGCAACCATATCCAGGACGCGAATCCCAGAAACGTCGAGACTCCCCTTGCTGTTTGCCGGTATAGTCACGTCTGCGACTCCGATAAACGTTCCAATCTTGACCGCATTCCCAGAGGCCAGCTCTGTCGGCGGGGTGTAGTCCACCGACCGCCCCGAAGTTGATTGTGTCGAACCCATTATTTTATCCTCAGTTCGTTTTTTTAGAGATGATTAAACTACGCACCCGGAGAGTACACGCCTGCTCGCGGATCCTGCTTGGCGACGCCCCAATCGTGATAAGCACGCCACTGCATGCCCAGCGTATTGAAATCGGTTTCAGCGTTTTCAATCACCGGAACTTGACGGCCACGGAGGAATGCTACCTCGACGGCGGCAACATCGGCTGTCGGTGCAGCGAACAACCACCACTGCGTTGCCGAAGCGCCTGAAATGCCAGAGTTATTGACATACGGAGATCGAACAGGTCGGAATTCGCCGAAGTACTCGTTCGAAACGCGAAGCTGCTCGGCAGAGGTTGGGTCACCAACCACGTTCACCGTCGTCATCTCCAATAGATTCTTCGCGTCACGGTATTGATTGTGTGACGTCAACAACACAGATGGAGCCAAGTCGATTGGATTTCCGTGCTTGTCCGTCTGCCCCCAAAACAGAGCTTCGGCACTGCCTAAACTCGAAGAAGACAGAGCGGAAGACGAGCCAGAGCTCAATGCGTTTGGCAAGTGCCCGTCAGCTGACAATGAGGCAGACGCATTGAAGAATGAGTCCGTGTTGTCGAGTAGAGTCGTGAAGACGCTTCGCTCGAGCGTTCGGGCCGCCATGCGTCCAAACATCGACGGGATTTGCAAGAATTGGTTGAGGTCGTCATTGATCAGCATTTGACGCGTCAACGCCATCATGCGAGCAAACGTATCCACTTCATTTGTGTAAGTGTCTTCGTCCAGCTCGGTATGCTTGACTTCGCCGGTCGGGCCGATTTCGTCGAGCAAGCCTGGAGTCGTCACACGGTACTTCGTGTGCGATTTAAAATCGTTGTGGCTTGCGATACGAGCGAAAGTCCGGAAGACGCTTGGCGTCTCGTTATACGCGGCGAGCAATGCCTTGTTGGCGAGGTTGCTTAACGTGCCAGAAAGCGAAATGGTCGAGAATCCGCCAGCGGCTTGGATTTGCCGATCAGCGTTGAATGCAGCACGAATTGTATCGTTGCCGAACGCTCCTGGGGAGGAATGGCCGCCCGACGCGCGAATGACCTGGTGGCACAGATATTGTAGTCCAGCACCTTCTGGGAGCTTCTCCGCAGCTTCGACCTGCTTCGGCTCATAATGTGCCAAGCAGTCGTCGCCTGTCCATCCGTCGTTCATCAGCATCCGAGCTTCGATCGCTGACGATGCCGGCATCTGATCAGATTCGACATGGATGGCGGGGCCGCGAGAATAACTGGCTCGCAACGCCTCAAGCTTGATCTTGTCCTCGCCCCATCCGTCAGTAATCGCCTTTGCGGCCAGCTGTGGATGGCTCGACAGGTGCTCTTCCACAGCGGCAGATCGAGCGTAAAATTCAGCTCGCGACTCAGCGAGAGCTGCAATGTCGGCGTCGACATCCTGGCTTTCATCTAATGCTGCTAGGTCTGTGACAACCTCAGCTTCCTCTTCCGCCGTGTCGTTGTCAAAGCTGGCCTGTAACAACGTGACCTGCTCGTCACTCAGTTCGTCTAACTCGAAGCCCTTTGCTTCAAGCCACGTTTGAAACTTACTCATCTGATTATCTCCTGCCGCGACTCCAGATGTGCGGCTATCAGCACCTAGTGATACAAAGGACGCTTCTTTCAGCGTCCAACTCTTAGCGACGAATAATGGACCCGCCATGCGCCGACCATTAACCACCACTGTCTTGTCTTCCGCAACATATTGTGGAGCACGATTTAGATTCGCGCCCACTGATGCCTGCCACGGAAAGTTGTTTTTGCTGCTCGCGACGACCTCGTGTGCGTGCTCGTTGGCGGCACTGATCGAGCCGTGAACAATCAGACGATTGTCTTTGACATCCACGCCCTGCGAGTGACCTACGACGCGAGTTCGATCGTGATCACGATGGATCGGGATCGACGCACTGCCGACCTCCATTCCTTTTAAGTCGAGCACGAGCGGCTCAGATTCCGTCCACCCACCGGGACTCATCGGGGCGCCGGAGTATGCCACCATTCGAAAACGAGGCGTTGATTGCTCTTCTCCTTCAACGCTCTCGGCAGCCTTGAACTCGACCGCCTCTGATGACTCGATCGAAATGTCTCGACCGGTCTTCATCGATGCGCGAAGTCGACGACCAATCGCCCGAAGCTCATTCCGCGATTTGTGTTTCTTGCCCATTGTTTTGATCTCCCGGTGTCGGTGCCGCGATTGCGTTTCGTTGCGCGATCATGCTCCGTAGCTGCTCGTAATAGATATCGAGATCCACCTGCTCTCGCTTGGCCCAGTCGTCATCGGTAAGGTGTCCCATCGCCCACCGTATTTGGTCTGCCTGTGCGGCCTTAACTTCATCGATTGGTCGTCGCGGCGGGAAAATCCAGCGAATGTTTTCTCGGATCGGAGTGTCTGGTGACGTCGGCAGGTATCCAGGTATCGCGTTTGCTTCGGCGAGCCACCAATCAAACACCCGGTCGAGCACCACCGACGCGCACTCGGATCGCTCAACGTCGCAGTTATTCCAATACAGCAGGTAGTCGAGCCTACCAGATGAGAAGTTGTAATCTCGCGAGCTTCCGCAAACGATGTTGAGAGGCATCTGCACCGCCCGACCGATCTCCTTCAGGATCTGATCCGAGAATTCGCCGAACGTGTTAGTAGGTTGCTCGGCGCGGAATTGATGCATCTTCCAGCCCGCCGGCAACGTGATCATTGCCCGTCTTTCTAGCGATACGTCGCCAAACTCCTCGACTTCGTCTGGCTTTTCACCAAACGCTGGCGCGTCAGAATACATGACGGCTGAAAGGTCGGCTGCGACCTCAGCGGCAGCGATCGTGGCCAGTCGATACCTGCGCAGCTCCGCAAACAAGGGGAGCGCAGACGTGAACTCGGGGATTCCTCGCTGCTGGTCGGGACGCATCTTACGGAACCAATGCACGACGTCATCCGCCGGAATCGTGTCCGCATCGAGCGATGCCTCCCAACTCGTGTCTTCGCCGGGATGGTGCTTTAGTCGCGTGTATGAAATTGGGTTACGCGCATCGTCGAATCGAATTCCATCGACGGCATTCAACTCGCCTTGATCCCATGCGGGATCGGTCCATAAGTCTGCCTCCGTCAGAAGTATATCGACCTGCACGAGCGACCGAAGTCGAGGATTGTTGATGCGCTGCATGAAAGCTTCGCCATCACAGACCTTGGCCTCGTAGAATAATCGCAGCTTGCGATTTAGCTCGACCGCCTTTGACCACTCGATCCAGCGCCGCTCGACGACCTGATTAAGTTCCTTGTTGGGTGTCACCACCTGTAACTGTGGCCCGACTCCTACGACATCGAATGCCTTGGCGGTGAGCATGCCTCGTGCAAAGGAATTTGACTCATGGCATTCGTATCGACTCCGGCTCCTGAGGCGCTTGCGGATCTCGGACGTGTTAGCGGACGTCGGACCCCGGAAATCAGCCTGCGACCAATACCGCTCTTGTTCCGGACTCAGCTGCGCTGCGTCATAGGCAGCAAATACGCGTCGTGCGTAAGCTGACCTTACACGTGGATTGTCCATCGAGAATGTCGACGGCACACGCTGCTCTCTGTGGGAGGTCTCAAGTGCCTTGAGCGACCGCAACACTGGGTCCGGTGAGCTATTTCCAGCCATCACTAATCGTCCCTGGCGAGGAGAATTTCTGGAGACGGAACGGCCTTGACTCTTTCGAGGCGCCGGCCTGCATGTAGTTTAGAGCTTGGATGATCTGGCTCACGGATCGATTGACCGTCGTCAGTCCGTCAACCGAAACAGATTGCGTACCCGAAGATAACGCTGCAACCATCTTGTCGATCTGTGCCTGGGTAAATTCTGCCATGTCGTGCCTCCAACGGAGGATGATACGGGACACAGGCTGGATCGGTAGATCAGAGAGGAGACTGGTTTCTACCTGTAGAAACACTTTCTCTATTTTACGGAGTTATTTGCAATATTGAGGATTACGCCATGAAACAACGCCATCCAGACCAGCAATAGCGGTAAGGCTGCCGCAACAACTCTCCCCAAGAACGCTGCTCCACCAAGTTTCACGTAGACACCGTCCCGCCTGAGATTATCGACTAACAACACAGCATCCATCCTGCGTCCCGCATCGTGTATTTTCATCATCTGCTCAAATAGCATCCGATTCGCCTCGCCCTGAAATTCGTCGGGCCGAACAAGCATGGCCACGTCCTGCAAGATGTCAGGGCGCAGGATGATGCACCCCAGTACTCCCATTTCCACGTGTAGGCGACTATCCATGCGAGCATCCCTGTTAAATGTCTGTGCCGAAGGATTTGAACACGTCTTCACGCATGCCCGTGGTCCACCTGCGAATCAATGTTTCGGTGCCTCTGTCTGAGCAAAAGCTCAGGTAGACGGCGTGTACAACCTTTGACTCTTCGCCGTCTAGATCCCCAGCGCGATTTGCTTCTTCTGCCTCATGGATAACAGCAACCATTGCGTCGTATTCGTCCGCATGCTGGTGATATTCGGCGCCGCTTTCATACAGATTGATCCACGTGTCTACGGCCTGAAACAGTTTCCTCGCTGTGCTTCCGTCGCTCATCACCTTACCTCCTGTCCGAACAGCCATTATTGACGCGCGGTGTCACTTGGTGACACTTCTCCGGAAAGTATTCATACGTGCGGGTGTGGAAATAGTTTCCGGAAACCTGTCACCAAGTGACACCGGTTATCAAACGCAACATCAGAGGGAAGTGTTATATGCAATTAGACGTTAGTGACAGGTTGGGCAAGCAAGAACAATACATCACATTTCTATTGTCGCCCAGACGTAGTGGCAGCGGCGGCAATGGCGATACCGCCTGGTGACGACTTCATCGCCAGCGGGTCGATGCAGAGTTCGGTCGACCGTTGACTGATCATGTCTGCATCGTGGGCACTTTAGTCCGCGACTTTTTCTTGGCAGGTCTTCGTTTTTTATCGTTTTTGGGTTCCCCTGCCTCGGCATTTTGGCGCTCCCTCGGTCTCAGCTCCACGACACAGTCTTTCGATTGCGGTCGGTGGATCACCGCCGCCGCGATATAGTCTTGCTCGTCAAGCTTGATTACATCGCCAACAAGAATCCTCGCATCATACGCGGTGGTGATGCTTATCTCTCCGGTCGGACGTATAAACGTAAAATTCATCGAAACCTCCCCTTGCCTCGCTTGATTTGCCTGGCCCTGCGTCCCTGTGGAACGCGATCATTGTCGTGAGCTCCTGGGACAGCGCAGCCCTGCCGAGATAGACCGACCAAGGCGCCGACCAAATTGTCGAAGAAGTGATTGTCGGGCTTGCCGGGCAGTGGATCCCATTCGTCGACCGTGTTTCCGTCAGCCGTCACTCGAGTCACCATCTCGGAATTGCAATGGTCTGCAATCATTCGGTGTCGTTCTGGCAACGTCTTAAAAAGCGACACGGAACCCGCTCCGGTTGCCGTCTTAAGGCCAACATGCAGCTTTGATTTCCAGTAATTTGTGTTGTGATTAATCCATTTTTGCGACGGCATGTTCGGCTTTGGCCCCTCCTGCCACTCGTGGCCAAGCCGGAACCCAGGCTTCCTCTTGCGCTGCCGCATCCGCTGATCCTTAGCTTTTACGGAGATACCCTTCAAAACATTTACGATCGATCGATGCACGCTTTCGCGGCACGCGGAAATCACCGGAGTCTCTTCCCAGCCGCAGTCGACAAGAATCTCATCGACCTTGAGGTCGACTCCGTCTTCGCGTTTGATGACTGTTGTCGCGATCAATGCAATCAAGTCCTGGATGCCTCGATAAAGGAGTGAATCCATGTTTTCCTGTGATCCGTAAACGTCCGCAAACGACTTGATCGAGTCGCGATACCGAAAGTGTGTTCGGTTTTGATCGGGGAATGTGCCATAGTCGAGGACGGCACACTCGAACTCCATCGATGATCCAACGATCGCGTAGTAGAGGCATTTCTGCTGAACATCGATGTGTGCGGCAATCTTCGACGTGAAGTCTGGCGCTACACCACGTTCGCAATGGTTCTGCTTCACGATGATTTCAGGCGGCGATGCAACCAACACTTCCGAGCTCGTTTCAGTTGCCGGCTCGTTTTGGCATTCCGCCGAGAAAGATGCCTCATCCCGAAGCTTACGATTCATCGCGTGTTGAATCGCAGATAACTCATTTTCGTCGTAGCGGGCGGGCCACGAGGCTTTCGCGCCCTCATCCATAGCATCGCGATTATCGCGATAGAAATCTGTGGCCTCCGTCGTCGGAACGTCACGACGGATGCAGTCACGACGGATCTCCGCGTAGCGATCCCAAAGCGATTCGTTCGTTGGCATCGACTCGAGCATCTTGTGGCGCTCACCGTGGAACTCAGGGTTCACCTCGCGGTTCAATATTTGGTCTGCAAGGTCGTCGCGATGGATTACCGTGCAGGGTACAAGCAACGCGAACGGTGCCCCAGGGCCGCCGAGGTAGCCGACGTCACCCTTCAATATGCTGAGCCTCTGAAGGTTCTGGCTGTACGACCTTGATGATTCGGATGTTGACGGATCATCTGCCACGCCGAGGTCAGGCCGCAGCGTCTCGAGCTCGACTGTCGTGGACGACAAACCACGGAAGGCACCGGTTATGCCGAATGCCGAGACACGAGACCCAGAAACCTTTCTGTAAGGCCATCCGTGCGGAGTCGATACAGTTGGCAGCACGAAGCTGTCTCGTTTCAACTCAATCGATGTCAGTCGGCCACCAATGTGCTGTCCCTCTGCCTTTCTGGCGGATGGGCCAAGCGACACGAATGGGTGACAGACTTCCGGAAAGTCTTGCAACAGTTTTTTGTTTTGCCTCAACTGGAGATGAATGTTTTTCATCCGTGCGAGCCCTGCGTCCGATGTTGCCCCGATCAGCACAGGCCATCGCTTGAAGCCATGAAGCAAGACCCACTCCACGATCCCTTCCGATAGCTTCGATTTCCCGAAACCTCGTGACACCGCGTACGCGAACCATCCGCCGTCCTTCACTACATGCTCGGCAATATCGATAAACCGATAATGGAAATCAGCGAATGGTAATGTGAACGTCTCAGGGTGATACGACTTCAAGTGGAAGGCCAGCGATTCCGAAGCTTTCTTGCGCCGGTCGTGGTCGATGAGATGCCAGGCCGGCTCGCCGATGTCCTGATGCCGACGCGTGTCTTGAGCCGACCGAAGCGCCTCGCGGTCAGCTTTCCTCGACCCTCGCGTCGTCGGCCCCTGCGGATCCTGCGAGAGGGTCGTCAACACCAATTGTAATTCCGAGTCGGTCAGCGACTTCAGCGACTCGATTTCGTTCTGCGTCAGCGACAATGTGGACATGGGCATGCGACACGGACGACGGCTGCCGATCCTCCTCGAGCTGTATTTGCATTCTGGTGTATTCGAGTAACAGCTTCCCTGCGGCCACTCGATCCCGTGGCGAATTTCCTCGATTGCCGATGATCTCGTAAATGTCTGAGATTGCGGACTCTGCCGTTTCCATCGAAACCGAACCTAGCCGCATATAACGCGCGACAGTCCGAGCGTCACGACGGACGTGATTTGGATCAATTTGCACAGGCCCCCTGACCCCCGAATCATCAGCCGTGACAACCGGCTTGGCCTTTCTTCTTCCTTTCTTTTCTTTTTGTGGGGTTTGGCTTTGAGCGGTAGCGTTGTGCCGGCGATTCGACTTTTTTCTTTTTTTTCTATTCATGCCTGATTTTACCGTATTTTGGCCTGGCGGAAAAATGTCGGGTCTGGTCACATCCGGCGGCGGCCCTGGCCAAAGCACCTGCCGGGTGGGGGCAACAATACAAATTATCCCCA
>CEUI01030295.1_pt1 | contig 11179 bp, 11 predicted proteins | sample 531411 | NCBI WGS metagenome assembly CEUI01 (sample SAMEA2622841, study PRJEB7988) | marine metagenome | isolation source: saline water (ENVO:00002010), including
GTAGAAGACTTTTTGTTGACCTCTATGTCGAGCCAGCTCGATAGTTTGTCTTTCATCAAGGAAGGGTCTACCCGACGCAAAGAAATCTTGGCCAAGTTCTTGGATTTAGATATCTTTGAGAAAAAGTTTAAGCTTGCTCACGAGGATAGCGCAGACTTAAAAGCAGTGATCCGCCGCGTCGGCGATACGGATTACAATAATGACATTGCCATTGCGGAGGTACAGCACGACGAAGCACAAAAGGCTCTCCTCGATGAAGTGGCCAGTTGTGAGGATTTGCGAGTAAGGCTAGCCAACGCCATAACGAAACAAGACAGTTTGACAGCCCAGATTGATTCCATCCCGGCAGAACGCTTAGATATCAAGAATTTACTAGAGACCCGCGCGGCCCTTGAAAAGAAGATTGAAGATACTGATATTAATATTGTAGAACTGAAGCAAGAGAATCGGGACTATGAAGAGAAGCTTCAGGAGTACGACGATTTCTTGACCACGATTGATATCGAAGACTTGCTGGCTCAGAAACAAAGTTATGATGATTTTAAGCAGAAGTATGAAGATACAGTCAACAAGGCTCGCCTTATGGATAACGATTATAAGGCTATGACCAAGAAGTTACATCTGCTGGATGAGGTTCCTTGTGGGAACAGTTTCCCGACGTGCCAGTTCATCAGCGATGCTCATCTGGCTGCAGTCGAACTTCCTTCTTTAGAAGTAGAGATCATTGAGAAAATTGAACAAGCCAAAAATTATAAGACGAAGGTGGTCTCTGTGGACTCGTCTGAAATGATCAGCGTGATTGAGAACTACAATAACACTATAATTCAAAAGAACAATATTGAGATTGAGAAACGAGATAACAAAGTTTCTATTGAAAAGTTATATGCGAAGATAAAGGGATATCGCGACAATCTTCGAGCAACTAAGGAAAAAATCGACCTGTATGAAGAGAAAAAGGATTTGATTAAGAACATCGAGAAGCTTGTCAATTCCCGTACAGAAGTAGATAAGAAAGTGGTCGACCTCCAAACTGAGATTACGGAGACTGAAGATTCTATCAATCTTCATAATCGACAACTTGGATCTATGGAACAGAAGGTGGAAGACCTAAAAGAAAAGAAGCGCGAGCTTGATGAGATACGAGAGGAATATGCGGCTTATGATTTGTTCATGCGATGTACTCATTCTAATGGGATTGCTTATGATATTATTAAGAAGCGGTTGCCAGTTATTAATGGAGAGGTAGCCAAGGTGCTCTCCAATATTGTAGACTTCGACGTCTTCTTTCAGGAGGATGGACGTAAGCTTGATATTCTTATTAAGCACCCCAAGCATGAGCCCCGGCCAATTGAGATGGGCTCCGGCGCTGAGAAGACTGTGGCCGCAATGGCCATCCGTTTAGCGCTGTTATCTGTGTCATCTCTCCCCAAGGGAAACATTTTTATTCTTGACGAACCGGGCACCGCTCTCGACGCTGAAAATATGGAGGGCTTCATCCGGATCCTACAGCTAATTAAGATGTACTTTAAAACCGTTATATTAATTTCCCACGTGGATTCTCTCAAGGACATCGTGGATTTAGAAATCACTATCGATAAGAAAGACGGATTCGCGAGGGTAAATCAATGAAAGCTTTTTGGGAAGCACTTTTAGCCGGGCTAGACTTTAAGAAACGATAGAAGTCGACCCCAGCATTTCGGGAGTGAGGGTAATTGGTCCAAGACTAATTCCGTATACTTGCTCAAAGAAATTGTTGAGAGCAGTCTGCTTAATCTGTTCGTTGCCGTTAAACCACATCCACGCCAACATATTTCCAAACATCGAGATAGAAGCCATGGTTTGGCGGATGTCTTCTTCCAGCCACACAAGTTGCTCTTCTGTGGGTTCGTCCACCTCTAAATCTAGAGAGAGAGCGAGAGAGTAGAGGATGTACCAATTAGACTTATCATAGGCTTGCTTGGCTTGTATAAATATTCTTTCTAACCGTTGGGCTTCTCGGTCCGACACTCCGCTAGCTTGGGCTTTATCAGGATGGGTTAGCGCCGCAATTTGACGGTAGAGTTTTTTAATTTGTGCCGCCTTGTCCTCTGGGGTGTCTTTCGGGATTTCGGCTTCTTCCGCCTCATGTTCCGATTCAGCTAGCGCAGTTTCGGATGGGCCCTCTTCTGCTTCTTCTGGCTCGGAGTCTTCTCGTTTATCTGCCGCTTCTGCTGCAGCTTGAATCTTCTGTTCCTGTTCGGCCCGCATCTCCTCCTCACGCTCACGAATTTTTTGCTGCAGCTCGGGACCTAGGCCTTTGATGGTATTGGCGATCTCTTGACTAAACATGTTTTTAGCATCGCCAATAAGCTCCTCATGGTACTCAAGATCGGCATGTACAAATTCAGCTTTTTTCAGTAATTTTTTAAACTTAAGCTTAACTTGTTTAGACATCCTTTTATCCCCAGGCTAATTAGTGATAAGGAGTTGAGCATGAGACATATTATAGATAAAGGCTTAGAGAAAATTGTTTCTAGGAAGTTGATGGCGTGGGCAACCGCCACCTGCCTTCTGTTGTTTGCCGACCTAGCTTCTAGCGATTGGGTAATTATTACCACGGTTTATATCGGTGGGCAGACCATCATTGATGCGGTTGCCAAACTCAAAGGGTATAAATGATGACTTGGATAAAAATTCAAACCATCGCCAAGAAGGCCTGGGTGTGGACAAAGAAGTTTTGGTGGGTTATAGTAATTGGAGTGCTATTCTTTTGTGCTGCTTTGATTGGAGCCCTTACCCGTAACGGCACTCTTCTGGCTGGCGTCCTAGATTTGCTAGAAGCAAAAAGAGATCAGCACGATCAGGAAATGGAAACTTTGTCGCACATTCATAACACGGAGATCTCGGAGAAGAACTTGCGCCTGGAAGAGCATCTTAAACGCCGCACCGAACTTGAAGAAGAGTTTAAGAAAAGGGGCGAAACCTTAGACAAGGAAAAGAAAGCTGAACTTAAAAGATTAGTAGATGAGAGTTATAATGATCCTGAGAAGTTGGCTAAAGAGTTGGCGGAAGCTTTTGGATTAAACAATGGTTAGAAAAATCTTATCTGCCTTTATGGCTTTGCTCGTCTTGTCGCCCTCCCTGGTGATAGCCGAAGAAGAAACGTTGCCCGATTATGTTGTACTTCCTGTAGAAGCAGGAGATATCGTTCCGTTTGATGGGGTCTTGCTATCGCTTGATGCGGCTGCGAAGGTTCTTACGGAGAAAAGATTTGTTGATGTGGAATGCGACGTCCGGGTAGAGTATGAGCTAGGAGTCCAGAAAGAGAGGTACCAGCTCCAACTGGATTATAAGGACATTGAAATTCATTCTTGGAAAGATAAGTACGAGTCAATGATGATTCTCAAGACTGCGGAAAATGATCGCTTAACCGAACTTGTGACCAAGCAGAAGCCGGGAAGTGAACCCTTCATGGTGGCTCTGGGCTTTGGCATCGGTACGCTTACTTCGCTGGGGATCTTTGCATTGTCGACGGAGATTGTAAAACAGTGAGTATACCTGAGGTAGGATCCAGAGACCGTCTAATTGCGTTTCTTCGGGGTGCTTTGAAGAAGCTTAATTCTTTAACTGTCGCCAACTATACCTTTCCTGAATCGGATGGGAGCGAGAACCAGGTACTTACTACCGATGGTGCAGGGACCCTAACATTTGAAAATGCTGGAGGCGGCGGAGGGGGTATCTCGTGGGACGGTTCCACCGCAAACGGCGTTGCTACCTATAAGGATGCCGACGAGGCGACTGTTGAATCAAACCTGACTTTTGACGGATCCACCCTTAGTGTCACAGGAGATATTGAGGCATCCGGCGACCTAACTGTAAGTGGAGGCGACATCTACGGAACAACCAACGGAGCCCTTCGTCTCAAAGCTGACACAAACATGTACTTTGATTGTGATAATGATGGTGACGGCGCCGGTCATTTCTATTGGAGAAACGGCGCCAACACTATTGTCGCGGAACTTGATGAGTCGGGGGATCTCCAACTTGACGGAACCCTCCAGGTCGACGGTGAGACAATCAAAGCAGGACCCGGACCCGTGTCGCTAACCTTTACTGCCACCGACACCGCCATCGGTTCAGACTTAACTGTGACGGGCGATTATCTAACAACCAATGGTGACATACAAGCTTCTAACGGTACTGTGAGCGCAGCCGGCATGCAACTTCGCACAGTCACTTCCTATATTAAAGACCAAAGTGGAACAAACCGCATAGTCGTGCAATCCGGCGGCCATGTTGGTCTTCTCGACTCGGGCGGAAATGCTGAATTTACAGTGTTTGATACCTACTGTGCTGCCGCGGGCGACATCCACATTGCCAACAAACTCAAGTTCGCAGGAGATACGGACAATTATATCGCTATGGACTCACAGCAGATAGATTTCTATCTCAAAGGGCTCGGGCTCTGGATGGAACTGGACGGCAATGGCATCGGTATGCGAGGCGCGACACCAATCGCAGGTCTTGCGGTCACAGGAGATATTGAGGCATCTGCTGACGCCACAGTTAATGGGGTTCTTACTGTCGGCGATGGCAACCTGGCCGATGGGGACAGTCTTCTTGTTTTAAATAGCGATCGTGCGTGGACCTTTAAGCAGTCGGGTAATGGTTCCACTGCGGGTCTTCTGCTTCAAAATACCAACGGCCCCAACAAGAATTTTGGAATCCAAACGAATGGTGAAACTAGGTTTTACAATAATAGTAGCGTCGAGACAGCGGTCCTAAATAACAATACTGGAGACTTGCAGCTCGATGGTGATTTGACGGTTTCTAGCGCGGGCTCTACGATTGCTCAAGAAACTTGGACCGCTCCGACTTTAGAAATTAATTGGTCCAATTATGGTGGCGATTATGTAGAAGCCGGATATATGAAAGATAGCATGGGCTTTGTACATATACGCGGTATGCTCGACTGCAACGGTGCAGGCGACCATATATTCACGTTGCCGGTCGGATACCGACCAGCATCGAGATTGATTTTTGTGGTTTTGTATTACGATAACGGTACCTATAGGCCCGGCCGCCTGGATATTTACGGAGCCTCCGACGCCACCTACCCAGGGGAGGTACATATACTTTACCCCAGCACTGTAGCGTCGGTCGACTGGGTAAGCATTGAAGGAATCACCTTCGATACACGATGATGAGGAGAGGATAAAAAACAATGACGCTATTAGATACTATACGAAATATTATTTTGGAAGATAAGAGCATTGATCTGGATACGTGGAGGGACGCTTCATATGTTGATCAGGGTACGGACGGTGAAGACAGAGAATCCCTAGCGCTCACTCCCCCTGTTCTTGATGCTATTATAAGCTCACCCCGCCTTTTGGCTTTATTGGCGGATGCTCTTAAGCCCTATCTGGATACTCCCCCCGATGAGTAAAGATCAAAACTACATCGCCAAAGTGGAGAAGGCCATCGCCCAGAAATATGGGGAAGAGGCTACCCATAATCCCAAGCGATTTTGGAACGAAGAGAAGGAAAAAGAGTACATCGAGCAATCTCTTCAGGAACGACAGAAGTTCGCCAAATTAAGCGACGGCGAAGACAAAGTAGAACAAGACGGATTTTTAATAAACAAAAAACTACTTACTAGAGATCATAAGAGGACTTGTCCTGTTTGTGAAAAATATTCTTTTCATCCGCGCGATGATTTGTATATGAATAAGTTTGAAGCCTGCTTCGAATGTTATATACAACATATTCAAATGCGGGAGGAGAGATGGGAAACCGGTTGGAGACCGAACAAGGAATAATAACATGGCATCAGTATACGAAATAATTCAAGGAATCAATCAGGCAGCTGCCAACGCTTCGTGGGACGGTGCTCACGAGGAATCCCTGCAAGCTGACGCAAAGGCACGCACGGCTGGTTTACAGCGAGAGAACGGGCACTATATTAACGACCGCCGCGTTATGGATGGCTTTAATGTTAGGTTTATGGGCCCTGTTATGCGCCTCACCTATCAGGCAGAAACTCGCATTAAGGAAGTACAGGATAACGGCTTTGAAGACGAGATTGGTCGTCACCTTGAAGAGATCGTCAAGTTTCTTAAGAAAGAGTACAAGGTGATCACCGGAGATAATTTGACTCTCACTAAAGAGGGCGATCATCATGTTTTAGTACAACGCATTTCTAACTATCGCACCGATGTGCAGGCTCACTGTGATTATAAGATCGGTGGGTTAGCTGATGTGGTTGAAGTCAATGGGGGAAGCGACAAGGACCGCCTGGATAAAGCAATTAAAGACTGGCTCGCCCTGGGCCCACAGAATCGCCGGCCCAAGAACGATACTCGCAAGGGATAGCGACGGATGCTATGGGGACAACCCTAACAAAGCAGGAAATCTTAAAAGAAGTTCTTAAAGCCGGCAAGGACCCGGTTTACTTTACTACCAATTATTGCCGCATCTCTCACCCCCAGAAGGGATTAATTCCTTTTAAGGCCTACGACTATCAGCAACAGCTGCTGAAAGATTTTGACGATTATCGTTTTAACATAATTCTCAAAGCGCGACAGCTCGGTATCTCTACTATTACGGCGGCTTATATTGCGTGGCTGATGCTTTTCCACCGCGATAAAAACATTCTGGTCGTTGCTACCAAACTCCAAACTGCCACCAATCTTGTTAAAAAAGTTAAAGCGATTATTAAGAATCTTCCCGATTGGATGAGAATCTCGGATATTGAGATTGATAATCGTACTTCGTTCGAACTCAAGAATGGGTCTCAAATTAAAGGGTCTTCCACTTCGGGAGACGCTGGTCGTTCCGAAGCCCTCTCTTTGCTCGTGATTGATGAGGCGGCCCACGTGGAAAAACTCGCCGAACTGTGGACTGCGCTCTATCCTACGCTATCTACGGGTGGGCGGTGCATTGCGCTTTCGACTCCGAATGGCGTCGGCAACTGGTTCCATCAAAATTGTGTGGAAGCTGAAGCCGGCACTAATGCTTTTCACATGACGACCCTCATGTGGGATGTACATCCGGACCGCAATCAGGAGTGGTTCGAAAAAGAAACCACCAATATGTCCAAGCGTCAGATCGCGCAGGAGTTAGAGTGCAATTTTAATGTCTCGGGCGAAACAGTCATCCACCCCGACGATATCCAATGGTATATGGAAAGGTCCACAACGCCCGAATATCGTACGGGATTCGATCGCAACTATTGGATCTGGAAGAAACATCAGCCTGAAAAGCCCCATCTAATTGTGGCAGATGTGGCTCGGGGTGATGGGAAGGATAACAGCGCTTTTCATATTTTTGAGCTAGAGAATATGGAAGTAGTAGGGGAATATGTAGGAAAGCCTACACCGGATGACTTTGCCGATATTTTATACACCGTGGCGGGCGAGTACGGCAACCCTATGTTGGTGATAGAAAATAACAATATCGGCTATGCGGTACTTAAAAAACTGCTTGACAAAGGGTATCCTAATCTATATCATTCCGCCAAAGGAGACCACAGTTACGTTGATCCAGTTAGGGCGCAGTGGCAATCTAATGTAATCCCTGGATTTACAACTTCTTCTAAAACAAGACCATTGATTGTCGCGAAGATGGAAGAGTTTATGAGAAACAAACTAATTAAGATTAACTCTAACCGCTTGCTTTCTGAGATGAAAACATTTATTTGGCAAGGGGGAAGACCGCAAGCAATGCGCAGCTACAATGATGATTTGGTTATGTCATTTGCGATCGGTTGCTGGGTGAGGGATACAGTAATTGTGGAAAGCCAAAAAAATGTGGAGTATAGCAAAGAGTTTCTAACTTCCATCTCTACTTCGAAAACGAACATTTCCACCACCATACCCGGAATGCAAGGACACAAGATGACTAAAGAGACCCAAAGAACGTCCGCAGCTGCAGAGTTCAATAAAAAATATGCAGGGTTAATCAAGGGATAATACATTATGGCAAAAGACAATAACACAAGAAACCCAGCATCTCCTTTATTTAAGAGGTTAACGCGCCTTCTATCGGGGCCGATTGTGGACTATCGTACCCAGATTGCTCGGCAAGAACGGCGAGATGATTTAGATAAGTATCGTTATCGTTTCCGCTCGATGAGCGGCCAGGAGTTCAAGCGCGCTGATACCAACATGTCGCAGAATTACAACATGTGGACATCGGCCGCCTTCCGCAACCAGAACCGTGCGGAGCGCTATCAGGACTTTGAGCAGATGGAATATATGCCTGAAATTGCGTCGGCCCTCGATATCTATGCGGACGAGATGACTACTTCTAATGAGTACGATGAGCTGATTAATATCTCCTGCATGAACCTTGAAATTAAAACCATTTTGCACTCTTTGTTTTATGATGTCTTAAATCTAGAATTTAATGCGTTTGGCTGGGCGCGATCCATGTGTAAGTATGGAGACTTCTTTTTATACCTCGATGTTGATGACAAGCTGGGAGTCACCTCTGTTATCGGGATGCCCAATAACGAAGTTGAGAGGCTCGAAGGCCAGGATCCCACGAACCCCAATTACGTCCAGTATCAGTGGAATGGGGCGGGCATGACCTTTGAAAACTGGCAGGTGGCCCACTTTCGTATTTTAGGAAACGATCGTCATGCTCCTTATGGAACCTCGGTGCTTGACCCTGCGCGCCGCATTTGGCGCCAGCTGGTGCTTCTAGAAGATGCCATGATTGCTTATCGTGTTGTTCGCGCTCCCGAACGCCGCGTTTTCAAAATTGATGTAGGAAATATTCCTCCTAATGATATCGCTCAATACATGGAGCAGGTTAAGACGGAGATGAAACGAAATTCGTTGGTCGACGCCAACACAGGCCGTGTGGATTTACGCTATAATCCCCTGTCCTTGGAAGAGGATTATTTTATCCCCATGCGCGGCGGCGTCGGCTCCGAGATTACGTCTCTCCCGGGAGCCAAGTCTTTGGATGATATTGAGGATGTGAAATACTTGCGTGACAAGATGTTCGCCGCCATTAAGGTTCCACAATCTTATCTTACTAATTTAGAGGGAGACAACGAGGATAAAACTACCCTGGCTCAGAAAGACATTCGCTTTGCACGCACTATTCAGCGACTCCAGCGATCTCTTTTGGCTGAGCTGCAGAAAATCGCAGTAGTTCACTTATATACTCTGGGTTTTCGGGGGGAAGACTTAATCAGCTTTGACCTAGCTTTAAACAATCCTTCTCGTCTCGCGGAACTGCAGCAGCTCGAATATATGCGGACCAAGTTTGATGTGGCCAATGCGGTCCCGGAAGGAACGTTTAGCAAGCGCTGGATTTCTCACAACATTCTGGGACTTTCCGATGAGGAGTTCCTACGCAACCAGCGGGAGTCTTTCTACGATCGTAAGTATCAGCAATCTCTGGAAGCCGTTACGGAGCAGGGGGCCGAAGATGCCCTGGGTGCCGAACTGGGCGGCGGCCTCGAAGGCGAACTAGGCGGAGACGAAGATCTTGGGCTCGGTGACGAGGAACTCGGTGGCGATGTCGCCCCTGAAGAGGGAGGCGAGGAGGATGTTCTCTTAACTACTCCTGGCCGTCGCGAAGACATCAAAGAAGAGGATAAACATACCAGTAAGTACTCTAAAAGCAGTTACGAGCGCAAGGACGGCCGCAACGATCAACGTAAGGGGTCTGGCCGCTTTCGCAGGGAGATGAGGAACACTGTGGCGCCAGAATCGCGCCGCGGCCGAAGCACCCGCTCAGTCGCCGGATCATCTGTTGGAGCGGTCGGCTTACCGGATCTTCGCTCATTAGTGGGTCTGGAAGAGCAAAAACAATCTATTTATAATAATAGCGAAACTCACTTGATTGAAAATACAGTGAAAGTTCGCAAGCTTATAGACGAGTTGGATAAAAAAGAGGCTGAGAAAAATGAAGCATAATAAAAAAAGGAACACAGCGTTTGTTTATGAAATTCTCGCACGTGAGTTTACTAAGGCTGTTATCGATTGCAATGTTGATCGTAAGAATAAGTTAGTCGCCATTATTAAAGAACACTTTGGCTGCTCAAGCATTCTAGCCCAAGAGTTAGAACTTTACACCGCTCTTCTTGAGACTCGGAATGTAGACAGGGCAGTAGCCGAACGCCTTCTGCAGGAAACAAAGAAAGCATATGAGCGCCTAGACGAGAAGACTATTTTTGGGGCGCAGTCTAAACTTATTTCGGTTCTCAATAAAGAAGTGGGTCAAGATGTTTGGAAAAATTTCGTACCTAACTTTAAGTCTTTAGCATCTATTAACGCAGTGTTCAACACCGGTACCTCCGTCAAAAAACGGGTTCTCTTTGAACAAGATATTGTGGACCGAATGAGTTCCGAGTCGTCTCTGTTAGGCTCGGCTCAGATGAAGCCTCTGGATTCTCTCACCTACAACTCCTTTATTAAGAAGTTCAACGATAAATACGACGGCCTCTTGGGGGAACAGAAAGAACTGCTCAACCATTACATTGCCAGCTTTGCCGACGGAGGCTTTAGTATGAATGTATATCTCAATTCTGAGCTTGGTCGCTTAAAGACCATAATGTCTGAAACTGCACAAGAAGAGGGCGAGAGTGTTGTGGGCGGTAAAGCCCGAGGAGTTTTAGGATATTTAGATGAATTACGTACTCGCGTCTTTACCGAGAATGATTTAACAAAAGTTCTCAAGACTCAGGAGCTTGTGAAGGAACTCAAGTCCCTATGATTAAAATCACCATCGGTGGCCCGCAGGCGACAGTTGAACTTAAGGCCCGGAAGGCGCTCGATGGTTCGCTGTTGATCATGGACCATCAAAAGATTGATATTGCGGTAATGCCCGAGGACATGAAGGTTGTTACGTTTCCAAAGAATTCGGCTACAGAAGATGTTTATGATTATCAAAATCGTCTCTTTGAATTGCTGGCCGACCGCGGCGTCGTAGATCGAGCATCTATTCAGGGTGGGAATGTGTTCCGCTCTTTAGAAGGGTCTCTTTTCGCCAACGAACAGGTAAACCCCATGCAAGCCGCTGTTTACGTTATCTCGGAGTTTGTCAAGTATGAGGCCGAGCACGAGCGAGTGGCTGATAATTATGAAAAAGAACTAGAGGACATGTACACTCATCCGTCCGACCGCGACTCCACCGAGTACGGCGAAGTACCGCAGTATGCGGAGAAGGGCTCGATGCGACC
>CEUI01145565.1_pt1 | contig 11178 bp, 12 predicted proteins | sample 531411 | NCBI WGS metagenome assembly CEUI01 (sample SAMEA2622841, study PRJEB7988) | marine metagenome | isolation source: saline water (ENVO:00002010), including
TATGAGTCGAATAAATGGAAGGCATTAATGGATAGCGTAAAAGTTAGTGGGATCAGTACAAGTTTAGGATTAGTTTATTACACAGATCTAATATCTGGTGTTTTAATGTGCGTAATGTTTGCAATAAATATTTATTACTTGGTATTAAAAGCAAAGAAAATGAAGGAGTCATAATGGACCTAAAAGGAATGCTTGTCAAACTTGCTGAAGAGCAAGCAGACAAAATGAGAGAAGAAGCGATGAATCATCTAGCATCCGATGAGATGTCAGATAGCATTGCTACTGCAATTAACAAACGAATCGATATCCCATTTGTATCAGAAGAAAAAGAACAGATATTTTTTGAAAAGATCGTAGATGTTGTAACAGATGTATTAGAAGGTGTATTTAAAGGTAAATAATGCCAAATAAGAAAGCAAAGGATCGTAAGCGTTTACGCAATAAGAAGAACAAGGCATTGAAATCACAAGGCCGTACTGCAAATCAATATAGGAAGAAGCGTGGTAGATAGCAGTCAAATGAGAGACATCATACATGGTGTGATCAATTTATTAGGTAAGAAGTATGCTGACCAAAGAGCATTGGAGTTGGTTTACAATACTGGTCTAGTTGAATCTAAATATGTTTATTTAAAACAGATGAAAGGCCCAGCAAGAGGTTTCTTTCAGTGTGAACCTTGGGTGGCTGTTGATATTTGTGATAACTATTTAAAATATCGTGAATCTCTTATGAAAAAAGTGGCAGAGGTATGTATGCTGGACTGGAGATATTTCATAAAACCTAATGAGGATGATTGGAGATTTATTCTTACTACCAATATCGCAGCACAGATCATATTTTGCCGACTGCATTATAGAAGAGTTCCAAAGCCATTGCCCAGAACATTAGAAGATCAGGCATTTTATTGGAAGAAATTCTATAATTCTGCCAAAGGGAAGGGAACACCAGAACATTTTGCAGAGATCGTAACCAAATATGGATGATTCAGAAAAGATTCAAAATTTGATAGAGGTTATGCGACAGTTAAAAGAACTAGAAAAGATCTATGCAACTGAATGCGATGTATTGATCTTAAGTTTGATGTTGGCATTGATACATAACACAAAGATACCAGATGTAACCATTTTGCCTAATAATAGAAATGAGATAGCAATAGCATGAGTAGATTCACAGCATTTTGTAATAATACAACAGATCTTCAAGCAGTGGTTGGAGACATAGATAAGTATGATAGAAAACGAGTCTTACCTACCAACTGGGTAGCATCAGGTACATCAAACCTTTATTACTTACACAATGTTGGCTCTGTAGATCAATTATACATGGATGGTGCAGAACAAACAAAGGTAAGTGACACACCTAACGCTATGAATGAATATGAGTATCAAGCAAGTGCCGATCGATTAGATTGCTATATTGGCGGGTCTAGTGTCACAGATATGAATTCTAGGGTGTTTGAAGCAGGTCAGGACTGGGATGGTTTAAAAACAACCGTATGCAAAGAACAAGCAGATAGGATGAGGTCGTATTTAAATAGACCTATTTATAAAAGAGGGAATTCTACCTACCAGGGTGCATCAGCCAGGGATTATGATTTTATTGTTGTAAGGATCAATGCCGTACTTGCCTGTGCAGACCTTATTAGGTCCCAAGATCCTGAAAGAGCTGAAGTGATAGAAGCAATGGCATTAAGTCCTGATGGAAATGGTTTACTTGATAAACTAAAAAGAAATGAATATGTACTTTGGAATGAGACATCTTTTCGTTCAGAATCTGGAGTGATCAGTGAGGTTTCTGTTAATGCAAGTAGCACAGGTTATATCGAGGACATTAGAGTAGATCAACCGCCACATACAGATTATGATGAGGTGAAAGTTGTTATTAGCACTGCTGGAACCTTTGCTGTTGGTAGTGCAAGTGGAGTTAAGTACGATGTCTATGTTAAGGACAGCACAGGTTTAAAGACACATAAAGTAGTTGATGGTGAAACGATAACTGGAGATTATCAATCTCTTGCTTATGGTGCGTATCTTAGATTCCAGGCTGGAGTTTATACGGTAAATGATGAATGGGCAGTAACATTTCAAAGTTCAGAGATACCTGTTGGCCAGATCAGATCAGGTCAGATATACCGATGATGTCAACTTTTAAGGTGTAGATAGATGGCGATCACATATGAGAATGTCATCTATGATAGGATCATTGATAATTTACATTCGTTAATAGCAAACGAATTTTCAATCTCTATATCACTTGATGTGGATGAAGAGAGACCAAATCAGAGTTTTCTGATCATTCCATCATCTGATTCATTGATAGAGTTGTTAGCGGATGGTCAATCTAGAGAATACACGATCGATATTGATTATCAATTGACATTAAGTGGAAACTATACTAAAAATAGTTATAAGCAATTAAGTGAGATTGCAGAAAGGATGAAAAGATTGGTACATAACAATACTTCATACAGTCCAAGTGGAAATTATAAGTGGCATGATGGTCGTATAATAAATACAACCTTTGAAAGGTCTGAGGATGATCCAACCATTTCTAATGTAATAATGCAATTCAATTGCACATCTACAGAGGTGTTTTAATGAAATACAAAATGAGTAATAAATTAAAGAGCTTTTCAGCTATAAATGACTTTCAAGGTCTTGGTGTTGAAAATGCAAAAAAGCTTGAGAACGGAGAATCCGTTGAATTAAAGAATCCGCCAAAGGCATTGGTGGATGGTGGGTGGATAGAGCCTGCATCAACTAAGGAGAAAAAATAATGGCTGCACTAGATAAAAAGGTATATTCTGGTAAACAATTTGAAGCTTATGTATCTTTACAATCAGATGCATTAGGGACAAACGATGTAAGTGGAACATTGTATAAAATGAGATTGACAGAAGTGAATGATATTGATTTTTCTGCTGGATTTCAAACAGCAGATGTTGAAAGAGTAGGTCAAAGAGTTTTAAGGCCAACTGATCATATTAAAGTGTATAAGGGTGGAACTTTTACTTGGTCATTTGACAATCTTGTTATTGAGAATGAAGCATTAGTCCAGTTGCTATTGCAATTAGTAACCGAAGATACTAGCCCATCAGGATCGGCTGTAATTACAGGGAATCAAGCAACTGTAGCCTACAATGAAGCTGCAACAACTGGTGAATATGCTTGTGTAGTTATTTCTTCTCCTGATGCAGACGAAGATAGATTAATGCATAGTGCAATATTGCAAGAACTAACTTTGTCAATGGATCCTGGTACAAATGGTGGAAGATTAACTGCAAGTGGTACTTTTTTTAGCGGTTATCAACCAGTCATAGGTGCTGAATCAACATCACCTAATGCAACAGCAGCAGATAAGACATATTCATTTTTTGATTGCACAACTATGAGTATTGGTGGAGATGATGTCGTTCTTAATAATTTCAACTTAACAATATCCAATCCTGCTACAAGAGTAGGTTATTCAACAGTAAATAGCATATCTCACGAACCATCTGCATATAACAGAGGTGGGCAAATTTCTGTTACAGGTGCTGTTACTGCAAAATTAGATGATAATGTGGTAGATACAGTATCAGATTTTTATTCGGGAACTTCAGTAAATATTAGCATAGGTGATGGTTCTGCATTAGATTTTGATGTGCCTACCGCAAAATATACAGGATATTCGCAAACAACTACAGAGTCTGGAGTATTTGTTGAATTACCATTTACTGCTACAGCAGATGGTTCAGATGCATTGGTAACAATTATAGCAACATAATATGACAGTAAAAACCGATCATGGTGAGTTTGAGGTTAGACCTTTAACTTTCCAAGATAGAAGAAAACTTCATGGTTTGGAAGTTAGATCTGTTAAGAATGGTGACATTGACCTTTCAACATTTTACGATGTATTGGATTGGGTTATGAACCATGCTTTTGAAAAACCAGAAGAGTCACTCCAAGATCTGGATGACAATCAGGTTGATGAAGTTCTTCTCGCTATCTACAATCAATATAAAGCACCATCTAAAAAAAAGTAATTAAAGCAAGGGTTGCCATCTGGATGAGTTATCATAATGTCAAGTCCAGGGGATTGACCTTTCCGTACAAAGCCAAGAGTCCAACTCTTCGCAAAATGATAACTTATGATGAGAATGAGTTATGGGGAGAGATCAATAGGATTCTTGCTGAGAATGAAGGCACTGATTACACTCCTGGTACAGATCTATATTATAATCTGATCCTTTGTGCCGATTCATCTTACTTTATGGACCAAGAGACATATATGTTCATAGAAGAGTATATGTCCATGAAGAAATTCAACATCCCTTTGGCAAATAACATAGATGATGCAGACTATGAAAGAGTAGTCATCTTTTCTGCTATAGATGATGAATATCAAGCAATATTAAGGAAACAGCAAGATGTCAAGAAATAGTTTCGATATTAACATAAACCTAAAAGGTTTTCCAAAAGCACACCAAGAACTAAACAAGACCAAGGATGGTATGGAAAGAATGCGTGAATCCACATCTGGTCTTAGAAGGCAAATTGGTGCATTAAGAAATAATATCTTGTTATTTTCTTTCGCAGTTGGTGGTGCAGCAGTAGTTGTTAATAAGTTTGTACAGGCATCGGCAGGGTTTGAGTCAGTAAGGGCAAGATTAGTTGGACTTACTGGTGGTGTTAAAGAAGCTAATGAAGCATTTGATAGATTTAATGCTATTGCTGGCACTACTCCATTTGCATTGCAAGATGTAGTTAATGCTGGTGCTCAATTAGAAGCCTTTGGTGTTAATTCAAAAGCAACTCTTTCTGCTGTTACTGATCTTGCAGCATTTATGGGGACCACAGCAACTGAAGCGGCAAGTTCGTTAGGTCGTGCCTTCGCTGGAGGGGCCGGATCGGCTGACATTCTTAGGGAGAGAGGAATCCTTCAATTGATCAAGGATTCTGAGGGTATTGAAGACCTTACCGATCTTACACTTCCAGAGTTTCGTTCTGCATTGATTAACGCATTAACTGACCCTAATGGTCGAATATCTGGAAGTGCAGAAAGACTTTCAAAGACTTACCAAGGTGCAGTTAGTAATATGCAAGATGCAATCGTAAGATTTCAGGCCACTATTGGAGAAATGTTACTGCCTAAATTAACAGATGCGGTAATTGCTTCAGAAAAATTTTTAAGATCGTTTGATAGAGCAAGGATATTACAATATGGAACTGCCTTAACAAGTGTTACTGGATTATACATAGCCTACAGATTAAAAGTATTACTTGCGACTGGTGCTCAATTAAAATTTAATGCTGCAATAAGAAGAACACTTAAAGGTCTTGCTTTTATGACTGCGGTTACTATTGTTGATTGGGGGTTGCAACAGGTAGGTGCTTTTGAGGATATGGATGAATCATTAACTGATTTAAATGATGAAGTAAAAAAAGCAAAAAAAGAACAAGAAGAATATAGAAAAAAATTAGAGGAATCTGCTAAAGCTACAATTGCATTAGAAGAAGAAACTGAGGGCATAACTGAGACTTTACAGAAAAAGGTTATGGCACTTACACTTCAAGCAATGGCCTTGGATGGTGCAGATACAAAGACACTGGCATTAGTGGAGAGTGGTGGGAAACTTAGTAAGCAGGATCTTGATAGTATAAAAAGAATTGATACACTCACAAAAGCCATAGATGGAATGAATAAGGCGAACAAGGAAAGAGAAGAAAGTGAAAAAAGATTAAGTGAACGCAAGGCATTAAATCAAGCACTTGATGCTGATATTAGTAGAACTTTCAATTTAATGAGAGTAATGAGAGAAAGTGATACTGATAAGGTCGAAGAAAATATAGAAAAAGAATCATTACGACTTGATGTCATAACACAAATACAAGATGCATTAGCTCTAAGTGCTACAGAAATATCACCACTTGTTGCTGGTCTAGATGTAATGAATACCGAACTAGACAAAAATACTAATATGTTTAAACTAGCAAATGGCATGGCAATAAATTTTGGTGAAGAAAATAATGAATTAGTAGAAAAGATCATTTTATCTGCAAGAGCAATGCAAACTTATAATGATAGATTAAATATGAATGCAGAAGCTCAACGAAGAGCAAAAGAACAGGCTGAAGCAAGGATTCCAATAGAAGAAGTTCTTTTAGATAGACAGATACAACTTATGGAAAGACAATTAATGATAAAGACAGGAATGATAGATGTTGAAAAAGAAATAGATAAAGCATCAGATTCTACTAGAGCATTTGCAAATGGCATTTTGGCAGCATCAAGAGCTATGGTTTCATTGAGAGATAGTAGTGAAGTTACTCAAGGTCAAATATTACAGACCATTGGTGCAATGATGATGCTATTCCCTGGTGGACAAGTACCTGGTGCAGTATTACAATCAGCAGGAATGTTTGTAGGCCACACTGGTGGCTTGATCAAAAATAATGGTATTCAAAGATTTGCTCATGGTGGCATGGTTCAAGGACAAGACAATGTGCCAATTCTTGCTCAAGCTGGAGAGTTCATTATGAGAAGAGAAGCAGTGCAGAATATTGGTGTACAGAATCTTGCAGACATGAATCAATCAGGACAAAGTGGTGGTGTGACATTAAATATTCAGGGCAACATGATCGCTAACGATGAATTTGTAAGAGATACTCTTATTCCACAAATAGCAAAAGCATCAAAACAGGGATTAGCTTAGTATGGCATTGAGTAACCCACCAGTCAATGCAAATGTAGATGAGAATTGGTTATTTGATTTTACTGCTGATAATAACAATTGTTTAGACTTTGATGGCTCAAATGACACTATAAACTTTGGCAATATACTTTCAACACCATTTGTTAATTTTACAATTGAGTTTTGGTGTAAAGCTGATGCAGTAGGTGGTGGTGTAGTGATTGGTCTTTCATCTGGATCTGGAGAATCAGAAGCTGAAAATGTTTCATTTAATGTGAACTTGCAAAGTGGTGGTGAATTTCAATTGTTTTACGAATACGGCAGTGGTAGTAATGAGTCAAATACTACATCATCTTTTAACCTTAGTGCAGATACTTGGACTCATGTAGCGGTTGTAAGGGATGATTCAAGTGGTGAAGCGTATTTTTATAAGAATGGTACATTGGTAGAAACAGAATCTGCAAGCAATGATCCAACTGGCGGTACAAGTTCAGATGCAAATATGACCATTGGTAATAACTTTTTAAATAACAATGGGTACAATGGTGAATTAGCACACATTCGTGTTTGGAATACGGCTAGAAATGCTAGTGAAATATCTAACTACTATAACAGACTTGTTGATAGTGATGATAGTGGATTGGTTGGTTATTGGAAATTAGATGAAGGCTCTAGCACAAGTGCATACGACTCAAGCTCCAATAGCAATACTGGAACAATAAGTGGAGCTACCTGGTCAATTGGTGGATTTGACCAATTCATTCATGCTTTTGGATTGTCATTTAGAGACACAACAGTTAGTTCTAATTTCTATCATGGATCAATATTAAATCAGAACATAACCATTAGAGATAGTATTGATATTACTAATGGCACATCGAAGACAGGTAACATAAGTGTCACAAGTGCAAACTTTGATCTACACGGTACTGATGTTTATAAATTACTCTTCAATGGTACTAATAATTATCACAACAAAGAAGTTCGTGTATATGCTCAATTTCATGGAGAAGGCACTTTAAGTAATTGTCAAAGAATTTTTACAGGTCGCATAGTTGATGTCACTTTAGATCAGAATCAAAATGTCACGATGCAGATCAACACACACAGACCTTGGGATGGTATAGATTTTCCACAAAAAAGACACTCTACTGAATATATATATGAGCCAGTTGTTTACGGTGCTTTTAACTATTCAGATCACGAAGATGCATCTTATGGTGGATTATACCCAGTTCCTTTAATTATAACAGAAGACTTAAAAATAAAGACTTTAATGCCAAGGTCTTATACCTCTGGGGATAATAATTACCTACATTATTATGTTGGTCAAGATTATTTTTTATCTATGGCATCAGCATCTACATCTGGTGGCACAGAAGCAGAAGCAACAGCAGTAGATGGTGGAGTTAATGTTTTAAGTACACCTGTGAATTATTATGCAAAGGGATACATGGTTCCACAGCATGGCAATGACCTGTATGGCAGAACAGAATTAACCGATCCTGAGAATGCTTTTAAAAAAACATCAAGTGGAGATTGGGATACAGATTCTTTTTCGTCTTATACGCATCCAGGTTCTAGTACAGGCGTTAATAGATACTTACAAATGATGACAGTGCCAGCAATTACAGAGAATACTAAAATACGAAAAATAAAATTAAGGCATGGTGTAGTACATACTGATGGTTCAGGATCAGGGCAGTTTTATCAAGTGGATTTTTTTAAAGATGGTAGTTCAGTATCTGGTAATAGAATTTATGACAACAGCACAGACGGTACTACAGGAACAGTAATAGGAACAGCATCAACTGGCTCAAATATTGAATACGCATTACAAACAGCAGCGACTTGTCCTACGGAAATAAATCTTAATTATATTAATGATACTGCCGCACCTTCGCATGTATCAGAAGCACATACATTAAAATTATTTGGTGTAAAGATATTTGTGTCAATTAGATTTTGGAAAGATTATTCTGGTGGTGGTAATTCCAATAATGCAGAAGATTATAACAATCTTAATAAAATAAAATTCTTTTATTGTGGTGGCCCAGGCTTAACTGCATCTTGGGATTCGGGTGCGATTCTTCATGGTCACGATGCACATAGAGACCTTTTACAAAGATTTGCAGGGATATCAGGTGATGATCCTGAAAATTGGAGTTCTTTAAATACAGATAGGGCAATTGATAATTGGAAAATACGATATTGGCAGATGGAACCAACATCATTAAAAGAGAATTTAGATAAACTTGCAATGGAATTTGGATTTAATTACAAGATAGATGCTAGTGGAAAGTTAAAATATATCCATTTAAAGAAAAGTAGTGAATTAAGTGCTAGTGTTAATCTTACAAGTCAAGACATAGATAAGGTATCTTTGAAAACGACAGGATTGGACAGTGTAATAACAAAATGGGAAATAGCAAATAATAAACACCCAGCACCAGATAATAAATCTGATACTGTTTCTGAAACAAGTGGAAGGAAGTCTGGTTATTATACTTTTAATACAATATCAAATACAAATCGAGTAAAGTTTAACCTTGGTGATAAGGAAGGTATCAGAACAATAAATCTAGATTATAATATTGGCACAATACCATCATCAGCAGACTCTGATTGCAATGCAGATTGGTATTCATATTATAATAACATTATGGGAGACATGAAAATATTGGTTTCCTGTGATGTGGTAAATCCGATGAAAGGTTGTCAACTAGAAACAGGAGACATCATAACATTTACAGATATGCCAGTAGAGATGTTTGGCACAAATTTTTCAACAAGTAAGTATTATATGGTAATAGAAACAAAACGCTCTATGGGTAAAGTGAGCATACAGGCACGAGAGGTAGGATAATGGCCAATCAAAACATAAGAACACCAAAATTTTTTCCAGATTTAATTAGTTATCACAGAGCAAGAGGTTCTGCTATTGGAGCAGTAACAGCAACGGATATTGGAACTTATTTCACAGGTTTGCAATCACAAAACACAGTAGCAGATCTATTGGACCTACGACCATTGAATACAGTTGAATTTCTTACATCAAGAGATACAGATTCTCATGTTTTGTGTACTTTTTCATTTGCAACCGCATCTTATAAGCAAAATTATATTGCAATATTAAATCATAACCTTGCAACGGCTGTAGGGAAAATAAGGATTTTTGCTGGTGATGCATCTTCCGATGTAACTGCAATTGATGGTGCAAATGCAGACACAGCAGATATTAATTGGGGTAGTGTGACCGTGAGTGAAGCAGTTAATGGTGATACAAGAACGGCTGCATCTAATGGTAAAAGTATGGTAATAGAGCCTGCGACAGATGGAACAACCATCATTACATTTCCAGAACAAGATCTAAGATATTGGGCAATTCAATTTGAAGGTAATACAACTAATACTGGTAATGCGACAGATGGAACATGGGGTTCAACCGATCTTACCGTAGGTGGATTGATGATAGGTGAAGCATATGAAATGCCATATAGCCCAGACATGGATCTCACTCGTAGTATAATATATGATAAAGTAAAAATAAATGAATCTGTAGGTGGAAATAGATTTGCATCTGCAACATCATTAGGCAGGACTGCAAGTTCTACATCAAAAAGTCCTTTTGCATTAGGTACTTATGAGCAAAATAAGTTTGGTGGCAGATTAGCCTATGATCTGTCGTTCTCATTTTTAGCAAATACAGATCTATTGCCTGATGAATATTCAGAATTCCAACATTCAGATGATTCTGTAATAACAGATGTTTGGAACATGACAGATGGACCACATCGGCCAATGATCTTTTGTGTAGATAAGGACTCTACAGCTACTGGTGCAGAAAGTGAATATGTATTTGCTAGGTTTGCACAAGACTCACTTGAAATGAGACAAGTCGCAAATGATTATTATAGCATTAAAATGAGAATAGAAGAAGAATTCTAAATAGACAGACCAAGTGTCAATTTCTCCATCTTTTTTGTAGCATCCTTTCTCTTATCCTCTATGATCCTAGCATACCACTTTCTAGTGGTCTGAATATCCTCATGTCCTAGATGTTCTGATACCTCTTCTATGGAACATCCTGCGGATAGCATGAAGGATCCACAAGTGGACCTAAGATTATGTGTGGTAAATTTTATTCCAGAGAACTCATTGATATCATCTAATCTGGTCTTTACTTTATGGGGACTATAGGGCATTGGCCTTTCCCTATCCTTTAGTGATGCTAATATTTCCATCGTGGTATTGGTCACAAATATCTTACGAACCTTTTTTCTTTTTCCTGTCACTACGATGCTATTTTCCTCGAAGTTAACATTGTCCCAAGTAAGTGATAAAAGTTCATTTAAACGGCATCCTGTGAACAAATAAAGCATGAATATCTTCATTGTCTCATCCCTATCAAAATCCCAAGGCTTGTTCTGATAATACTCATCCATATCCAATGATAATATCTTATTGACCTGATCAAATTCTAAAAAGAATGGTGTCTTGTG
>CEUI01007207.1_pt1 | contig 11171 bp, 8 predicted proteins | sample 531411 | NCBI WGS metagenome assembly CEUI01 (sample SAMEA2622841, study PRJEB7988) | marine metagenome | isolation source: saline water (ENVO:00002010), including
CCGAAGACTGGCTGGTCTTTCCCTATGAAATGAACGGCCTCACCCGCAGCGAAATCGACAGCCACAAGCCCTATCTCAGCCCGATACTGGATTCGGTCGTAACGCCAAAATAGCCAGCGGCCACCCATATGGGTGGCCACGCTCGACGCCAGTCGCTGGCAGGGCTACTCTAAGCGAGCACCCTGTCATCATAAAGAAAAATAAAAATGATACGTCGACGGCTACTGCGCCAGCGCCGGCTTTGGCCTGCGCTCTGCGCTGCGATCACCCTGCTGGCTGCGCCTGTTGTCTGTGCGGAACAGACATGGCGGGAGCTGCGCGCCGGATACATCCACTTCCCGCCCATGGCCTACACCGATGAAAACGGCAAGGCGCAGGGTACGATCATCGACCTGACCAACGAACTGGCGGCGATGAACGGTTACCGCGTCAAGTGGGTCAACTATCCGATCAATCGTATCTACCGCACGCTGAACACTGGCGATATCGACTTCTGGCCCGGCTCACCCAATGTGCCTGCGCTCGAAGGCTTCACGGTAGAAAGCCAGCCGCTCGGTATCAGCGTCAAACTCTGCGCCTTTGCGCTCAATAGCTCGCCTGCGGTTCATTCTCTGGCCGACCTGCAGGACCGTTCGCTCATCACCATACGCGGCTATACCTACCGTGAGCAGCTCAGAGCCTTGTTCGCGAGCAACAGTCGCGCCCCCATCGTCGCGCCCAACAACCAGGCAGCCATGCAACTACTGCTGCGTGGACGCGCCGACTATCTGATCAGCTACGGCCACCCGATGCAGGAAGCCATGGGCGACTACGCCTTGCACGGTACGCGCTGTCACAAGCTGGATGAGTGGCCACTGGTGTACGTGTTCTCAAGAAAGAACCCGCATGCTCGCCAGATTGCTGAGCAGTTTGATCAGGCATCTCAGGTCTACCGTCAGCCTGATGCAGCACCGCAGCCGCTGCGCGGTAACCCACAGAGCTTCGCCATTACACCTTGAGCCAGCACTCCAGGTTATCGCGCCGGCCTACTCGATAGGCGCCTGGCTTAGGCAGGGCATCAGCCAAACCAAGGCGCGCGAGCCTGGCACTCAGAGCTTGCTGACTTTCAGCGGGCTGTGCCTGCATCACCGCGCTGGCGCGCTGTAGCACGTACAGCAGATAGGGTTCAACGCCCACCTCAATATCGGCACCGCGAAACCGGGTCTGCACCATCCCGACCTGCCGTATCTGCGGCCGCTCACTGACGGGCGCCCCATCTGCAGGCTGATGTTCATCAAGCCAGCTCTGCAGAAACGCCAGCTTGTCGGTCAGCTCCGGGAAAATCTCGCCAGCGATGTGCTGCAACACCGCCTCCAGCGTTTCCGGCAGCACGTCATCGGCAACAAAGCCAGGTGCGTGCTGCGGATACTCGACAACATCCAGCCCCGGAGCGGTCATGCGCTCAACCCAACGGTGCACCCGGGGAGCCCGTTGCTGCATGACTGCCAGCGGAACCGGGTCACGCCCCAGGTGCGCAAACATCGGCGCGATCAGGCCGTAATCGGCAATCGATGGCTGCCAGCCCAGCAGGTACGGCATCTCGGTAAAGTGTGCTTCGAGCAAGGCGAGCAACTCGTGGTAGGAGCTTTCAATCAAGGGAATACTCGCTTGATTAACCCCCAGGCGTGGCAAATAGCTACTCATACGCCCCATGATCTTGTCGGCCATCTCTGCCCCAGAACCTAACGTAAAGGCGCAGCGCAAAAAGGCCTCCTGCTCGGCCCGGTAGGACCAGCGGTAATGCATGGCATGCTTGAGCATCGCCTGACAGCCGTAGTACTCGATAATGACCGCAACAATGTGCTGCAGCGGCGTTGAGGGATACACCGGCCAGCGCACGCCCTGCTCTTCGAGGTGGTCGATGATATCGATGCTGTCCTGGATTACCTGCCCTTCAGGCGTTTCCAGCACGGGGATGATTCCGCGGCCGATTTGCGGCAGGATGCGCTCGGCAAAATCAGGGTGCCAGGTGGGCACTTCTACATAGTCGATGCCCTGGTTACGCAGGTAGCAGCGAACCTTGCCGGTATACAGGGAGTGGGAGGCGCCATACAGGCGATAGGGTGTAGCGGTCATCAAGAGCCCCGGCGTTATTGTTATCGAGGGGCTAGATACTGCCAGCCGGGCGGCTGTCTGAACAAGCTTCACTCCTGTCTCGGTTGCAGCATCCCAGGCGGCGCCCGGGATGCCGCATGCCTAATCAGGCTGCAATCGGGCTGCGCCAGTCGTCGGAGCCGGAGGTACCCGAGACTTCATGGGTCCAGACAATCTTGCGGTAGGTAAAGTACACGTCTTCCAGGTGGGTAAAGTGCGCCATGCCCGGGTCCTGACAGTTGGGCATGTGTGATTGCACATCCACGATGATGGCGTCCTGCAGCTCAATGGTGAAGTAGTGCTCCTGGGTGCCGGTCGCCGAGGTGCGATACCACTCCAGGCGGCAACGTGACAGCCGCTCACCCGAGGTCAAGGCGTTGAAAATCAAGGGAGAGGATTTGTCGAATACCTTGGTAATCATCAACGGCTTGTGAACACGCTGACCGGTCGGCTGACCGGATTGCGGGTCACGGGGAATGATCACCTGATGATCAAAGCCCTGCACCAGTACCTGATCTTCGTGACCTTCCTGAAAGATGTTGCCGACCGAGTCCTCGGTGAAGGTGCCGGCGGTAATCAGGCCCTGTTTGGTGCCCTCAATGGTGAGATAGGCGGGAGTTGGCATGCTTGCTCCTTGCTAGCGTGGGTTGCCGGGTAAGTCCGGTCCCCAGCTATTACAAGGCGCATGCCAAAAAACCATTTTTCTTTTAAAACAATCAAGTAGAAACAATACCTGGAAACAAAGCCAGCATCACTCAACCTTCAGCACGCGCAAATAGCGCAGCTTTCACCGCTCTTTGCGCAAGTCTTTGCCGCCGGTGGCGTCGCCTCAGTGCCCACCACCGACGCTGCGCACCTGCCGCAGGCAGAGCGCCACCAGCAAGGCTGCGCCCAGCATGATCACCACGCCAATCAGAGCGTTGGCGTGCAGCGCCAGCGTAAAGCTGCTGTTGACCGCCGCATGGACCTGCTCCAGCTGCGCCTGCGGCAGATGCGACAGCACGCCCATGGCACCGCCAATGGTATCGCTGGCCACAGCCAACTGATGCCTGTCGAGCACGCCGCTCAACTGTTGCTCCATGCTGCTGCGGTACAGGGTGGCACCGACGCTGCCGATCACCGCGATACCCATCGCCATACCCAGTTCGGTGGCGGTTTCAGAGGTGGCGGCGGCGGCACCGGTTTTCTCTGGTGGCGCGGACCCAATCACCAGATCGGTACCCAAGATCATCATCGGCATGATCCCAACCCCCAGCAGCACACTGGCTGCCACCATCAGCGCCAGATTGCTGTCGGCGTGAATGAGCAGCATCAGCGCCAGTCCGCCCGCCGCCAGCACCAGTCCACCGCTGATCAGCTTTGTTGGCGCCAGCCAGCGCGAGAGTCTTGGCACCAGCAATGACGCCGCCGTCTGCAACAGCGCCGCAGGGACCATCACCAGCCCGGCATGCAAGGCGCTGAGGCCGGACACGCCCTGCAAAAACTGGAAAATCATCAACCAGCTGCCGGAAAGCGCCAGGATGCACAGCATCATCGCCGCCACCGAAACGCTGAAGCTGGGCTTGTTAAACAAGGTCAGGTCAAACATCGGTTCGGCCAGGCGCCGCTGCCGGCGAACAAACAGCGCACCGGTAACCAGTGCCGCAATCAGGCTGACCACTGCAAGTGCGTTGATGCCGTCCCGCGCGCCGTCTTTGATCGCGAAAATCAGCAGCAGCACAGCGCTGATACACAACAGCGCACTGGCCATATCGAGTTTGCCGGCATTCGAGTCACGGGATTCAGGCAGCAGCCACGGCCCCACCAGCAATAGCAATACCATGACCGGCACCGCCAGCAGAAATACCGAGCCCCACCAGAACAGCTCAAGCATCACACCACCAACCAGCGGGCCGATGGCGCTGCCGACGATAAACCCGGTCATCCAGATGGTGATGGCGAGCGTGCGCTCATGCTCGACGTGGAACAGGTTGCGAATCAGCGCCAGGGTCGAGGGCATCAGGGTTGCGCCGGCTATCCCGAGCAACGCCCGGGTAAAAATCAACATGAGAGCCGAGTTGGCAAACGCCGCCGCGATAGAGGCCAGGCCAAAGGCGCAGGCACCGATCAGCAGCAGGCGCCGGCGACCAATACGGTCACCCAGCGTGCCCATGGTGATGAGAAAGCCCGCGACCATAAACCCGTAGATATCCAGTATCCACAACAACTCTGCACTGGATGGTTCAAGGTCGGCGCTCAGGCGCGGCGCCGCCAGGTGCAGCACTGTCATATCCAGCGCCAGCAGCAATGTCGGCAGCACCAGAACGGCCAGGCCCAGCCATTCTCGGCGGCCGGCACGGGGAGTCAAAGTGGCGGTTGAAGTGGCGTGATCAGACATGAAGGCTCCTTGGGCAGGCTCTTATACGCCCGGCACCAAGCGCCGGCAAGGTACAGTTGTGACCGCGAATGTCGGTACAGCCGCCAGCCCAGGCGTGTTCAAGCCTCCCCCCAACGCGCCCCATCTGCTATCATCCCTGCCCTTTCACGTTCAACCGCAAAGTACCCCGGAAGCCCATGTCCGATATAGCCGCGACTCGTCAGATCCTCGTTACCAGCGCCCTGCCCTATGCCAACGGTTCAATCCACCTTGGGCACATGCTGGAGTACATCCAGACCGATATCTGGGTCCGCTTTCAACAGCTGCGCGGCCACCAGGCCGTGTATGTCTGCGCTGACGACGCCCACGGCTCAGCCATCATGCTGCGCGCCGAGAAGGAAGGCCTCACCTCGGAACAGCTGATTGCCAACGTGCATGCCGAGCATTCCAGCGATTTTGCCGATTTTCTTGTCAACTTCGACAACTTCTACTCCACGCACTCGGAAGAAAACCGTGAGCTATCGGAGCTGATCTATACCCGTCTGAAGGACGCAGGCCACATCAGCACCCGCTCGGTTACCCAGTACTTTGACCCGGAAAAGGGCATGTTCCTGGCTGATCGTTTTATCAAGGGCACCTGCCCCAAGTGCGCGGCTGAAGATCAGTACGGCGACAACTGCGAAAAATGCGGCGCCACCTACGAGCCTACCGAGCTGAAAGACCCGCGTTCGGCCATTTCCGGCGCCACACCGGTGCTCAAGGACTCCAAACACTTCTTCTTCCGTCTGCAGGATTTTGCCGACATGCTGCAGCAATGGACCCGCAGCGGTGCCTTGCAGGACGCAGTAGCCAACAAGATTGCCGAATGGCTGGACAGCGGCCTGCAGGAGTGGGACATCAGCCGTGATGCGCCCTACTTCGGCTTTGAGATCCCCGGCGAGCCCGGCAAGTACTTCTATGTCTGGCTGGACGCGCCTATCGGCTACATGGCCAGCTTCAAGAACCTCTGCAGCCGCCGCCCCGAACTGAGCTTTGACGCCTTCTGGAACGCGGACTCCAGCGCCGAGCTGTATCACTTCATCGGCAAAGATATCGTCAACTTCCACACCCTGTTCTGGCCGGCCATGCTCGAAGGTGCTGGCTTCCGCAAGCCGACCGCGGTCAACGTGCATGGCTACCTGACCGTCAACGGCCAGAAGATGTCCAAGTCGCGCGGCACCTTTATCAAGGCGCGGACCTACCTGGATCACCTCAACCCCGAGTACCTGCGCTACTACTACGCAGCCAAGCTGGGCCGTGGCGTGGAAGATCTGGACCTGAACCTCGAAGACTTCGTGCAGAAGGTCAACTCCGACCTGGTCGGCAAGGTGGTCAATATCGCCAGCCGCTGCGCGGGCTTTATTCACAAGGGCAACGGCGGCGTCATGGTAGAGGCCAACCCGGCGCCGGAGCTGAGCAGCGCCTTCACCGCCGCAGCCCCGAGCATTGCCGACGCCTACGAGAAACGTGACTTCTCACGCGCCATGCGTGAAATCATGGCACTGGCCGACAAGGCCAACGCCTGGATCGCCGACAAGGCGCCCTGGGCGCTGAACAAGCAAGAAGGCAAGCAGGACGAAGTTCAGGCGATCTGCGCACTGGGCGTGAACCTGTTCCGCCAGCTGGTGATCTTCCTCAAGCCGGTGCTGCCAACGCTGGCCGCCGACGCCGAGGCCTTTCTGAACGTTGCGCCGCTGCGCTGGAACGACCACACCCGGCTGCTTGCAAACCACCAGCTCAACGCCTTCAAACCGCTGCTCGCGCGCATCGAGCCGGCCAAGATCGACGCCATGGTCGAAGCATCCAAGGAAGATCTGGCCGCCGCCAACAGCACCGCGCCAGCAGGCAACGGTGAGCTGGTCAAAGAGCCATTGGCCGATGAGATCAACTTTGATGCCTTTGCCGCCGTTGACCTGCGTGTTGCGCTGATCGAGAAATGTGAATTTGTTGAAGGCGCCGACAAGCTGCTGCGCCTGAGCCTGGATATTGGCGATGCCAAGCGTAACGTCTTCTCCGGCATCAAAAGCGCCTACCCGGACCCAAGCAAGCTCGAAGGCCGACTGACCTTGTACGTTGCCAACCTGGCACCGCGCAAGATGAAGTTTGGCGTGTCCGAAGGCATGGTGCTGGCAGCCGGCCCCGGTGGCGAAGACATTTTCCTGCTGAGCCCGGATCAGGGTGCCAAGCCGGGCCAGCGCGTCAAATAACGACAGTAGTGCAGTGATGGGGCGGCGCGCGCCGCCCTGATTAGCCGGACCGGGCGCAGCGACCGCAAGAGTCGCGCTGCCTGGCCACACATGGGGTTGGGTCAATGGCTGAATTTGCCCTTATTCTGGTCAGTACCATACTGGTCAACAATTTCGTATTGGTGCAGTTTCTCGGGCTGTGTCCCTTCATGGGCGTGTCCGGCAAGCTGGAGACCGCCATTGGCATGTCTGCCGCTACCACCTTTGTGCTGACGCTGGCGTCTATCCTCAGCTACCTGACTTTTCAGTACATCCTGGTGCCGCTGGACCTCGAGTTCCTGCGTACCATTTCCTTCATTCTGGTGATCGCGGTTGTGGTGCAGTTCACCGAAATGGTGGTGCACAAGACCAGCCCCCTGCTCTACCGGGTACTGGGTATCTTTCTGCCGCTGATCACCACCAACTGTGCGGTGCTGGGTGTGGCCCTGCTGAACACCAACCGCGCCGAACAGACCTTCATGAAGTCCGCCACCTATGGCCTTGGCGCAGCGATCGGTTTTTCGATGATCCTGATCCTGTTTGCCGGCCTGCGTGAACGTATCGCTATTGCCGACGTACCCACGCCATTCCGTGGCGCGGCCATCGGCATGATCACAGCGGGCCTGATGTCGCTGGCCTTTATGGGCTTCACCGGCCTGATAAGGTTGTAAGCATGTCGATGATCATTACTGCCGTACTCGTTCTGCTGGGGCTGGCGCTGATCTTTGGCGCAGTACTCGGCTTTGCCGCTGTCCGCTTCAAAGTTGACGGCGACCCTATCGTCGACCAGATCAACGACCTGCTGCCGCAGACCCAATGCGGTCAATGCGGCCACCCTGGCTGCCGCCCCTACGCCGAAGGCATCGCCAACGGCGAGCCGATCAACAAATGCCCGCCCGGTGGCGAATCCACCATTCAGGCGCTGGCAGACCTGCTGGACGTTGAAGCGCTGCCGCTGGACGCCGAGCACGGCGAAGAAAAGCCCCGCATGGTTGCCTATATCCGCGAGGCCGAATGCATCGGCTGCACCAAGTGCATCCAGGCCTGCCCGGTTGACGCCATCCTGGGCGCAGCCAAGCAGATGCACACGGTCATCACCGACGAGTGCACCGGCTGTGATCTGTGCGTCGAGCCCTGCCCGGTCGACTGTATCGACATGCTGCCGCTACCCACAACGCCGCAAAGCTGGAAGTGGGATTTCCCACTGCCCAACGCCGCCCTGATCGCCACTGACGCCAGCCGGGGAGCCGCCTGATGACTGCCGCTACCCCTATCCGCATCTGGGACATTCCCGGTGGCATTCACCCGGCCGAGAACAAGGCTCAGTCCCTTGGCCACGGCATTGAGTCTGCGCCGATTCCTAGCTGCTTGATCGTGCCCCTGCAGCAACACCTGGGCGGTCGTGCCGAGCCCTGCGTGGCAGTTGGCGACGCGGTACTCAAAGGCCAGATGATCGCCGAGGCCAGCAGCATGGTCAGTTGTCCCGTGCACGCGCCAACGTCCGGCACGGTCACGGCCATAGGCCCTGCGCCCTACCCGCACGCATCGGGTCTCGAGGAATGGGCTATCCACATCGAGGCTGACGGCCAGGACCGCTGGTTCGACCTGCAGCCCGTTACCGATTTCCGCGCACTGGAGCCGGTCACCCTGCTGGAGCTGATCCGCCAGGCCGGTATCAGCGGGCTCGGCGGCGCCGGGTTCCCGACCGCGGTCAAGCTAAAGGCACGGCCGGAGCAGAAGCTGCACACGCTGATCATCAACGGTACCGAGTGCGAGCCCTATATCACCGCTGACGACAGCGCCATGCGCTACCGCGCGCCCGAGATCATCACCGGCATCGAGATTCTGATGCATGTGCTGCAGCCCGAGCGGGTGCTGATCGGCATTGAGGACAACAAGCCCGAAGCCATCGCCGCCATGCGCGCTGCGGTTGGCGAGCGAGCCATGCAGGTTGTTGCCTTTCCGACCAAGTACCCCTCCGGCGGTGAAAAGCAGCTGATCCAGATTCTGACCGGCAAGGAAGTGCCCAGCGGCGGCCTGCCCGCGGACCTTGGCATGGTCTGCCAGAACGTCGGCACCCTACTGGCGATTCACGATGCCGTTGTGCTCGGCCACCCGCTGATCAAACGCATCACCACCCTGACCGGCGAAGCCCTGAGCCATCCGACCAACGTGGAGGCGCTGATCGGCACGCCGATTCGCGAGCTGCTCGCGTTCGCCGGCCTGCAGCCCGACAAGCTGTTCCGCCTGGTCATGGGTGGGCCAATGATGGGCTTTACCCTGCAGAGCCTGGATGCACCGATCGTCAAGACCACCAACTGCCTGCTGGCAGGCACCCGTGACGAGCTGCCGCCACCACCACCGGCGCAGCCGTGCATCCGCTGCGGCCTGTGCGCAGAAGCCTGCCCGGCCAGTCTCTTGCCGCAGCAGCTGCACTTCTTTGCCCTGGGCAAGGACTACGATCAGCTCAAGCGTCAGCACCTGTTCGACTGCATCGAGTGCGGCGCCTGCTCCTACGTCTGCCCCAGCAGCATTCCACTGGTGCAGTACTACCGTGCAGCCAAGTCCGAGATACGCGCTCTGGATCTGCAGCAACACAAGGCCGACCACTCCCGTCAGCGCTTTGAGCACCGTCAGGAGCGCCTGCAGCGTGAAGCCGAGCAGAAAGAACGCGATCGCGTCGCCCGCGCCGAAAAGGCGGCGCGTATCAAAGCCGCCAAAGAGGCAGAAGCCGCCAAGCAAAGCGAATCCGGTGCCAGTGCGCCGGCAAGCGATGCTCCAGCGCCGAAAGCAGGTGCCCTGTCACCCGAACAAAAGCAGCTGAAGATCGCCGCAGCCACCGCGCAGATGGCACTGAAAAAGGCCCAGAAGCAGCTCGTTGCCAACCCGGACAACGCCGACCTGCAGGCGCAGATCCCGCAGCTTGAACAAGCCGCGCGTGAGGCGCAGGACGCCTTCGACCAGGCCCAGGGCGATACCAGCAGCCAACCCGCCGCACCCGCGCCCCAGGCCGGCGGCGACGATGAGGCCAAAAAGCTGAAGATTGAGGCAGCCATGCTGCGTGCTGCCCTGAAAAAAGCAGAACGCAACGCCGGCGACAGCCCAAGCGAAGAGCAACAGGCCGAAATCGCCAAGCTGCGCGAGCAGGTCGAGGCCGCCGACGCTCGCATCCCGGCCAGCGCCACAGCCAAGAAGCCGGTTGATGAAAAGCTCAAGCAGGCCAAGCTGGACCTGGCCATGGCCCGCGCGGCCCTGAAGAAAACCGAACGCGCCCTGAGTGAAAACCCGGACGATGCCGACCTGCAGGCCCAACTGGCAAGTCAGCAACAGACCTATCAGAGCGCTGAAACGGCCCTGCATGAAGCAGAAAACAGCAGCCCGATTCCGCCGCCACAGCGCCAACTCGTGGACAAGAAGCCGGTTGATGAGCAGCTGCGCGCCCTGAAGACCACCATGGCCACCTGCAAGGCTGACTTCAAACGGGCCGAACGGGAATTGAAAGAAGCCAGCGAGGCCGGAGGGGATACCACCACCGCCCAACAGAACCTCGACACTGCCCGCGCCGCACTCGACGTTGCCGCCAAGGCCTTCGCCGACTACATGGCTAGCAAGGAGACCAACTGATGGCGCTGGTTCGCATGACCTCACCCCACGCCAAGGGCAACAACCACACCCAGACCATCATGCTCTGGGTGCTGGGCGCCACCCTGCCCGGCGTACTGACCCTGACCTGGTTCTTCGGCTTTGGCACCCTGATCAACATTCTCTACGCCAGCGCCATCGCCCTGGCTGTTGAAGCGCTGATCCTGTGGGTTCGTAAACGCCCGATTGGGTTCTTCCTGCGTGACGGCAGCGCATTGGTCACCGCCTGGCTGCTGGCCTTGGCGCTACCGCCCTACGCGCCCTGGTGGCTGACCCTGGTTGCGGTCAGCTTCGCGATTGTCTTCGGCAAGCAGCTGTATGGTGGCCTGGGCCAGAACCCGTTCAACCCGGCGATGCTGGGCTATGTGGTGGTGCTGATTTCCTTCCCGGTGGAAATGACCAGCTGGCCTGCCTGGCGCGGCATTGAAGCCGTTGTGCCGGATGTGCAGGCCACACTGGGCTTGGTGGATGGCCTGAGTCGCATCTTCATGCCCAGCGGCGGCGCGATAGATGGCTGGACCCTGGCTACCCCGCTGGATGTGGTCAAAACCAACAGCAGCCTGACCATGGCTGAGCTGCATGCCGGCAGCCCGGTATTCGGCCAGTTTGCCGGCTACGGTTGGGAGTGGGTCAGCCTGGCCTACCTGCTGGGCGGGGCCGCGCTCCTGTACAAGCGCATCTACAGCTGGCACGCCCCCGTCGGCATGCTTGGCGCTCTGGCGCTGATGAGCCTGCTGTTCTGGAATGGCAGCGGCTCGGACTCCAACGGCTCGCCG
>CEUI01026244.1_pt1 | contig 11161 bp, 13 predicted proteins | sample 531411 | NCBI WGS metagenome assembly CEUI01 (sample SAMEA2622841, study PRJEB7988) | marine metagenome | isolation source: saline water (ENVO:00002010), including
AGTTTGCTGCTGACATGGGTGGTGCTGGATATATTTTTACTGGAGAGCATGATGCAAATGTCATGCATAACTCTGCTACTATTAATCTGAATGTTCTTGAAGAAGTACGTCAGATGAATGATAGGTTGGGCAAGTATGAACCTGAACATCATCCTAAAAAACAACCAAAAATATTTTACTCTAGCTCTGCTTGTATGTACCCAGAGTATAATCAATTAGACCCTGATAATCCTGATTGCCGTGAAGAATCCGCTTACCCCGCAAACCCAGACTCCGAATATGGATGGGAGAAACTCTTCTCAGAGCGTCTCTACTTTGCTTACAATCGCAACCATGGTATTCCCGTTCGTGTTGCTCGTTACCATAACATCTTTGGTCCCCAAGGAACTTGGACCGGTGGAAGAGAAAAGGCTCCAGCAGCAATCTGCCGCAAAGTGGCTGAACTCCCGTCGGAAGGTGGATCCATCGAGGTGTGGGGAGATGGCTTACAGACTCGTTCCTTCTTGCTCGTTGATGAATGCGTCGAAGCAACCTATAGATTAATGCAATCTGATTTCATGGGACCAGTTAATATTGGTTCTGAGGAGATGGTAACTATTAATGAGTTGGTAGATACTGCTGCTAAGGTTGCTGGAAAGTCAGTAGAAAAGAATCATAAATTAGATGCTCCTTTAGGTGTCAGAGGACGTAATTCTAATAATGATTTGATTCGTGAGAAGTTGGGATGGGATTATTCTCAAACTTTAGAAGAGGGTATAGGTAAAACTTATAATTGGATTGAAGAGCAAATAAGAAACTCTAAGAGTGGAATTCCTGGAGTGGACATTTCTGATGAATATCCTGGTTTATATGCTGAAAGTCTTACATAAGATTTAATTCTATAGACCTGGGATGTCTTGAAAAGCACCATTAATACATTATTAATTAAGGTATAAAACTAATGGGAATATCGCAGCAAGAGATTAAAGATCTTATAGGTGATAAAGATAATATTACTATTTTTGAGATAGGATGTGCTGATGGTGGAGATACCAAAAGATTTTTAAATACATTCGGATCAAATTTAAAAATTTATACATTTGATCCAGAACCAATAAACATTAAATATGTTACTACTCCTGGATCAGTAGATGCTTTTGGTAATAATAATGATATATTAATTTCTGATGATAGACATGTCTTCCATCCATATGCAATCTCTGGTAAGGATGGTATAACAACATTCCATCGTTCTAGGAATATAACTCCAAATCCATCAGAGGGGTTTTTAATTGGAAGGTATTCTGGTTCAATCCATGAACCTGTTACTATGATTAATAGTTCTAAGTATGGTTCTAGATGGCCAGGAACTGTATTTGAGGAACAAATTACTGTAGAATGTAAGACAGTAGATACTTTTTGTGAAGAGAATGATGTCTCTCATATTGATTTTGTATGGATGGATACTCAAGGTGCAGAAAGAGATGTTTTAAAAGGTGCTTCTAAGATGCTTTCTAATATTGATTATGTTTATACAGAATATTATGATGAAGAGATGTACAAAAGTTGTGCTGGTCTTGATGAAATAAAATCACTTCTTCCTGGTTTTGAATTAGTTCAAACATGGCCTTATGATGATTCTGATGGGGCGGATGTTTTATTTAAGAAACTATGATAAAGATCTATACTTATTCTCATAATAGACCTGATCTTATCAAACCTCAATATGAGAGTATGAAGAGGCATATTAAAGATGATTTTGAATTTATTGTTTTTAATAATGAAAGAGCAGGATCAAATCCTTTTAGTGGATATTCTCCAGAAAGAGTTGCAGAAATCTTTTATGTCTGCAACTCACTTGGAGTTGAGTGTATAAGGGTAGATTTAGATCCAGAACTTCAAGTAATCAATGGATTTAAACAGTTTGAAGGAGATTCCTTCACTGGAGATGGAAGTCAGGTTTGTGGATATGCTTTTTCATGGGGATGGAAACATTACATCACTAAGAATGATTGTATATCTGTGATTATTGATTCTGATATGTTCTTTATTAAGGATATATCTATAGAAGAAGTGATGAAGGATTCCAATCTAGCATTCATTCCTTCCTACCGATATACTAGAAAGTATAGTGATAGGGATGGAGGAGAGATTGCATTAAGGTATCCTTGGAATGGTATTGTTATTGCAGACATTCCTAATATGCCTAATCCATCTGAACTTAAATGGGGTCTTGGTGTATTCAATGGTCAAGCATGTGATGTTGGTGGAGAGGGTCATAGATATCTTTTGGATTATGAGGATCAATTAAAGATTAGATATATGGATCATGTAAGTATTCAGAGAGATGCTTACTCTGGTGATAAACATACTCCACCCGAAGGATTTATTGAGATGGGATTTAATGGATGTTCTCCAATGCATGTGAATCTAGAAGAGAAAGAATTTGTAATTCTTGATTATCAACATTCAGATACCCAGACCTTTCCACATCAAAAGGAAAGAGAAGATTATTGGCAATATGTTTATGATTGTTTTACATATATGGTTGATTATGCTAAGAAGTATGAGTTTCCAAAACCTACTTTTATTGACTTAGTAAAGTTTGAAACTGATGATGATATGAATGATGCTTTTGTTATACATTATAAGAATGCTAGTAATGGTAATGCATGGCAGTCAGAAGAATATAATGCTGCGAAGACTAAAGCTCTGAAGAATGTTCTGGGAGAAACGTCATGAGAATTTTTGATTGTTTTATTTTTAATCATGAGATTGAACTCTTAGAAATGAGAATGAATATTCTCAATGATTATGTGGATAAGTTTGTTATTACTGAAGGAGATATAACATTCTCAGGTAATCCTAAAGAGAGTCATTTCTCTAATCATAGGGAGAGATTTTCTAAGTGGGAAGATAAAATCATTCATAATCAAATTTCTCTTCCAGATCTTCCTGGTCCTTGGGATAGGGAAATTTATTCTCGTAATTCTATGATTAATATAGAAGGTTTGCAGAATGATGATCTTATTCTTATGAGTGATGGTGATGAGATACCTAATCCAGAAGTTTTAAAACATAATACTGAGTGGGTTTCTAATGATACTCACTTTACTTTTGAGCAACGTTGTTTTGCTTATTGGTTTAATAATCTTTATTCTGATAGTTGGTTTGGTACTAGAGCTGCAGTTTATTCTTATCTGAAGAACACTACTGTGGATAATTTAAGAGAAGGTACTGAAGATGAGAGTAAGATTAGTGGGTCAGTTATAACTAATGGTGGATGGCATTTCACTTACTTGGGGGATGAAAATCATATCCGACAGAAAATTAATTCTTTTTGTGATAGACATTTTGATGTTCCAGAAGTTACTGAAAATATTTCTAATAACTTAAAGAGTGGAAAGGATGTTCTAAACAGACATCACATTACATATCAGAGGGTTGATCTTGATGACACCTTCCCTCAATATATTCTAGAAAATAAAGAAAAATACGCACACCTAATTAAATGATTGTTTCTGAAATTTATAATGGTTCTGGTCTTGGAAACCAACTGTGGAATATAGTAGCACCTCGTTGTATTGCTGAACATCGTGGATTTAGATGGGGTGTGAGAAGAGATATTACTAATAGTGGAAAGGGTAGAAGTAATGTTTCTTCATCAGAATTAAAAACTTTTAAAGGTTGTCAGTTCTTAACCAATATAGATTTTGGAGATGAAGTAACAGGGGGTGTTACTCATCAGGAAGGACAAGAACCGACAGAACTTCCTAATGGTATAGAATATTATGCTAGAGAAAGGGTAGATGAATATCCTAGAGATCTTCATGCTCTTCCTAATGAGGATGCCATGTTCTATGATGATCTTCTTTATAACACTATTCCAGATAATACTAAAGTAGATGGAACCTTTCAGAGACTAAGATATATTAATGATAGGAAGAGTGATATTATTGAATGGTTGAAGCCTAATCTTACTGTTACCGATTATTCTAGTGATGATTTCTGTGTAGTTCAATTCAGAGGTGGAGAATATTTAATTACTTCTGCTTTCTGTCCTCCAGAATATTATGCACTTGCTCGAGATAGAATGTTGGAAGTTAATCCTAACATGAAGTTTGGGGTCATTACGGATGATCCAGAGAATGCTAAGAAATATATTCCTTGGGCTCCTATTATAGGATCTTCTGCGATGGATACTGAAGATCCTATAGCACACTTACAGGGTTCTGGATTTTATGTGTATACTAGTGGTCCCATAGGAGTGGATTATTCAATTCTTCATAATGCAGTTCACTCTATTCTTACTTCCTCTACCTTTGCTTTTTGGCCAGCATGGACTAATACTAAAGCAAAAACAATCATTGCACCTAAGTATTGGAATGACTATAAACGTTCTAATGGATATTGGAGAGGGGATGATAATATTGTAGATGACTGGATGTATATTGACACATCTGGTATAATGATGAATGGTGTGGATTGCAAAGAAGAGTATAAGGAGTACAGAAAGAAGCATTCTTTTTATGATGATAAACCAGATGTTGTTTAATACTAACAATATTAAATATGATGATAATCCTTTTGACCATTGGCTTATTGAGGATTTTTTAAACGTTGAGGATGCTCGAAATGTAAGTAAGGAATTTATTGATTATGATAATCCCACAGAAGATATAATTCATTATCAGGGTTGGATTGCTGAAAAGAAAACATGTAATAGGTGGGATAGATTTCCTCCTTTAACTTATAGGATATTCTCTAATCTATTATCAGTAGATTTTGTTTCACATCTTTCAACATTAACAGGAATATCTCCTTTGTATCCTGATATTGGATTGCATGGGGGTGGATGGCATATGCATGGGAAGAGTGGTAATCTTGCTATGCATTTAGATTATTCTATACATCCTAAACTTAATCTCCAGAGGAAATTAAATTTGATCGTTTATTTGGAAGAAGATTATGACCCTGAATGGGGTGGTAGTCTTCAATTTTGGTCACATGATAAGCGTAAGAAAAAACCTCTTGACAAGATAAAGGAGATTGAACCTTTATTTAATAGGGCAATCTTATTTGATACTACTCAACACTCGTGGCATGGGTTCCCAGAACCTATTAATCCACCACAAGGAAAGATGAGAAAAAGTTTTGCTGTTTATTATATGACAGATATTACTGAGACAGCAGAAGAAAGATACAGAGCACGTTACGTAGGAGTTTAAAATGTTAGACTTGAAAAGAGTTACTCTCTTTACCATCTATGTTCCTTGGGATAAGTCAGAGATTGCATCTGAGGATTTTCAGGATGGGGAAAAGGAAAAGAGTTTGGATAATGGATTAGAAGATACTATTAAGGCATTGCATACTTGTTTAGCAAGTGCAGAATTTGGTGCAGTTAAGTTGGTAACTTCTAAAAAAGTTATTGATGAGCGTGGAAAGGAACTCTTACAAGATGGTATTGTTTGTGAGGAGCCAAAGATTCCTGTAAAGAACATGAAGGATTATGCTAGGTCTATGATCTATCATACTCATGAGCATGTTGATACTGATTTTGTTCTTACTATTCAGCATGATGGATTTATTATTAATCCATTAGCATGGAGAGATGAGTTCTTTGATTATGATTATATTGGAGCCCCTTGGCCATGGAGAGAGCAGGGATTTGTGACTCCTTTTGGTGAACATATTGCTGTAGGTAATGGTGGATTCTCTTTAAGAAGTAAGAAGTTAATTGAACTTCCTTCTAAGGTGGAGGTTCCTTTTGATGTGGTAGCTAAAAATGATTTTTATAAAATGTTTGGAGGTGTTAATTGGAATGAAGATGGAAATATCTGTGTTCACAACAGACATATCTTTGAAGAACATGGATGTAAGTTTGCACCAGTAGATGTTGCAAAATATTTCTCCCATGAAAGTCCGCTAGATATAAACCGTGGTATAATAACATTTGGGTATCACGGAAATTTACCATATGGAGTGACAGTAGAATGAAAAGAGTTACTATTCTTGGGTCCAGTGGACAGATAGGTGCTTATTTAACTGAGTATCTTCGTAGAGATGAGAAGTATGAGGTTTGTGAGTTTGATATTGTTAATGGAACGCATCAGGATATAAGAACTATTCCTAATCCAGAATTGCATAAAGTTATTCAGAACTCTGATTTTGTATTTGTTTTAGCATTTGATGTGGGAGGATCAAGATATCTGAAAAAGTATCAGCATACTTTTGATTTTGTTAACAATAATGCTAGAATGATGGTGAATATTTTTGATCTTATTGAAAAGTATAAGAAACCATTTGTATTTGCATCTTCTCAGATGAGTAATATGAGTTACTCCCCCTATGGGGTATTAAAAAGAGTAGGAGAACTCTATACACAAACTCTTAAAGGATTAACTGTCAAGTTCTGGAATGTATACGGTGTAGAAAAGGATCATGAAAAGGCTCATGTAATTACTGATTTTATTCGTAAAGGATTTGAAGAAGGTTCTTTTGAGATGTTGACCGATGGTACAGAAGAGAGACAATTCTTGTATGCAGAAGATTGTTGTGAGGCATTGGAGACTATAATGGAGTCTTATTCAGACTTTAAACCTACTGATCCCCTTCATGTTACTTCTTTCAATTCTACCTCTATTAAAGATATTGCTGCTATTATTCAAGGACAGTTTAATATTATAGGTAAATATGATGTTGTAATTAAACCAGGATTAGCAAAAGATAGTGTTCAAATGGATAAGAGAAATGAAGCTGATATTTATATCAGTGGATGGTGGCAACCTAAAACTGGTATAGATACTGGTATTGCAAAAGTTTTCGCTGAAATGAAAAAGGAGTATGACTAATGGCTACAAAATCATCAACTATAACAATTGAAAGAATAATAGAATTTGTTAAACAAAAATGGCAAATATTTGGGGTATGTGTGTTAGTTATTTTTATACTACAACTCCTTTCTTCTAAGGTATTATTATCTGTCTTTCTAGGATTATTATTTTCTTTTTTAATACCATCTGATTCTCTTAAGAAGGTAGTTAAAAAAGTAACAACAAAAAAGGAGGATTAAAATGACTAAAGGAAACATTGACCATGAGACCCCATATTTTCAAAGTATTTTTGCAGGAAGAACTCCTGACGAATTGATTGACAATAAGCCGTCTATGAAAGGATTGTCTGTCTACCATAAGAGAAATCATTATCTATTGAATAATGGCGCCAAGGATTATAAACCTCCTTCTTGGAGTGAGGTGGATAATTTGTTTGAAGATGATGTTCCTACTGATCCATTGACTCATATTGAATTTGCAGCAGGAATTAGACAATTTGATCCAGATAATAGTAAAGGTGATATCTTAGAGTTTGGTGTTGCTTGTGCTGGAACTATAAGAGACATTGCTCCCATTAATCCTGAGAAGGGGGTTTATGGATTTGATCACTTTAATGGATTAGAACAAACCCAACAGTCTACCCCTGACTATGCTGGTTGGCATCAAGGTGCTTTTAAGCTTGCGGGATCTGAATATAGACAGACATATGAAAGCGTGATAGAAGATTGTGCGCAGTTTCCTAACATTACATTGATAGTTAAAGATGTACATGAACTTCATGACCCTTCTGTTTATGGAATTACTAAGATTTCAGCAGTTCATATTGATGTGGATATCTATGAACCTACAGTATCTTCATTAGAATTTGTAGATAAGTGTGAGTGGGATGAAATCTATATGAGGTTTGATGATTGGCATGGTCATGAACCAGATTATGATCACCATGAAAGAAAAGCTTGTAAAGAATGGATTGAAAAAAATGGTTATGGTTTTAAGTTAATGCGAAATGGTACAAACGGCGAACTTATTGTAAAGAGGAACAAATGACAATAGCATTTAATCATCTAGGAAAACTGGGACAACTGGGTAATCAAATGTTCCAGTATGCAGCAACTAAAGGTATAGCATCTAAGTTAGGTGTTCCATTTATGATACCAAATCATAGAGAAGTTTTTAATGATGGAATTGGTAATGAATATCCTATTCTCTTATTTGATGTTTTTAAACTTCATAGTCCTAGACCTGCATTCAATTATCCATATGCATTATCATCTATTCCTGAAACTCTTTTAGGAACATTAAAGACCGATAATTATATTCAGGAAAAGAATTTTCATTTTGATGAGGAATTTTTTAATCTTGATAAATCCAAGAATTATTCTTTACATGGATTTTTTCAGACTGAAAAATATTTTAAGCACATACAAAATGAAATATCAAATGACTTTACTTTTAAAGATGAGATTACTAATGGGTGTAGAGCACTTATTCAAAATTTTAAAGATCCAATAGCTCTTCATGTTAGGAGAGGTGATTTTGTTCATAATGCTGGTAATCATCCTCCATTAGATATGGACTATTATAAATCTGCTTTGGAATTATTCGAACCTGATAGGGAAGTTATTATTTTTTCTGATGATAGTGAATGGTGTAAGAAGCAAGAGTTATTTGAAAGTGATAGATTTGCTGTAGCAGAAGGTGGAGATCAGTTTTATGATCTATGTTTGATGAGTATGTGTAGTGATTTTATTATTGCTAATAGTTCCTTTTCTTGGTGGGGAGCATGGTTGTCAAGAATTTATAAAAGACCAGGAAGAGGAAGAGTAATTGCTCCTAAGAAATGGTTTGGATCAAATCTTAATCATGATACAAAGGATCTTTATTGTGAGGGTTGGACTGTAATATGAAGGTTTCAGTAGCTGTTCCTACTTTTGAATACTATGGGAGGGGAGTGGAAGTACTGGATGATATGTTCAGAACTATTTCCACTCAAACTCTTAAGGATGTTGAAGTTGTTATTTCAGATCATAGTGTTAATGATGATATTCAAAATTATTGTGAAAGGGATGAATATAATTTAAATATAAAGTATATTCGTAATGAGGAAGGAAGAGGTAGCCCTGCTATTAATACTAATAACGCTATAGACAATTGTTCTGGAGAAATTATAAAGGTATTTCAACAGGATGATTTTTTTTATGATACTGAAGCATTAGAAAAGATGTATAAAGCAATGACCAATTCTCCTCATTATTGGCTTGCATGTGGTGCTATTCATACTCGAGATGATGGATATAATTTTTTTAATCCAATGATTCCTAAATGGGATAATAAATTAATCTTAGAAAAAGGGCATAATTTTCTGGGAGGAGTGTCAGTTCTTTCTCTCAAGCAAGAAGTAAAGACTAGATTTGATCCTAAGGTTAGAATGTTATTGGATGTTGATTTTTATTATCATACCATGTTAGACTATGGTATGCCCATTCTTTATGAAGATACATTTATCTGTAATAGGGTAAGGGATACAGATACTCTTATGGCAGAAGTATCTGATGAAGAAATAGAAGAAGAATTTAAATACTGTCATAAGAAATATGGATTATAAGTATTATTTTTCTGTTGCTGCAATGTTCAAGAATGAAAGTTGGACATTAAAAGAGTGGATAGAACATTATAGGTTGCATGGAATAGATCATATTTACTTAATAGATGATTTTAGTGGAGATGATTATCTCTCTATCCTTCAACCTTATATTGATTCTGGATATGTAACTCTTTTTAAGAGTGATGTTGAAGATAGATTTAGTGGAAGACAAATAGCTATTACTAATAAGTATCTTCTACCCATAGCAAAGGAATCTAAATGGTTGGCACAGGTAGATGTAGATGAATTTCTTTATAGTCCTAAGGCGATTAATTTAAAAGATATCTTAGTTAAGTATGAAAATTATGGTAGAGTAATTACGAACTGGGTTTGGTTTAATTCTAATGACTTTATTGAACATCCTGAAGGTGGTATAGTTAATAACTTTAATAAAAGAGCAGAGTACAATGCTAGAGTGTGGGCTACCCTTTATAGTCATGCCAATCCTAATGGACAAAATGAACCTGAGTGGCAGAATTTAGATGCTCCAAAATGCATAGTGAATACTTCATTTGGTATTCAATCTTTCCAGGTTCATGATGCAATTAATAATGGTCCTACTATCAATCTATCTTATAAAACTAGTGAAGAAGATCCCGAGTTGCTTTTAAATCATTATCAGTTACAGTCTAGGGAGTACTGGGAGACAGTAAAGATGCATAGAGGTGATTGTAATCATTGGTATACAGGTAATACTCGAGGCTGGCACGCCTTTTATTCTTTGGATATTGGTGATATAATAGATAATAGATTGAAAGAACAGAACAAAGGGATTAAATTATGACCATTGGGATGAACAATCTGGGAAGGAATGGAAGATTGGGAAATCAGATGTTCCAGTATGCTGCTTTGGTAGGTATTGCAAAGCAATGTGGATATGATTTTAGAATTCCTGATTACTGTGATCTCCCACGCGGATTTGAGATGCTTCATTGTGGGGATAGATATGGATTAATTGAAGGAGATGAGGTAGAGCTTCATGATTCTCATGAGTTCTGTGAGGAACTCTTTAAAGAATGTCCGAATCATATTACTCTTAATGGATATTTTCAGACAGAGAAGTATTTTAATAATGCAGAGAAATTAATTAGACTTGATTTTAGATTTAAAAAGGAAATAGAAAAGAAAGTAAATGAATTGTTTGGGGAATATTTAAAGGAAAGGCCAGTCTCTTTGTGTATTAGAGACTATAATGATGTCTTTGATTATGTGGGATGCGTTAATAACCATGGCAATATTCCTATGTCATATTGGGATAAAGCAATTGAGATGTTGGGTAAAGATCGCATCTATATAATTTGTTCTAACAGCATTGAAAAATATAAGGATTATTTCAAAGGAGATAATTTTATTTTTCAAGATAAGTCTAATGAATATTGGTTTGAGAATGAACCTTCTTTGAGATTAGAGAAACAATTCTTTGATTTGTGTTTGATATCTAAGTGTGAGGATTTTGTTGTATCTAATAGCACTTTTAGTTGGTGGGGTGCTTGGTTAGGGAGAAGAGGGCGTCATCCTAATACGGAGTACCAGGTAGGTGGAAGAGTTATTGCTCCAGTACCTTGGTATGGTCCAGGACTTTCTCATGTTAGTACTGCTGATTTATATCCAGATGAATGGGAGAAGATTAAATGCAAATAACAGTTGTAAGTCATGCAGGTATTGCTAATAGAATTAAAAATATTCTAAGTGCAATGTCTCAATA
>CEUI01032909.1_pt1 | contig 11159 bp, 7 predicted proteins | sample 531411 | NCBI WGS metagenome assembly CEUI01 (sample SAMEA2622841, study PRJEB7988) | marine metagenome | isolation source: saline water (ENVO:00002010), including
ATTGAGGAGCTCAGTACCACCGAGATCCACACCACCAGTCAACTGGCTACCAACCACACCACCACCGTAGAGCGACTGCTCTCCGAGAGTATATCCCTCAGTGTTGTCTAGACCTGGGGGGTTACCGGTAAGACCATAACCCAAACGGGGGAGTCCCGGACCACTGGTAGAAGTGGTAAAGTCCAGGAAGAAGATGAGTCCACTTGGGAGACTCATCGGCTGAACGCTAACGAGATCGTTGGCGATCAGGCTGCCGAAAACTCGGCGAACGAGCGGGAATGCAACAGCTGCAAAACCCTCGACGTCACCACCAGACATGGTGGACGCCTCACGGAGTAGTTCTTTTGCTTGGTTCTCAAGCAATCGAGCCATACCGTTCCGAACGGTGTCATCACCGAGACCTTCAAGAAGTCCGGTCTGTTCCCACTTGGAAATCAGAGCAGAACCTTCCGCAGAAAGGTCACGATTAACGATACCTTCGGTTAACTTTTGTACAATAGACATTTTGTATAACCTCCTAGTATGTTATTGTTTTGTTAAACCTGCTAAACGCAGCATTCGATCCATTTTTGGATCTTTAGTTGCCGTATTGTTTTTCTTGGAATTGATCAAAAGCGATGTAGGTCTCTGAACCGCTTCACGGAGTGTTTGTGGTCTCGTTCCATTGGTGGAATTCGAGACACCCACTGCGTTTTGAATTGTTTCAAAAATCATATGCGCTTCTTCAACAGAATTGGCAGATTGAACAGCTTCGACAATTTTAGTCTTTTGTCGCTCATTCAAGGAGGAGCTGCCCAAAGCCTTGTTTTGATAAACAAGCTTGGCGTTTTCCAAGTTCAACCTCATGAGTTGATCCTTGGATTCAGTTAAAAGAACATATAGTTCTTTAATTGATTCTTTAAGTTCTGAGGTTTGGGCCTCAAAAAGGTCCCCATCCGGAACCACATCGAGAGGCTGTACTTCTTCCTCGTCTTCTTCTAGTTCTTCGGGGTGGGCTTCAAGGGCTGCGAGCATCGCTTCATCATTCGCTTGCTCAATACTATTGTATGCAGAACCCTCTGCTGACCATCCTTGCGGGCGAGGCGTACCATCATAGGTAATCTTCTCCGCCACGAGTTCTTCGATCAGATCACTGATCATCTCTTCGCTAAGGTGGATTTCTTCGTCTTCAGTGATTCCCATGGACTTCATGGTCGCGGCATCTTCCTCTTCTGCTGCTGCATCGCCGGGGCTACCAGTGTGCGTCATATCCACAGCCAGTTCGCCGGTGGCTTCACCAGACTTCTCGGAAGCCTCGCCTGGGTCCAGGAACGTTGACTCATCGTCGCCCGCACCTTCGGCAAGCTCAGTTGCCATTTCGGTTGCGTCAATGAGTGAATCTGCCGAAGCTTCTACTCCCGCGGCTTCTTCCTCTTCAAGGCGTGCCTTGAGGGAATCAAAATCAATCTCAATGAGTTGATCTTCATCGGGTGCACCAAGTTCTTCATTTTGAAAAGCATAGGGCACCTCATCGGTAAAGGAGGCGTCGCCTCCCTCAACTTCTTCGGGGGCGCCTCCCAAGCCGAGGCCGAACTCATCCTGCTCTAGTAAAGTATCAAGGGCGAGTTTCACATCGCTTGAATACTTCTCCAAAACCGCATTTTCAGCGTTTTTAAGGGCTGCCTCTTTGAGGGCTTTCGCGTCAACAATCGCTTCGTCTAATAGGGAAGACATAAAAATTACTCCAGTTCTGACATGTAATCAAAATAAATAGTGTTTAACTAGGGGAAATGACTAATAGTTGTATTATTCGTAATTTGTAAGTACGCCATTGAGCTTAATATTTTCAATGCAAGTCACCGCGGCCATGGAGGCTGCATCGGGGGTACCCGTTTTATAAAATGTAAACATACCCACCAAGTGACCGTTACTCTCCATATCTACACTTACGCTAGAAGTATACAAATCTGTCCAACTATCGCCATGATCATCGCTATACCTGTATTTCACGGTATCATCTATTACCTCAACTCGAAATAGCCTATCTTCCGAGAAATCTACCTGTGCGCGTGCTGCACTTCTTTCGGTACCAGATTCATATACCAAGTAATAGGGAGCAGTTTGTCCGCCCTCGTAACAGTACAGCGCATAATCTATCTGCGTATAATTATTGGATGCCGCGGGGTTGCTTCCACTATAGGCCAATCCTATCATGTAGTAATCCCCAGTTAACTGGTCAGCAGTAGGCATAAACTCAATATATCCGCTACTGCCATCAGTTATCTCAGCGAGAGTGACGGCACCACTATCCCAACCAAGCCCTGTATTTGTCTTTACAAATCCACTTCTCTGTCCGACCCCATAAACAGTGGTATATTTGGTATTGGTGCGATTTGCAGCCACTTTGTGATTGCCATCAATATTCGTAGTAATAGTACCCGCAACCTGCAACCCATTGGTCACCGTGTAGGAGAGCCCATCGGTATTGGATATCGTCATATCATATGACCCAGTTTGCGCTGATGCCGACACCACCAAACTTAAACTCACTGGACTATTAAATGTTAGTGCACCGGCTGCATGTCCGTCTGTGTCAAATTGACTGTCAAAGCTAACCGTACTTCCATCCGTAAAGCCATAGCCATCTATCTCAATGCTCCCCGTGGTAGTCATCAGACGCTTATAGGTATCAGTGGATCCACTAACCCAAGGATCATGAATTGCAGTTGCCACGCCGGTTAATCCGGTACCGTCGCCATAAAAAGCTGAAGCTGAAACGTTCAAGGAAGCCGAAACATTACCAATAATTGTTAGTTCGTGATCGTCGGTAGAGTCCGGAGCATAGCAGATTCCCACTTTATCGAATTCTGCGCACGTTCTAATAAGATTAGCATTATTTTCGCCACCCAACTTGAAATCAATATCAAGCGCTCCATGATTAATGATTAGCTTGTCTTGGCTTGCTTCTTCTATCTTTATAAAAGAGCGACCACCGGCGGCAAGAGTAATAGTGTCATCCTCGAATTCGATGTATGTATCCGAATCGCCAATGTGCTGAATTTTGCTTGCGATGGCAATATCCCCATCCCCACTACTACCCGAAACCGTTAAGCAAGCGGATGGAAGTGATGTAACTTTGCCAATTCCAACTCGACCATCACCTCTCACGCGGAAGAGCGTAGTTGATTTAGCTTCTAGATCTAAAACGTATGTGCCTGATCCATTACCATCAGTGGTCACTTTAAGTGCGTGTGCGGCGGATGAGCCATCATTATCAATTAAGGTCAGATAGTTGCTCGACACATTCCCATATACATGCAGGCGCGAGGATGGATCGTCAGTCCCGATGCCAACGCGCTTTGAGCCCGTGGCAAACAAAACAGGGGTGGAATTAGCATGGCCACCTGTAGTGTCCACTCGGAAAAGGGCTCCATCATCGGAAGATGAAAGGTGAAGGAGGGCTTCGGGATGAGCGCTTCCGGCGATGCTTGCGCCTGCGCCGATTCCCACATATCCCAATGCTGCATCCTGATCCGATATTACCATCCTATATCCGGCGGTGCCGCCGGTAGTGGCGTCATGAATCACGAAACCGTAGCCATCCGAAGCAATGTTATACTTGCGATAATCAGTAGCTTCTAACGTAATTGCGGCGGAATCAGTCTCTTTGATGTGTAAGGACTTATCGGGGTTAGAGGTATTAATTCCAACTTTGCCGGAGCCCGTTACCGCCAAAACAGGATTCTGTGCCGAATCATGACAAATGAATATCATACCATCATCAGAAGAGGAAAGATGCATGAGAGACGTTGGGGTCCAAGCGAGTCCTGCATCGGGCCCTATACTAAAGAAACCATTGCTATCAAAAGCAGCCTTTATTACGGCACCAATTCGGAAATACATATCTTGACCAGCAACAGAGTTTAAGCTGAGATCTCCCGCGGATCCAATTAAAAGATTGTATTTCGTATGCCTGCCGGTGCCGTGATGATCTTGATTACTGTGTCCCAGAAATCCATAACCCGTCGACTGAGGCCACGCGCCCATTTCAAGGCGACCCATTCTTAAAATGGAGGCTGATGTGGGGACATCAATAGCAAAATTTGGGCTCGGAGCAGCGCCGATTCCCACATTGGAGTTGCTATCATCCCAATAAAAAGTAGCGCCGCCGGTAGATCCACCATTGTTATATTGAATCTGTCCGTCAGAGCCTGCCGGGGAGGCGGTGGCTGTAATGCCCGACAACCCTGAGCCATCACCATAGAAGCCCGATGCCGAAACATTTAGGGAAGAACTTACTGCGCCCGAGCCCGAGACTATAAGCCCTTCGGTATTGCCAACAATAATTCCAACAGCATCCTCGCTGAAGTCTATGAATGTGTTTCGCTGGGTGTCATCCTCATTATAAATATCCCCCCGATAAACCTTGCCTTGTGCGTATTTATATGCCATCTCACAATAAATAGAATCTCAAATGCAAAAAGGGTGGGTACCCCGAAAGATACCCACCCCAAATTTGTATAGCACTGTACGAAACAGATGCTAGTATGTCTATCCTAGAAGACGTGCCAATTAGACGAAGTCGAATCCCAGAAAAGCTGAACGGCAGCATTTGTACTTTCGAGCACGAGTTCGTGATCACCGTCAATCATTTCTTGTTCCTCATTGTTAACCGAAATCGTAACATTATTGGTCATGCCAAAACCACGCTTAATATAAAAGATGGTTCCATCAGTAAGTCCCGAATTACCCGGGAGTGTAACAGTAATAGCGCTTGAGCCACTAACAATGTTATAAAAATCACGCTCTGCAAGGGTATCATTACTAGTAATGGTTTGCATGTTAGCACTGGCGCCTTCACCGAAGTCAAGTCGACCGTTAACATTAACTACATCACTGCCGTTACCAAGATCAACGTTTCCGTTAACCGCGAGGTAAGAAGCAGTAACAACCGCAGCAGATGCAACACCAATAGTAGTTCCATCAATGGTACCACCGTTAATGTCCAGTGTAGTTACTGTACCGAGATTGGCACAAGTCATGCCAGCTACAGTCCAAGTGTTATCGCCCTTAATGGTAAGAGCTTTGGAAGCCGCAGCCGTACCAAGCGTTGTAATATCAAGGTAGTTCAACTCAGCAGCAGTCGCCGTTACCAAAGTACCAGCCAGCTTAAGACCAATCGAGGACGCATCAGCTTCAACAAGATCCAAGCTGCCAGAACCATCATATGTAAGACCACTATCACCCTTGAATTCACCGTTCTGATTAAACTGAACCTGTTTATCGGAACCATTAGCATCCGCACTAACGTTATTGAGTCCAGAACCATCACCACTAAAGAACGACGCAGTCAAATTATTGATTCCAGTAACACTCTTGTGTTCGTCCAAAGCAATAAATGCCGAAGCGACGGCAGTGCCTGTGCTCTGTGCCATTCCTTGAGCGAGATTAAGATCGTTCGCAGAAGCACCAACAGCAGTTCCTCCAAGCGTAAGGGCAGAGCCCGAAATGCCAAAGGATGACGAGAGTTGAGTAGCATTGAGATGCCCACCTCCATCATAAACAGGTACCTTGCTATTCACTACAGTACCAGCCGAAGAACCATCAACAAGATTAAGTTCAGCAGCAGTCGACGTAATCAAGGTACCAGCCAACTTAAGACCGTAACTAGCAGCATCTGCAGACGCAATGTCAACAGTGTAATTACCATCCTTGAAGACAACTTCAGCAGCGTTAAGCTTGATCATATCAGCAACAGAAGCGTTACCAATATCAAATCCATCAGGACCCTTAAAGTCAGTGCCCTGAACAACACCAGCAGCACTATAGATCACAGCTTTGCTGTTCACGACTGTACCTGCCGACGAGCCGTCAACAAGATTAAGTTCAGCAGCCGTGGAAGTCACAGCAGTGCCACCAAGCGTAAGTGCAGAACCCGTAATACCAAAGGATGACGAGAGCTGTGTAGCGTTGAGGTGACCTCCGGCGTCATAAATAGCAGCCTTACTGTTCACCACATTGCCGGCGCCAGAACCATCAACAAGATTAAGTTCAGCAGCGGTTGAAGTAACCAAAGTGCCTGCCAATTCAAGACCATAGCTTGCGCCGTCATGCGACGCAACGTTTACCTTATAGTTACCGTCCTTAAACGTAACTTCATCAGAACCAATCGTAATAAAATCATTAACAGTTGCACCACCAATTGTAACATCGTCCGGACCCAGGAAGGTCGTACCCTGAACTTTACCAGCAGCGCTGTAAACAACAGCCTTGCTATTAACAACACTACCAGCGGTAGCGCCGTCAAGGAACTCGAACTCAGCTTCCGTAATGTCAGCTGCACCGATTTGAATACCAGGACCATCAAGAATCATCTTGCCCGTTGAACCATTAATTGTGACTCTTTGAGCCGCTGTGTTCATAGTAACAAGACTAACCCCATCACCACTCGCAGTCACTGCCACAAGCTGGTAATTGAGATCGCTCGTCGTATCAGCAACATCCACGTTGTCAGACGAGATGCCGGTTAGTGCTGACCCATCACCTTTAAAATAAGACGCAGTAAGGGTAGAAATACCCGTAATGCCCTTATCTGCATCCAAAACAATTGCCTTGCTAGCGGCGGCAGTACCATTGGTAATGCCGTCAATTTTTTCCATATCAGCCTCATTCAGATCGGCCGAACCAATGATGAATGAAGTACCAGCAGTAATAGACGTAGTGCCCGTAATTGCTTCTGTAACAGATAAATCTTCGTCAATTGTAAGAGAGCCGCTATAAGTTGCGTCCCCTCTTTGAAATTTATATGCCATTTTTTTATTTCCTCCTTTAAATGACTAAATGAGTGAAAAACGTAAAAAATTCGTGAGCATCATCAGGAGGGATGAAAAAGAATAAAATTAGAAATATCCACATTCATTTATGTACCATATAGTAGGCATGACAACATAAAGCATAAAATTTTACAAATTAATAAATAAACCAATTTGCGCCATTAGAATACAATAACAAAGCCCCATAAGCAGATTCTAGGGGTATACTCGAAAAGCCATCTATGGTCTGGGATCCGGACGGAGTCAAGGTGATAGGATCCGACGAAGATGCGGCGCCGCTTTCATCCTTTACCACAATCACCTGACCAATGGCAAAATCGGTTGCATCAAACTGAATGGACACTGGGACCGACGTGACCCCTAAAATATAATCGGCGGTCGATGCGGTATAATTTGATGTAACAGCCGTCCTTTTATGAACCAGCCCTCCGGAAAGATGAGAGGCGCCACCAACTGTCAAAAGATGAGAAGGGTTCCCGTCGGTACCTATACCAACTCTATGCGTACTTGCATCAAGATATATTAATTTATTGTTTGCGCCATCAGCTGATCTGAATACAATATCGGTATCAGTATTATCCTCATTGAAAATAAGTTTATTAACAGCAGCATCTTTTTGCCATGCATACAGAAAGTTTACACCACCAGCAACGAGATGAATTTTATCGCCCGTTGGAAACCTCATATAGGTGTCTGCATCACCATTGTGGTAAAGGTATTCATTGAGACCAATGTCTCCTGCAACGTCAAGAGCATAATCGGGCGCATCTGTGCCGATTCCCACTCGCCCAGAACCAGTTGCGAATAAAACATTTCCAGCTGTCGCGCCATCAACTCGGAATAGGGCCGCGTCGTCAGAAGAGGAAACGTGCAAAAGAGCAGATGGGGTGGTATTGTTTCCCAAACCGACGCCTAGCTTATTCCCATATCCAATGTTTACTCTGTCATCGTCTTCGTCTAAGAGAAGCATTTGATTGGAGCCAACAACGAATCTTAGTCTGTCAGCACTATCTGTTTCAATCCAAGTTCCTTTATCTGATTCAAAATATATTCGCTGGTCTTCATCTAAAACTATGTCACCACTTGCTGTCATGCTTGAAACTGAAATGTCGCCGCCGACTGTTAGGGCGCTACTTGCAGTAGCAAAGGATAGGGCAGCGCTGCCGCTGATACCACCCGAACCGGTTTGGAACTGAAGTGATCCTACAGGACCTTGAGCATTGGCAGATCCTCCGCCGCTAGTGATACCGGTCAGCTTAGATCCATCGCCATAGAAGGCCGAAGCGGACACATTCACCGAAGCAGTGAGGTCACCGGTCACAGTCAGACTCGTACCATTAAAGGTAAGATTGGAAGAGCCGGCTAATGCCCCTTCATCATTATACTGTACTTGAGTATCTGCACCTGCAGGTCCGGTGGTAATACCACTTAAGTTAGAGCCGTCTCCGTAGAAGGCAGAAGCCGACACATTGGCAGAAGCAGATATATCCCCTGTAATCGACAGCGTATCGCTACCAGTGAGGTATACCAAATTGGCGCTACCACTAAAAGTACCGCCGCCTGTTTGATACTGGATCGAGCCTGTCATGCCGACAGCGTTCTGACCTGTCGCGGCAATAGTAAGACCCGCCAGGCGACCTCCATCGGTAAAGGTGATACCCGTACCAGCAACCAGATAGCGGCTGTTGGTTACCCTGGGTTGTCGGGTTAACGTAAGATAGTCCGCATCGACAGGAGGATAGGGAGCAGAACGGGGCGCGGGGCGCGTACTACCATCAACACTATCCACCGTAGTTCTATCCACAGGGCGGTCGACTGCAGGCATAACTTTGAAATTGCCTGCCCGTGCCGTAATACAATCGGCGGTGATCTGAAACTTATGTTGTACTTGTCCAAAGTAGTAACGAGTATCATTATAAGTCCTAACGATTTCATAGTAGTCTTCGCCATATTGGATAAAGTCGCCGACTCGCACATACAGGTTCTGATCGTCAACGAGTCGTTTCCGATGAAAGTTAACTGTTAAAGCACTCTGATATTCGTAACCATACTTTTCGTTTGTCTGCTCATTGGATACCTCAACATACGCAAAGACGCGCACAGGAGGAAGTGAAACCTTTTCAATAGCTTCCCCATAGAGATCATTAAAATTGGAGTCTTCAATGCTTATTGGATAATAAGCAATAGTTTGACCGACAACTCTTTCGGCCAGTTCGTCATTAACTTGTTTTACTAGGTCACGTTCTTTTTCACCAAAGAACATGGGCGCTGGTGGCGCAACAGGTTGGGACCACTTATTTTTAGGATCAGCCATTTATTGGCCCTCCCCAGAAGCCCTCACATTTATGTAGTCGCGAATCCTCTTTTAAGAATACCTCGTATGCCATTTGTCGCCATAGCCCCAAGCACGGCTCCTCCTAGCCTACGCCTGATGAGCCTGACCAGTTGATGTATGGCGCGCTCGGGGAAACATTAGGATTGTTAATAGATTCCACAGAAATGTAGGTTAACCCAGCAACAATGTCGACGTCGGTAGACCCTGACAAACTAATTTGGCTCAACTTTAATTCTAGCGGATGCGAGACGCTTGATGCGGCAACTGTGAAAAAGTTTACTCCGCCGTCTTCAGTAACACCATCGGTTGAAAAGCCCACCCTACAAGCGTTACCTGAATCGTTGTTGACTACTTGTACCCAACGCGTAACACTAGGAAATGCGATTGACACTGCGGTCGCTGCATTAATACTCCCACTAGCAAATGGTTTTCCTGAAACCTGATAGGATCCTGCATGCTGCAGTCCTACTTTATAATTTGTAAAAATTTGTCCGGCCATTATCTCTGTCTCCGTCTAATAAATAGCACGCTAATACCTGTTTTATCTAAACAATTTCGCATCCTTTTTCCTTTGTAGTTTTTGTTGTTCGCGAATCGCCTTCTGACGTTTCACTTTTCGCTTCACTGAGGGCTTAACAAAGTACCCTGTTTTTTCACGGTAGATTTCTACAACTCTCTCTTTCTTGCACTTCTTAGAAAACCGTCTTATCAATCTCTCACTTGTTTCGCCGCGGCGTAATTCTACCTTCACATTCGTAGCCACTATTCACCTCTACTTTCTTTCATTTCAGTCATGTGGGCATTCCAGTGTCTTCCCACTGACCCGAACAAATCACTAATGTCAACACCCGAATCGCCTGGCGCTACGCCCGCCAAAGGTGCGCTCTGTTGAGATGGGGACATCTCAGAATGCCCGGGGGTGGTGCCCTCAAAAAGATCAACACCGCCAAAGGCATCACCGCCGATGGCAGCCATCAACTTGTTTTTATGTTCTTTAAGTTTGCCGCTTTGCTCTTCGTTAAATGCATTACGGCGCATGCGCTCCACCATTGGATCCTGTTTCGAAGTGGGAGCAGCCACCACTGCCGGTGCTGCTGAAACCCCTTTGGTTACTTCGGATATGATACCGGATAAAACCCCTTCCTCAAAAATAACTTCTTTTATACATTCCTTAATGAGGGGTTTTAAAATCTTTTTTAATTCTGTTTTTTTCATTTTATACCTGCTAATAATTTCATGCGTCTGACGACAGCTTCATTAATTTCTATTCTCCCTGTAGGAGCAGGAGCCTTAATTTCATCACCCTGTGGCACAATCTCAATTCGTACCGGGCGGCGCCGTTTGGGCTCTTCGGGTGCGATCTCAATAGGCGGCGTACCTGTTCCGGCAACCTTCTCAAGGAGCCAGCGCATGCGCTCTAGAGCACCAAGACCCTTGGCTGCAGCAACCTCGCGGCGCATGACGTCCGCCAAAGTAAGTAAAAACTCTGCATCGGCAGTTTCAATAAGCCCGGTTACTCGACCCGTGCGAATCAAAAGATCGATGGCTGGTCCCTCTACAACGTCATCAGGAATCATATCGATGCCCAAGTCATTGTCATACTTATTGAGTGTCTCTATAAATCCAGCTCCAGGCAAATCGCTAGCCTTAGCATTCAATCCTTCATCTATCTTCTCCAGAGCTTCGTTAGGAAGCAGTGCCGCGGCCATGGCAATCTGAGTTTCCAGATCGCCAGTGGCGGAAGAGTCGCGGAGACCTGTAACCACATCACGGAGCAAGCTGGCATCCAGCGTAGCCTCGGACAAGTTACTGATCAGCTGCTCGGCTTCGGCGAAGCTCATCTCGTCGAAGTCCTCGCGCGACACCAAATTTAAAACAGCATAGACTTTGTCGAAAGACGCAGCCAACTCAGGATCATCGATGCAGCGGGGAGGCAATAGCACAGCTATCATTACAATGTCTTTAAAGAGGTCTTGTATTTCAAGAAGGGCGCCCTCTTTTCCGCCAGTCTT